>Ga0315277_10002208_pt1 | contig 27333 bp, 25 predicted proteins | sample YL17G05_15_MG_FD_203695 | JGI IMG/M metagenome (GOLD analysis project Ga0315277, IMG submission 203695) | Sediment microbial communities from Yellowstone Lake, YNP, Wyoming, USA - YL17G05_15 | ecosystem: Environmental > Aquatic > Freshwater > Lake > Sediment | place: USA: Wyoming | collected... | reverse complement strand
GTTGAGGTGATGAAGCTCTTAGGAGGATGTTTAGACCCCTTGGGCGCATACTTGTTCGCAAGGGGGTTGAAAACTTTACCCATAAGGGTTGAAAGGCAAAATTACAACGCCATGAGGATTGCTCAGTATTTCTCAAAGCATCCTAAGATTAAAAAGATTTATTATCCCGGCTTAAAAGATCATCCTCAACATAATCTGGCAAAAAAACAGATGAAGGGGTTTGGAGGGGTAGTCACTCTTGAATTAAAGGATTTGAGTTCGACCCTGAAGGTTCTGGATAACCTGAAAATAGTCAAAAATGCAGTCAGCCTGGGGGGGGTTGAATCCTTGGCTTCTATACCGGTCTTTTCCTCCCATTACGGACTGGATGAAGAGGTGCTTAAAAAATCAGGGGTGACTAAAGGGATGCTGCGTCTATCTTGTGGAATAGAGGATACAGACGATCTCATTCAGGATCTTGATCAGGCTCTTAAGAAGATAAGATGACCAGAGGCTGTTATCAGCTACTCCTTTATCTGAACAGAAAATCACGAATTAATATCGGTAAAAAAGGCGAAGACGATTTTCCTGAAGGATATTACATCTACACCGGCAGCGCTCAGAATGGTTTAGAGGGAAGAATCAACAGACATCTCAGAAAGGAAAAGAAGAATTTCTGGCACATCGATTACCTGCTTCCACACTGTAAGATTTTGAAAATCATCCAGTATCATCAAAACCATAAAAATGCAGTTACTGAATGTCAACTTAATAAAAAATTATTCAGAAAGAAAAACTCAGTGGTGGCTGTGAGAGGGTTTGGCTCAAGCGATTGTAAGTGCCCGAGTCATTTAGTCTATTTTAAAAGGCTAAAGGCAATAGTCTAAAGCCTGAAGGCTGAAAAGCAAAAAAGATAGAGGTTCTATCGCGAAAATTAAATGTAGCGGAGGTCTTCAGACCTCCATTACTTGAGTTCAGATGGAAGGCTAAAGCCTTCCGCTACCACACAGGAGATTCTATGGCAAAGAAGATTTACTTCATTGATTCCAGGGTGGAAAAGTTTGATTATAGATATAGTCTTTCAGGAAAACTGGAAAAAGGATTAGAAAGAATCAACCTGACAAGATATTTCTCAAAGGACGAGCTTGTCCCGATCAAGATGCATCTGGGAAACAGGGGTGGTCATAGTACTATCAGGCCAAATTTTGTCAGGCTGGTGGCTGAACATTTAAAAAAAGTTGGTGCCAGTCCTTTTGTTACTGATTCCTCCAGGGTTAAGCCTTATGAGTATTTGGAAGTGGCTAATGAGATGGGGTATAACCAGCTCTCCTTAGGATGTCCGGTAATAATCGCGGACGGCATCTTTGGACGGGATTCGGTTACAGTTAAAGCTGGTAAGATATTAAAGGAGCTTGCCATCCCCTCAGCCATTTATGATGCGAAGTCGATGATGGTCCTGTCTCATATCAAAGGTCATATAGACTCCTCCTTAGCTGGCGCGATAAAAAATTTAGCTATGGGTTGTGTGTGTCCCCAGCCGCGAGGTCATACCTGGAAAGAAGGAGGGAGGGGGAAGATGCATTTTCAGATGACCGAGATAATGGCATGGAATAAGGAACTTTGCACCTGTTGTGCCATCTGTGCGGACAACTGTCCAGTAGAAGCAATTACTGTCAGGAAAGATTTTTTTGAAGTGGATGAGGATAAGTGCTGGAGATGTGCCAGATGCGTGAAAATCTGCCCGGAAAAAGCTTTGTCTGTCCCCATCTCTCATGATAATTTCTTAGCTTCCTTAGCTGAGTCTGCCAAGGCAGTTTTAGATACCTTTGAGCCAGGTAAGGTTTTATTTGTCAACTTCATCTTGGACGTTCAGCCAGAGTGCGATTGTATGGCAGTTTCTGATAACCCGTTGATTCAAGACCAGGGGATATTGATAGGAGACGACATAGTGGCAATCGAGACCGCAACGATGGACTTAATCGAGAAGGCGACTCCTTTGCCCCAATCCAAAGCTGATGGGATAAAATTAAAAAAGGGTGAGGATATCTTAAGTGCCCTGCATAAAAAGGATGCCCGGATTCAGATAAAAGCAGCAGAGAAGTTAGGTTTAGGGAAGAGCGATTATTACTTAGAAAAAATATAAAAGCCGGTAGCCGGTAGCTCGTAGCCAAATACAAAAAATGCGTAGCCCCGCCTTGCCCCCAAGGCGGGAAGACGTCGGTGTCCGCCAGGTCCCCTGACCTGGCGGAAAAGTCCTGTCGGGTAAGTCCGCCTGCGGCGGACAACAGGCACACATTAAGGTAAACCCGAAGGTTTACACTCCAATAGAGAAATCATTGGCAAAGCAGTATAAAAACTATCTAATCCTTCTTCTGGCTGTCACTTCCGTTTCCTGGGCTTCGATTTTCATCAAACTGGCTGCTGCTCCCTCTTTCATAATCGCCTTTTACCGGATGGGTCTGGCTTCGGTACTTCTTTTTCCTTTTTTTCTGCGGAGAGGGGTATCAGATTATAAGGTCCTGAATAAAAAAGAGCTTTTTCTCTGTTTTCTTTCCGGTACTTTCTTAGGATTGCATTTCATAACCTGGATTTCCTCTTTAGCCTACACCTCTGTCGCCAGTTCAGTGGTTATAGTGGCTACCCAGCCGGTGTTTGTGGCTTTGTTTACACCTTTGATTTTAAAAGAGAAGATCGATGTCTGGGTATTTGTGGCGATTCTGATTGCCTTAGTCGGGACTTTCGTCATCGCTGGGGGCGATATTAAAATCAGTCAGACAAACCTCAAAGGCGATTTGCTGTCATTGGTCGGAGCAGTCTTTGCGGCTCTTTACCTTACCTTAGGAAGGGGGATCCGAAAAAAATTAAATCTTTTCCCTTATGTTTTCCTGGTATATTCCATAGCTACTCTGGTGATATTTATCTTCTGCCTTTCTGCGGGGCTTAATTTTTCGCCTTTGTCCTGGAAAAACTTCATCCTTTTCCTGCTCTTAGCTTTGATACCTACGCTTGTCGGGCACACCCTTTATAATTACATTCTGAAATATGTCAAAGCCCATTTAGTCGGGATGACCATCTTAGGTGAACCTTTAGGGGCAACTCTCTGGGCATACCTTATCTTAAAGGAGATACCTGTATCCACATTCTATATTGGGGGAATTCTAATCTTCATCGGCATCTGGATTGCTGTCTGGAGGGAAAGAGCATTGGGAGGGATGATGTAAGGGCATAATGGCGTATCCCCTACAAAGAAAGAATGGAAGACTAAAGCCTTCCTCTACACTTGGAGATAGTATTCGTAGCGGAGGTCTTCAGACCTTCATTGCCTTTATCTGTCATCTTTAATTTGTCATCTGTCATTTTGATTTTTTTCAATTAAACCCTTGACTTTTTGCGTATGAAAGTTTAGATTGAGACTAAATCTCAAATATGAGAGTATGAAAAAAGAGATTGAAATTTTCGAGAGATACCTTAAGACCAAAAACCTTAACCTGACCAGGGAAAGGAAGCTCATTCTAAATGAGGTTTTCTCCAATGAAGGTCACTTAGAGGCAGACGAGATATTCTTAAGGTTAAAGAAGGATAAAAAGGATGTCTCTCGTGCTACGGTTTACCGTACTTTGGGGCTTTTAGTTGATTCCGGCCTGGTAAGAAAAGTCTATTTAGGAGAGGACCATATCCATTATGAACATACCCACGGACATACTCATCATGACCATTTAGTATGTATAAAATGCGGCAAGGTGATTGAATTCTCGGATAAAGAAATTGAAAGACTTCAGGCAAAGATTTGCCAGAAAAGCCGGTTTCAAGAGATAAGCCATACCGTGCAGATTTTTGGTTATTGTAAAGATTGTAGATAGTTTAAAAAAACCTTTTCTGTGCCCGCCAGGTCCCCCGACCTGGCGGGGGAGCTCCGAAAGGAAAATGATTGAAAGTAACTAATATGCATCATTCAACCAAAGAAAAAAATTTAGATTCAAAGGTTACAAATAAAATCCTCTTAGTAGGAAACCCCAATACCGGGAAAAGCCTGGTCTTCGGGCATCTGACCGGGACGTACGTAACGGTATCAAATTATCCAGGAACCACAGTTGAGGTCTCCTCAGGTTTTCTCAAGCATTCCCATAACAAAACTCTGGTTATAGATACTCCCGGAACAAATAGCCTTATTCCGATGTCTGAGGATGAGAAGGTTACACGGGATATGTTGCTCGAGGATAAGCCCCAGACGGTTATCCAGGTGGCGGATGCGAAAAACTTGAGAAGGTCGCTTTTTTTGACCCTGCAGTTAATCGAGATGGGACTGCCACTGGTTTTGAACCTTAATATGATGGATGAAGCCAAAGAGAGGGGGATTGAGATAAAGGAAAAAAAACTTGAAGAGATTCTGCAAATAGGGGTTGTTTCAACCATAGCGACTGAAGGTCTGGGCATAGATAAACTTTTCAAAAGCCTGCAGAAAAAGACCTTTTCCAGTTACAGGGTAAGTTATGATGAGAACGTAGATGAAGCATTAGAGAAAATGGAAAGGCTTTTGCCGGGGAATCATATTTATAAAAAATCACTTACTTTGTCTTATTTATCCAGCGATGAAACTACTAAAGAGTGGCTTTCTGACAATCTCTCTGTGGAAAATTTTGAACAGTTAGAGGAAATGAAAGAAGCTCTGCAGAAGAAATACAGTGAGCCTTTGAGCCTGGTCATCACCAAATACCGGATGAGAGAAGTTGAAAAGGTTCTAAAGAAAGTCTACTCCAACGGGAAGGCGGAAAAGACCAGCACAGCTAAAGTCCTGGGGCGTTATTCGATGCATCCTCTGTGGGGGATTCCGATTCTTCTGCTTATCCTTTTTGCAATTTATCAGATTGTTGGGAAATTTGCGGCTGGCACTTTAGTTAATTTTTTTGAGAATACCCTTTTTGGTAAGTATATTAACCCCTTTTCAAGTTACCTGTTCAGTTTTGTACCGGTGCCTTTTATTCAGGAGCTTTTTGTAGGGAAGTTCGGGATAATCACTATGGCTTTAACCTATGCCATAGCCATAATCCTGCCGATTGTGGGCTTGTTCTTTTTTGTCTTCGGGATTTTAGAGGATTCAGGTTATCTTCCTCGTTTAGCTATAATGGTGAACCGGATTTTCAAGTTCATGGGCTTGAATGGTAAAGCAGTCCTTCCGATGATTTTAGGTCTGGGATGCGATACTATGGCGACTTTGACTTCCAGGATTTTAGGGAGCAAGAAAGAAAAGATAATCGTCACTTTGCTTTTAGCCTTAGGGGTTCCCTGTTCTGCCCAATTAGGGGTAATTTTAGGGATGTTAGGGCGGTTATCCTTAACTGCAACTTTGATCTGGTCAGGGGTGGTTCTTCTGGTCATAGTTCTGGTTGGATTTTTAGCCTCGCTGGTAATTCCAGGCAAAAGCTCGGATTTCATTTTAGAGATTCCGCCGATCAGGGTTCCCAAACTTTCCAATCTCTTCCTGAAAACCTGGGCAAGGATCGAATGGTACCTTAAAGAGGCAGTTCCCTTATTTATCATCGGGACCTTGGTATTATTCTTTTTTGACAAGTTCAGACTACTAAACTTCATTGAAAAGATTTCCTCGCCTGTCATTGTCACTGTTCTGGGACTTCCCAAAGAATCTGCTCAGGCTTTCATCGTGGGTTTTTTAAGAAGAGATTATGGCGCTGCCGGGCTTTCTGCATTATTCAGCGCTGGCAGACTCGACCCGATTCAGGCTTTGGTGAGTCTGGTGACGATTACCCTGTTCATCCCCTGCCTGGCAAATCTTTTGATAATCATAAAGGAGAGAGGCTGGAAAACTGCTCTGGGGATGAGTTTGTTTATCTTTCCCTTTGCTTTTGCTGTTGGAGGTGTATTAAATCTTATTTTGAGAGCGTGGAGAGTGAGCTTATGAAGTGTCCATTATGTGGATTTGAATTCGAGGAATTAGAAGCGGAAAAAGGGTGTCAAGGATGCCCGATGCATAAAAATTGCAGTTTGAGCCTGTGCCCCAACTGTAGGTATGAATTTTTACCCCCGGAGCCGGATTCGCTCAAATTCATGAAGAAAATATTAGGGAAAATGAAGACTTTGGGGCATAAGCCCAGTAATCCCGCCTTGCCCCCAAGGCGGGGTACCAACCCAGATTGAGGGCAACCCTACGGGCAGGCTCTGGGTAAACGGAGACTGGAGTGTAAAGCTTTAGCTTTACCGATTGGCAAGCCTACCCGAGAAACGGAGACTACGTCTGGCGCCCTACGGGCGGGCGGGCTCGTAGCCACCACAGGAAAGGTTTGCACTCCAGATGTAGGGACAGCCCTCGTGGCTGTCCGCATCGGTTCCATTATGAGAAAGGTGAAAAAATGGAAGACCAATTAATGGATGAGTTTTTAGAAACTGTCTGGCTTCTCAAAGAAGAGAACAATAATAGTTATGATGCTCTTCTAAAAAGCCAGCCCAAGAAGACTCAAGTTGTTAAAGCTTTGGACGAAGCTATAGCTCAAAAGCTGGTTGAAAAAGATGGAAATAAAATTGAGTTTACCCCAAATGGTGAAAACCAGGCAAAAGAGATAATCAGAAGGCACCGGTTAGCTGAGAGGCTTTTTTCAGAAGTATTCGGACTCAAAGAGGATGATTACGAATCCACAGCCTGTTCCTTTGAACACATCTTAGAACCTGAGGTCACTGAGAGCATCTGCACCTTTTTGGGGCATCCGCCTACCTGTCCCCATGGGAAACCTATCCCAAAAGGTCCCTGTTGCCTCAAGAATCATAAGGAGATGAAGCCTCTGGTAGTTCCTCTGACCGAATTGGGATTGGGCGAAAAAGGCGGAATAGTCTTCATCACTCCTAAATATCATTCTCGATTGGACAGATTAAATGTATTAGGTGTTTGTCCCGGACAGGTGCTTCGACTTCATCAGAAAAGCCCATCCTTCGTGATCAAGGTCGATGAGACCGAGATCGCCATAGACAAAGAGATCGCCAGGGAAATCTATGTGAAAAGAGTTTAAATTTGTAGGGGCAGGCCCTTCTGCCTGCCCAGATGATTTGCATTTCGTAGCGCGACCCTTTCAGGATCGCTTGTATGACCTCACCCTCTCCTGAGAGGAGAGGGATTTGTCTCTTAATTTAGACGATATATAAATTGCTCCTAAAGAAATTAAAAGTACCAGGATATAGAGGAAGGTAAAGGAACTTACCTGTATTATTATCCCTCCTACTGCAGATAAAAATATTGTCGGAGCGGTCAGGGTATGCAGAAGCCCCACGTAGATCGGTCTTTCAGGTTCAGGCGCGATCTCCAAAAGATAATTCATGTAACCTATGTTCAAGCCTGAATTGATTGCGCCCAAAAAGAAAAAAATTGAGGAGTAGAGAAATATCGGAAGCATAAAGAAGTGGTAGGCAAAAAGGATCAGCGGGGGGAAAGAAGATATAATTGCGGTAATCAGCAATATCTCCCTGTTTTTCCCTCGATTGCTCAGATACCCCCAGAAGAGATTCGATAATACAAACCCGATCATCTGAGAGGTCAGAAATATACCCACCAGCTCAGGCGGGATTTTTAAGAGCCTCTCAGCATAAATTACATAAAATGGCAACCCTAAAACGTAAGCCCCGATTACTATCTGCACAAAATAGAGAAGTCTGAATTCCCGGTGTTGTTTGAATATTTCGATTCCCTGTAAAAGATTTTCCTTTAAACTTTTTCTGGATTTAGTCTCAGTTAAAGGAGGCTCCTTAACAGCCAGCAGGCTTGATATTCCCAGGAGAATGGAACAGAAAGCCAGGGAAAAGATGATCCCGAAATTGTTGGGAAATTGATGATTCTCTAAGATCTGTTTTACCAGAATCCCAGCCAGAGCGGCTAAGGTGCCTCCAAAGAACATCCTCATCCCGAAAAAGCTCCCCCTCTTGTTAAATGGTATGGTCTTCCCCACGATATCCATAAAGGCGACCCCGGAGAATCCGCCTCCCAGCGAGTAAACAGTGAAGAAGAAAAAGAAAAGGACCAAAAGGAGTGAGGGGTTTTTCGCTCCTAAAAAGAAAACAGAAAGGACCAAACCTAAAAAGGCAAGCACCCGGAAATAAGCAGTTTTGATATAAAGTGGAAGCTGTTTTTTCTGATACAGGGTCATCCCTGCCACAAAAAGCTGAGGGGAAAGCCAGCCGATGGTCTCCAGGGTTGAGGAAAGGCCAATCAGCACGTCCGAACCAGTAAGCTGGCTGACAAAAAGAGGAAGGATGGTTGAGCCGCTGATAAAAGCTAAAGCCAGGTTAAAGAAAATCCCGTTTATCACCCCTGAAGCGAAGTTTCTCTTAAAATATCTTTCTTGAAAATTCGGTTCCATTTCGTCAAATTATATAGTCAAGAAACCATATTGTCAAGGTCATAGAAAAATAATGACAAATGGCAGATTGAAGTCAATAAAGGCTTTGGACCTGTAGGGATGACATATAAAAAACAATGGAGCTGTAGGGGCAGACCTGCGGGGGCTGTTGCTTAACTCATAGAAATGGTAACTTGAGTCAGGAGTCGTTGACGTAGGGACAGCCCTTGTGGCTGTCCGTATTAGAGTTAGGACAGGGACAAACCCTGTCCCTACATAAAATTACTCCCAAAAAAGACTTCGGCAACAGTCCCTGCGTGTCTGCCCTGACCATCTTAGTGCCTGTCGGGTCCCCTGACCCGACAGGGATTCCTCGCTAGGTCAGGGGACCTGTCGGGCACAATGCATATATTTAGACATCTGTACTCATAAACACCAGACCAGAATCTACTGTAAATTTAGATAAAAATTCGTCATTTTATATTTGACTTTCAGAATTTTTGGTATATTTTATAAATTTATTGTGAACGGCAGTTTTGGAGATAAAGGATTAAATTAAGGAGAGTTTAAAAATGAAAAGATCACAACTCTGGCTTACTCTGATCACTGTTTTTCTGATCATCGCCTCGGTCTGGTATCTTTACCCCTCCTTGAGCCTCTGGGGCCTTTCTGATACTGAGAAGGCGCTTTTGAAAGAGAAAGACCCCTCAAAGCTTTTGAGCTTAGAGCAGAAAGGAATCAAGCTGGGTCTGGATTTAAAGGGCGGAATGCACGTGGTTTTGCAGGTGGACAAGACCAAGCTTAAACCTGAAGAGAGTAAAGATGCCGTGGAGCGTGCACTGGAGATCATTCGGAACAGGATAGACCAGTTCGGAGTGGCTGAGCCGCTTATTCAAAAACAGGGTGAAGACAGGATAATAGTAGAGCTGCCCGGACTTCAGGATGTGGAGAGAGCGCAGAATTTAATTGGCCAGACCGCTCAGTTAGAGTTCAGGCTATTGGAGACTCCTGAAAACACTAAGGCAGTACTGGCAAAGATCGATGAGGTATTAACTCCGAAGAAAACAGAAGTAAAGACTTCCAAAGGTAAGGATACTACACAAGAGAAGAAGATAGCCAAAGACCTTTTCTCCAAGGAAGCTATTGATACAACAGCTCAGGAGGAAGAAGCAGGAGTAACGGATAAACCGTTTACTTCTCTTTTGGAGCCATCCGGATCAGATTTCTTCCTGGTCTCCTTAGAGGATAAGCCGAAAATTGACCAGTATCTTAAAGACCCGAAAATCTGGGAGCAGGTTCCGGAGGATGATACCTTAGCCTGGGCAACCGGTGCAGAACCTTTCAAAGGAGTAGATTATCAGAAACTATATCTTTTGAAGAAAAAGGCAGAGCTGTCTGGTAAATATCTGACAGATGCCCGGGAAGACTTCGACCAGTATCGTCGGCCGGAAGTCAGGTTCACTATGACTAAAGAAGGGGGCAGAAGGTTTGCCCAGCTCACCGGAGCGAACATCGATAAACCCTTAGGCATAGTGCTGGATGGAAGAGTAGAATCAGCCCCGATAATCCGGGCCAAGATCAGGGAAAGCGGGGTAATAGAAATGGGAAGCGGAGCCACCATAGAGAGCGCCCGGGATTTAGCAGTGGTCTTAAGAGCAGGTGCTCTTCCTGCGCCAGTTAAGATAATCGAGAACCGGGTAGTGGGTCCGTCTTTAGGGCAGGATTCGATCAATAAAGGCGTTAAGGCAGCGATTATCGGGATCGGTGCGGTCTTATTGCTTATGGGTATATATTACAGATTATCAGGTATAATAGCTGATTTTGCCATGCTCTTAAATCTGATTTACCTGTTAGCCACGCTGGCAGGTCTACACGCCACCCTGACCTTACCCGGAATAGCCGGAATCATCCTGACTATGGGTATGTCAGTTGACTCCAACGTGCTGATCTTCGAGAGGATCAGGGAGGAGTTAAGAACCGGTAAGACCATAAGGGCGTCGATCGATGCGGGTTATAAAAAAGCGCTCCTTACCATTATCGACTCCCATGTGACCACGCTGATCACCGCAGCAGTCCTTTTCCAATTCGGAACCGGTCCGATCAAAGGGTTTGCCGTTACTTTGAGCTTAGGAGTGATAATCAGCTTGTTCACCGCAGTGGTGGTTACCAGGCTGGTCTTCAACCTGAGAAAAAATTATCAGACCTTAAGTATTTAATTTCACGGTTAGAGGGAAAAAAACTATGATGGAGATACTCAAAAAGACCAATATCAACTTCGTGGGGATGAGGTATTATGCTTTTCTATTCTCAGGAATCCTGGTCACCCTGGGAATAATCGCCTTTATTTTCATCTTTATGGGTAAAGCCAACCTAGGGATCGATTTCGCAGGTGGGACCATGATCCAGGGAAGCTTTGAAAAACCGATGCGCATAGGACAGATAAGGGATGCGCTGGGACGGAACGGTTATGGGGATGCGGAGATAACTGAGCTTAAAGCCCGCGAGGTTCCTTATTTCTTCATGATCCGCTTGAAGAGCACGGCAGAGACCGGAAGCAAGGTATCAAACGAAGTCCTGGACATCTTGAAAAAGGAGTTTCCAGATAACAATTTTCGTAAAGATTCTGTGGATGAGGTGGGGCCTGCGGTGGGGAAGATCTTGCAACAGCAGGCTCGATTAGCAGTGTTGATTGCCCTGGCGGGGATTCTGATCTACATCTGGATAAGATTTGATTTCCGGTTCGGGGTTGCAGCCACCATAGCCACTTTTCATGACGTGCTGGCAGTTCTGGGGATAATGTTCATCTTGCACAAGGAGATCACTCTTCTGATCGTAACTGCTCTTCTAACCCTGGCTGGTTATTCCCTGACCGATACGGTTGTGGTGTATGACCGGATAAGGGAGAATTTAAAGGTCTTTCGTAAAAAGGGAGATTTTGCAGGCACCATAAATGCTAGCATCAATGAGATTCTAAACCGGACTCTTATGACCGGTGGAACTACCCTCCTGGCAGTCATGTCAGTGTTCATTTTTGCCGGTGAGGTGGTGCATGATTTTGCTCTGGCACTAATTCTCGGAATTTTAGTAGGGACTTACTCCTCCTGGTTTGTGGCTGCCCCGATTGTGCTGGAATGGGAGAAGTGGTCGCCGAAGAGGTTTAAGTAGTAGACAGCATACAGTAGACAGGTAAAAAAAGTAGGGGCGTTCAATTGAACGCCCCTATGTCGTTTTCGTAGGGGAGGGGATTGTTGAGCTTGGCGAAATCCCGCTCCTGCGGGGGTCCCCTCCAGTCTTTCGGGCTTTTGTAGGGGCAATTCATGAATTGCCCCTACGTTTCCTTATCTCCTCAATTGCTCTCTCAGTCAAAGCAGCCCGGTAGGCAAGACCGCCCGAACGGGTTTTCAACAAAAGCGGTTTCAAAGAAGAAAGTTCTTTCAAGCTCATTAGTTTAGCTTCTTTTATTTCTTTAGTATCGACTGGTTTGATTTTTCCGGAGAGATATTTGGCGGTAAATATATGTGAAGTCCAGATCACATCTTTTTGATTATGTGAGAAAGTAACCTTAATTCTTAAAATATATCTCCGGAGTTTTATCTTCGCATCGGTCTCCTCGTAAGCTTCCCTCTCAGCGACTTCCTCTAAGCTCTCTCCAGGTCTCACCCCTCCGCTCGGTGCTCTGTAGAGCCCTGGCGGATACCAGGGCTTGGAGATGACGATTACTTTATCTCCCTTGAAAATGAACATAGTCACATCTGAGTTCCTTCCATCTGCCATACTCTCTTTCAGGTTCGCAAATTCCCTGAAATTTAGTGGAAAGGACATCTTCAGGAATTTTGGTTTTCCGTATTTTCTTTCTATCTGGACAAGATCTTTTTGCATAGGTTTTTTTGTAGGGACCGGGTTACCCAGCCCTGCACTCTAAGAGAATGGTTGATACTGGAGTATAAAGCTTTAGCTTTATCTTGGTAAACCTGAAGGTTTACACTCCAGATATTTGTCGGAGCATCTGAAATTTCTACAGCTTCAAAATCGGGATTATCTCCTCCTGTATAGGCAAGGTGGTTACCTCAATCTCTTTATCTTTTACATAGACGTTGATCTCACTTCTCACTCCGAAATCTTTCAAATAAATCCCTGGTTCGATCGAAAAGCCTATTCCAGGGATGATCTTCCTTTCGTCTTTTGTCTCAAGATTATCGATATTGACTCCATTTCCGTGATCCTCTGTTCCTAAACTGTGCCCTGTGCGGTGGGTGAAATTCGGTCCGTAACCTGTTTTCTGAATGTAATCCCTTCAGGCCTTGTCAACTTCCCAGCCTTTTACCTCTTCTCCTTTTGTCCATCTATCCTTGAGATAATTTACAGCTTCGTCCCTCGCACCTTTTACTATCTTAAATATCCTATCATATTTTTCCGGCACCTTTTCTCCCACGTATCCTGTCCAGGTTATGTCCGCATAGATAGATTTCTTTTTTTTCATTTTTCCCCAGATATCTAAAAGCACAAAATCGCCCTGACTTATTTTTTTCTTCTCAGTCTGGCTGGGCGTGTAATGGGGATTACCGCTGCTCTCATTCACTGCGCAGATTAAAGTCTCATCTGTTTCCATTCCGGATTCATTCATTCTTTTTTGAACAAATTGGGCTACCTGATATTCATCTATTTCCTTTTTCTCTTTTATCCTCTGAGAGATGAATTTGAAAGCCTCGTCTTTTATCTGCAGAAGGATTCTGGCTGCCTCCTTATGAGAAAGATACTGGTCATTGTCCCAGCGGGCTTCGAAATACTGGACCAAATCGGCTGAAGAAGCCACTTCTACTCCCAGACTTCTTATCAGCTCAATGGTTCCGGCATCCACTCTGGAGATATAGGGGATATTATTCTGAAAGGAATATTCCATCGCCACTGTCTTGAGTCCAGATAGAAGCACCTTTAACTTTTCCCTTTGCTCCTCCCAACTCACATAGGCAATGATCCTGCCAGGAATATTTTTGAAACCCTGCTCCTCTATTTTGTGTACTAAAGCCACCGGCTCTCCTTCAGCTTTAATCAGGTAATACCATCTTCTGGTCTTCAGCCCTTTCAATTCAAGAAAATCAACTGCAATTGGATTTATCCCCCTGAAATCATATAAGAGCCAGGCAGGGATGTCATTTTGCTTTAGATATTTCTGAACCTGCACTACTTTGCTTTTCAAGTGAACCTCCCTTTCCTTTTGGCTTAAGGTAAATTGAAAACTGAAAATGGAAAAAAGGAAAAGAAAAAAAACGATCTTGGTCTTCATCTTCACCTCACTGAATTTGGTAAACCCAAAGGGTTACATTCCAGAGAATCTGGAGTATAAAGCTTTAGCTTTATCACAAGGTAAACCTAAAGGTTTACACTCCAATAAAGCTCAAACCGGAATCATGCAGAGAAATTCCAGGACTCCTCTGGAGCTGTTTCTGAATTGATGTTTTTCACCGCCAGGGATGAAGATCACGTCTCCTTCCCTGAAAGGCATTTTCTTATTTTCCCACAAGAGTGTTCCTTTGCCTTTTTTGATGAAAACCTCATGCTCCCATTTGTGAGAATGATAAGGGGTATATCCGCCGGCTTTAAGCTCAAATACCCTCAGGGCAAAATTGGGCGCGCCATCCTCTTTCTTAATTGCCCATCTGAGCTTGACGTCCCTGGTCTGCGGGTCATCGATTTTTTCGGCTTTTACCTTCTTATAATTGATGATCTTCATATCTCTCCGTAGATTTAAAAATTTGATTTAATATAAACGCTCAAATTAAGGAAAACAAAACAAAATTTGAGATTGATTAAAAGTTTATTATGTAATTATGGTAATTTAAAGTCATTCTGATCCCGCCTTTGGCGGGAGAAGAATCTAAAGATCCTTGAGTCGATCAGGTTCCCTCAGAGTCACGCACCTACATACACTTGAGTAATAATATTGACTTTAATTCCGTATAGTATTATACTTTTTAGGCTTTTCGAGGAAATTGAAGCTAATTAGATGCAAAAAATTGAGGATAATATGGACGTTCTGCCTTTAAAAAAAGGGATAATCTATGGTCCGGTTCATTCCAGGAGGTTGGGACTTTCCCTGGGGATAAATCTTCTGCCCACTGATAGAAAATATTGCTCTTTTGATTGCATTTACTGCCATTACGGGTTTAACGATGTTCATACTTTAGAGCTGAAAGATGAAACAGACCAGGTGCCCATTCCTCAAGAGGTAAAGCAGGCATTAGAGGATTATCTGAAAAAAGATAAGAACATAAATTATATCACCTTTTCCGGAAACGGCGAGCCGACCCTGCATCCTCATTTCTCCGAGATGGTGGATATCGTCAAGAAGGTGAGGGATGAATATGTTCCAGAGGTCAAAGTTACCATTCTTTCAAATTCCTCAACTGTAGACCGGCCAGAGATAAGGAAGGCTTTAGAGAAAATTGATCTCAGGATTATGAAATTGGACTGTGGTAATGAAAAAACCTGGAGGCAATTGAATCACCCTTTCAAAACCTTGAGTTATGAGAAAACGGTGGAGAATCTGAAAAAGCTGAAAGGGATTATAATCCAGACCATCTTCGTCAAAGGCAGGGTCGATAATACAAAGGACGAGGAAGTAGACGGGTGGATTTCAAGATTAAACCAGATACGGCCGGATGAGGTCCAGATCTACACCTGCGACCGCCCGGTTCCGGATAAGGGTGTTGAAAAAGTCCCTAAAGATGTATTAAAGAAAATAGCGGAGAAGGCAGAAAAAAAGACTAAGATACCGGTGAAAGTTTTTTGAATGTAGGGGCGATCCGCCGAAGGCGGACTCGCCCAATGGGAGTTCGTAGCGCGACCCTGCTTGTCCCGCCATCGGCGGGATCAGGATCGCTAACGTAGGGACAGAAAACTGTTCTGTCCCTACAGTCCCGGCACAGCAATACGAAGGAATCTATATGAAACAATGTGACAATCTAAAAGCCAATTTAGCCTTCTGCACCTGTACTTATGAGCCCTGCGAAAGAAAAGGGAGATGCTGTGAATGTCTCAGATATCACCAGAGGTCAAAAGAGCTTCCAGTCCTACGGTGGCTACGCCAGACGTAGTCTCCGTTCCTCGGACCTGCTTTTTCCCCAAAGAAGTGGAGAGGACTTATGACCGGTCGTTGAGAAAATTTCTGCAGTGTTATAAATGAATTATTGGAGGTAGGGGCGACCCGCCGGGTCGCCCCTACAGTTCTAGTGGGTCAGGCATCCTTGCCTGACCAGAACAGGCAGGATGCCTGTTCTACCATTTTTTTCCCCCTTTGAACTTTTAAACCCTTAAACCCTTGAACCTTTTTTTTACGGACAATTCTGACAGGGCTTGGGTCCTCCCTTGAAAAGATAATTTATAGTATAGACCACATCCGAAACCGTATTTTTCCCATCGCAGTTCACATCCCCCTCCTCATAAGGGATTGGACAGGGACCACCCCTGAACGCACAATTTATCGCATAGACTACATCTGCTACTGTTATCTGTCCATCTCCATTATAATCTCCGCACAGATAAACATAGAAACTCCAGGTCTGCTCTGACCACCTCACCGCTCCCCATTTATCATAAGCTTTTACTTTCCAATACCAGAGCTTAAGGTCAAGACTGTCGGTAAAAGTAGTATCTGGCAGGCTATCATAAACAACAGTTGAATCAGGATTGAAGACAATAGACCGGCTGAGATATATATTATATCTAACAGAGTCATTGAGTTTCGGGTCTGTTACACCTCGCCAACTAAAATCTGCTATGCTTGAGACAGAGTCTTTATCCAAAGGCGCTAATAATAAGAGATAAGTAATGGTAAAATTTTTTAAAATGGAAACATTGTGGCTTTCCTCATTTGCCACAGCCAAATCCAAATCTGTATCCCCATCTAAATCCGCACAAAAAATAGAACGAGGATAATCTCCTGCACCATAATCCACCTTAGTCTGAAAAGTCCCATCCCCGTTGTTCTTTAAGATGGAGACATCGTCACCATCACGATATCCTACGGCCAAATCTGAATCACCATCCCCATCTAAATCCGCACAAAAAACAGACCAAGGACCACCATCTCCTGCACCATAACCCACCTTAGTCTGAAAAGTCCCATCCCCGTTGTTCTTTAAGATGGAGACATTTAAGCTACCAGCATTTGCCACTGCCAGGTCTAAATCTGTATCCCCATCTAAATCCGCACAAAAAACAGAACGAGGATCAGATCCTGCACCATAATCCACTTTAGTCTGAAAAGTCCCATCCCCGTTGTTCTTTAAGATAGAGACATTGTCGCCATACCGATTTTCCACTGCCAGGTCTAAATCTGTATCCCCGTCTAAATCCGCACAAAAAACAGTACGAGGACCATCTCCTGCACCATAATCCACTTTAGCCTGAAAAGTCCCATCCCCGTTGTTCTTTAACACAGAGACACTGTCGCTATTCCGATTTGCCACTACCAGGTCTAAATCTGTATCCCCATCTAAATCCGCACAAAAAACAGAACGAGGAGCAGATCCAACACCATAATCCACCTTAGTCTGAAAAGTCCCATCCCCGTTGTTCTTTAACACAGAGACATTGTCGCTATTGCCATTTACCACTGCCAGGTCTAAATCTGTATCCCTATCTAAATCCGCACAAAAAACAAAATAAGGACCATCTCCTGCACCATAATCCACTTTAGGCTGAAAAGTCCCATCCCCGTTGTTCTTTAACACAGAGACATTGTCGCTACCAGCATTTGCCACTACCAGGTCTAAATCTATATCCCCGTCTAAATCCGCACAAAAAACAGAATAAGGATAATCTCCTGCACCATAATTCACTGCTGGTGCGAAAGGAATGGAATCGGGGTTGGGTTGAGAGGGTTGGGGATGGAGGTTGGTGAAGGGGGTGAGGGATAAAAGGAAAAAGAGAAAAATGATAAATAGGGGCTTGGTGTTGAAGTAAACGGATTGCTTCGTCCCCTTCGGAGACTCGCAATGACGATCTAATCTCAAAAGCATCTTGCCCTCCTGGGGGTTAGAAGGTTGCCTCACAGTCGAATTTGACCTTGAGGCTGATTATTAGGATTAAGCGGATAATCATAAATTCACATCTGCTTAATCCGCTCCATCTGCTGTGAATAATGTTTCAGTGTATTAGCTTCAAATATAGTATAATTTATTCTTCTTTTTTGTCAAGAAAAACCTGGGTTTTTTAACGTAGCGTCTGGGTTTATCCCAGACGTTTTCCTCGTCCCGCATTAATACGGGACGCTACAAAGGAGAGGAGGGTTCGATGAATCGAACCCCTACATATAATCTGTAGGGGCTTGATTTATCAAGCCCTTATGACATAACCACAGATTAAATTTTTTTAAAAATCACTTGACAAAAATATTTTTTGGTGTTTCTTACTAAGAATTTTACTTGTGAAGGATTTCACTTGTGTGGAGAAACCTCATATATTTTAACGCCTTTTGCGTATTATAGATGTTATCAATAATCAAGACTAATTTAATCCTATATAACTGATATGCCGAGTGATTATGCTTTTGTAGGGCTTTTTCTGGTTTTCGGGGTGGTTTTCGTTCTTTTTGTCTTTCTTCTTTCGAAACTTATTGCCCCGTATAAACCAAACCCTGTCAAACAGGCAAATTATGAATGTGGAGAGGTGCCAATCGGGCAGGGGTGGGTTCAGTTTAATGTCCGGTATTACCTTTTTGCCATTATCTTCGTGATCTTCGACGTTGAGGTAGTTTTCTTATTCCCTTGGGCTGTGGTCTATAAAAGCCTGGGGTTTTTTGCTTTTATTGAGATGTTAATCTTTATTGCCATCCTTATATTTGGCTTAGTTTATGTGTGGAGAAAAGGAGCTTTAAAATGGGTGTGATGAATAAAGTCCCGGTTTACGTGGAGAAATTGCCAGGTGGAGCAATCATAACCACGAAATTAGATGACGTGCTTAATTATGCACGCGCCAGCTCGATGTGGTATCTATTATTCGGCTTAGCCTGCTGTGCAGTTGAGCTGATGGCTACAGGTGCCTCCAGGTATGATTTTGACCGTTTCGGGATGTTCTTCAGGGCCTCACCCAGGCAGTCAGACCTGATGATTGTAGCTGGAACCCTGACCAAAAAGATGGCTCCACGCATAAAAAGGCTTTACGACCAGATGCCTGAGCCGAAATATGTTATCGCCATGGGTGGTTGCGTCATTACTGGTGGACCTTTCCGTTACGACTGCTACAGCGTGGAAAAAGGGGTTGACCATATAATCCCGGTGGATGTTTACATACCGGGATGTCCTCCTCGTCCGGAATCACTCTTGGAAGGCTGTATTAAACTGCAGGAGAAGATAAAAAAGCAAAAAATTCAGGATTGGGCTTAAATAAAAAATGAGTCCAGAAGAGATAAAAAAGATATTAGAAGAAAAATTCCCGAATAAGCTAAAAGAAGCTAAAATTCTTGGCTTTGAGCCTACTTTTGTTGTGGAGAAAGATTCACTTCTCGACGTGTGCCTGTTCGTCAAAGAATCAAAGGAGCTTTCATTCGACCTTCTATCGTGCATGTCTGGGGCTGATTATCCTGACAGGTTTGAGATGGTCTATCTTCTGTTCTCTTTTTATCATAAACATAAGATAAGCCTGAAGGTTCAACTGCCCAAGGATAATCCACAGGTTGAATCTGCAACTGCGGTCTGGAAAGGAGCTGACTGGTATGAAAGGGAGACAGCCGAGCTTTTCGGCATAAAATTCAAAAACCACCCCGATTTAAGGCCTTTGCTTTTGCCTGAGGATTGGAACGAGGGTTATCCTTTAAGAAAAGACTGGACTGGAAAAGACTTTATCAAACTGCCGGATATAAAATGAACGAGCAGATATCGGAAATATACACGGAAGAGTTTTTCGTCAATATGGGACCCCAGCATCCCAGCACCCACGGGGTACTTAGATTGCTTTTGAAGATGGATGGTGAGGTAGTTTTAGATATGGTTCCTCATGTGGGCTATTTGCACCGCTCTATGGAGAAGATTGCGGAAAACCGGACTTATTATCAATATATCCCCTACACTGACAGGATAGACTATGTCTCCGCGATGTTCTGCAACCAGGCTTTTTGCATGGCAGTGGAGAAGTTAGCCAATGTTCCGGTTCCGGAAAGGGCTGAATATATCAGAATAATAATGGTTGAACTGAATAGAATCGCCAGCCACCTGATCTGGCTGGGGACTTTCTCTTTAGACTTAGGTGCCATAACTCCATTCCTTTACTGCTTCCGGGAAAGGGAGAAAATTTTAGACCTGTTTGAGATGGTCTGCGGACAGAGGATGACCTTTAACTATATGCGGGTAGGAGGGGTATCCAGGGATATAACCCCAGAATTTGTTCCAATGGCAAAGGAATTCGTCAACTATTTCCTTCCCAGGGTGGATGAATATGAGGAGATACTCACCCAGAACCCTATATTCCTGAGCCGGACAAAGGGTGTGGGATTACTGGATCAAAAAACTGCTATAGATTATGGAGTAACTGGTCCTTCGCTCAGGGGAACAGGTTTAAAATGGGACTTGAGAAAAGAGGAGACTTATTCTATCTACGACAAGTTCAAATTCGAGATACCGACTGGTGAAAACTCAGATGTCTGGGATAGATATATAGTCAGGATAAAGGAGATGAGGGAATCTGCAAAGATTGCTCTGCAGGCTTTAGAGAGCTTGCCTGAGGGTCCAATCAAAACCAAAACTCCTGCGGTTTTCAAACCGCCTGCAGGAGAGGTTTACTTAAGAATTGAAGCTCCAAGAGGTGAAATGGGATTTTATATCGTCTCAGATGGGTCTCCTAAACCTTATAGAGTGAAGATAAGAACGGGTTCTTTCTCGAATCTGACGGTTTTGCCGATCATTTCCCGCGGCTGGAAAATAGCGGATGTGGTGGCTATTTTCGGGAGTTTGGACGTGGTTTTGCCAGAGGTTGACAGATAAATAATATGTTAGAGTTAGGACAGCTTTTTAAAAATATCTACCTGTGGGGAGAAAACCTCTTCACTCAACGGGGGATACCTTTATTCTGGCTGGAGCTTTTAGGAATGCTCATCGTGGCAGCCATAATCCTTGCCTTTATGTCTTTATCAGTTCTTTTTATGGTCTGGTGGGAAAGGAAAGTATCCGGGCATATGCAGTCCCGGTTTGGTCCGATGAGGACCGGCTGGCACGGCTGGCTGCAGACGATCATCGATGCGATAAAATTGATTTTGAAGGAGGATACCACACCGGAAACTGCAGATAAGATCGGATTTCTTATTGCTCCGATCATAGTTTTTGTTTCAGCTTTTATGGCTTATATTTGCATTCCATTTGGTAAAGGGCTAATAGTCAAAGATCTAAACATAGGGATTCTCTATATACTGGCTATAACCACCTTTACGGTTATCGGGCTTTTAACTGCAGGCTGGTGTTCAAACAATAAGTTCTCGGTCTTAGGCGGGTTCCGCTCTGCCGCCCAGATCATAAGTTATGAGGTTCCTTTGACCTTGTCGATTTTAGGGGTGGTCATTTTGTCCAGACTTTGAGCATGCAAAGCATAGTGAATTCCCAAAAACATATCTGGGAATGGTACATCTTCAGGCAGCCGGTCGGTTTTTTGATTTATATCGTCGCAGCCATTGCAGAGATAAACCGGGTGCCGTTTGATATACCTGAAGCAGAGCAGGAGCTGGTAGCCGGTTTCAATATAGAATATTCAGGGATGAAGTTTGCGATGTTTTTCTTTGCTGAATTTGCCAACCTCTTCTTGGTATCAGCCATTGCCACCACCCTTTTCTTGGGTGGATGGAACGGACCGCTTCTTCCCTCCTGGATCTGGTTTTTTATAAAAAGTTTCTTCTTGGTTTTCGTGATAATGTGGTTCAAATGGACCTTCCCTCGCCTGAGAGTCGACCAGTTAATGGGGTTTGCCTGGAAGTTTTTGTTACCTTTGGCTTTTATCAATTTAATTTTAACCGGGCTTTTAGCTTAAAAGTATGAACATCATCAAAAGAACTTTTGACGGAATTTATAACCTTTTAAAAGGGATGAAGGTTACCATAAAGTATTTTCTCAAACCAGCCATCACCCTTCAATATCCTAAAGAGAGATGGACCATGCCGGAAAGGTCCAGGGGTATGGTGGGCCTGCTTTCTGACCCTGAGACCGGCAAACTGAACTGTACTGCTTGTTTTATCTGTATGCGGAACTGTCCGGTCAGGGCAATCCAGATCACCCAGACTAAAGACGAGGCAGGCAAAAGGGTTCCGGATGAGTTCGTGATCGAAGCCGGCCTTTGCATCTACTGCGGGATCTGCGAGGAATCCTGTCCTTTCAATGCCATTAAGATGATCCCGAAGTACGAGTTCTCAACTTACGATAAAAAACAGCTCACCCATAAGAAGGAAAGATTAGCCGAGATCGGGAAAGGGCACAAATATACTAAGTGGAGTTAGATTTTGGAAAACGGAACACAAACCGCGGTTTTCTACATACTTTCAGGATTGATCGTTGGCTCCGCCTTTATGGTGGTGAGCCTGAAGAATATCTTTCATTCGGCTTTGTTTTTAGTTCTTTGTTTCTTCTCAGTTGCCGGGATCTACATTCTGCTTTCAGCCGAGTTCGTGGCGGCAGTTCAGGTTTTAATCTACGTGGGGGCAATTACCGTCCTTCTGATCTTCGCCATAATGCTCACTGCTCAACTCTATAGTCCGAGCATCAGGCAATCCAACGAGCAGGTTATCCCGGGAATCATAATCGTGGGTGCGCTTTTAATAGTCACCCTTTCGGTTTTGAGAAGAACAAGCTGGAGGATAAGCACCCAGGGGATCGAGGGGCAGTCAACTGTCTCCATTGGGAAATCTCTTTTGACCACATACGTTTTGCCTTTTGAGGTGGTCTCATTAGTTTTGATTGCAGCTCTGATTGGCGCGATAATAATCGCCCGTAGGGAGTAGGATGCTCAGTTTATATCATTATCTCTCTTTAAGTGCTCTGCTTTTCTGCATCGGGATATTCGGGGTCTTGACCCGGAGGAACGCCATCGGAATCTTAATGGCAATCGAGCTTTTGTTTAATGCGGTGAATATTAATTTTGTCGCTTTTGCCAGATTCATAAATCCTCAGGGGTTGACTGGCCAGGTCTTCACCATCTTCGTAATCACCATAGCAGCAGCAGAAGCAGCCGTGGGTTTAGCGATAATCATTTTAATCTACAGACAGCATAAGGGGGTAGAGGTGGACAAAGTCAATATAATGAAATGGTAAGGAGTTAATAAAACTTTATGTTACCTTATTCCTGGATAATTCCGAGTTTTCCGCTTTTGTCGTTTGCCCTGATAATTTTTTTCACCATTAAAAAGCCCAGGCTTTCATCTTTAGTTTCCATTGGGGCAGTTGCCCTTTCATTTATTTTCTCCTGCATAATTTTAGTCACGGTTCTTAAGAATCCGGTTACCTCGGAATTCAAGATCAACTGGTTAGACCTGCCCGGTTTCAAGGTAGAAGCGGGGATGCTGATAGATCCTCTAACCTCAGTTATGCTTCTGGTAGTAACTGTAGTCTCGATGTTGGTCCAGATTTACTCAGTTGGATATATGGCGGGAGACCCCAGATTTGCCAGGTATTTTTCCTTTTTATCCTTATTTACCTTCTCGATGTTAGGGCTGGTATTGTCCAACAATTTCTTTGAGATTTTCATCTTCTGGGAATTGGTGGGCTTGACCTCATACCTTTTAATCGGGTTCTGGTTTGAAAAGAAAACTGCCTCAGATGCAGGTAAAAAGGCTTTCATCACCACAAGGACAGGAGATTTAGCCTTTTTAGTCGGGATATTCCTTTTGACCACCACGGTTGGCACCCTGAATTTTCAAGAGGCATTTCACCAGGTTGAATCAGGTGCCATCTCCTCAACACTTTTGACCCTTTCCGCAATCCTGATCTTCGGAGGAGCAGTGGGCAAGTCTGCCCAGTTTCCTTTGCATGTGTGGCTGCCGGATGCGATGGAAGGTCCTACACCTGTTTCCGCTTTAATCCATGCTGCTACTATGGTGGCAGCCGGGGTATATTTAGTTGCCAGGTTGATGTCTATTTATGCGCTTTCTGTTCCTGCCTCTTTGGTCGTAGCGATCATCGGAGCATTCACCGCATTTTTAGCTGCATCCATAGCCTTAGTGCAAAACGATATAAAAAGGGTCTTGGCTTATTCTACCATAAGCCAGCTTGGTTATATGATTATGGCTTTAGGCTTGGGAGGTTATACTGCCGGTACTTTTCATCTGATGACCCATGCTTCTTTCAAAGCTCTCCTGTTTTTGGGAGCAGGGAGCGTGATCCATGCGATGCACACCAACGACATCTGGGAGATGGGAGGGCTTTATCTGAAGATGAGGACAACTGCCATAACCTTTATCCTCGGGTCACTCTCTTTAGCCGGGATATTCCCCTTATCCGGTTTCTGGAGCAAAGATGAGATTTTGCTCCTTGCCTGGAATAAAAGCCCGATCTTTGCGTTGGTTGGTCTGGCAGTTGCCTTTATGACTGCATTCTACATGTTCCGTCTGTGCTTTATCGCCTTTTATGGCAAGGCACGGGACCAGCACAAATTCGAGCATGCGCACGAGTCCCCGAAAGTGATGACCGTTCCCCTGGTGATTTTAGCTTTCCTTTCCGTTTTCGCCGGATGGGTGGGTATTCCCTGGTTGAGCAAGGGGTACTCAACTTTTGTATATCATCATGAAGTTCATCACCTGGAGCCTAATTTCATCTTGATGTTAGTCGCTACTTTTGTGGCTCTTTCCGGGATTTATTTAGCCTACGTCATCTATTACAAGGGGACGATCTCGGCTGAAAGGCTGAAAAATAGATTCTCTTCTATACATAAACTGCTTTACAACAAATATTATTTCGATGAGCTTTACAATGCCATCATCATAAGACCGTTATTTAAGCTGGCCGATTTCCTGTTCAAGAAATTCGATTTAGGGGTTATAGACTGGCTGGTGAATGCGGCCGGGAATTTCACCGTGTTCTTATCCTGGTTCTGGGAGCTTTTCGATACCTATGTCGTGGATGGGGCAGTCAACGGTTTAGGGTACGTGGTCAGAGGAACCGGAGCAGGGATAAGAAGGGTTCAGACCGGGCAGTTACAGAACTATGCCTTTATCATCTTTTTCGGGATAGTCTTGATAATTCTTTTGAAGATATTTTAATGAAAATAATTTCAGGAGGAAAATACTGATATGAACTTTCCAATACTTTCTTATATGATCTTCATCCCTTTTTTGGGAATAATCGCAGTGCTCGTCTTAAAGAAAGAGCAGGTTCAGGCCATTCGCTGGGCATCCGCATTGTTTTCCTTCATCCCTCTGGTCCTCTCCTTTTTCCTTTTAGCCCATTATGACTCCTCGACCTCAGCTATGCAGTTTGTGGAAAAGCATAACTGGATACCCTCCTTAGGAGTGACTTATTTTTTAGGAGCAGACGGGCTTTCAGTGCCGATGCTTTTTCTAACCGCGCTTTTGTCCTTTTTGTCGGTAATCGCCTCCTTTAACATAAAGTTCAGGGTGAAGGAGTATTTCGCCTTCTTTCTGCTTTTGGAAGTCGGGATGATGGGCGTTTTTGCCGCATTGGATTTCTTCTTATTTTATATCTTCTGGGAGGTGGTGCTGGTTCCGATGTATTTCCTGATCGGGATCTGGGGAGGTCCGAGAAAGGAATATGCGGCTATAAAATTTTTCTTATACACTTTGTTCGGAAGCGTTTTTATGCTGATCGGAATTTTGGCTTTATATTTTACCTCCCAGCCTCATACCCTGAATATGATGGAGCTTATCTCCCAGGCTCCTCTTTTAGGCAGAGGGTTTCAGCTTATAGTCTTTGTAGCGTTTTTCTTGGCTTTTGCTATCAAAGTCCCTATTTTCCCGTTCCATACCTGGCTTCCGGATGCTCACGTTGAGGCACCCACAGCAGTCTCAGTCATCCTGGCTGGAATTTTATTAAAGATGGGAATCTATGGACTTCTGAGGGTGAGCCTTCCGATGTTCCCAAAGGCGGCTTTATATTATGCCTTACCTTTAGCTTTGTTAGCTTTAATCAATATCGTCTATGGTGCATTAGTCTGTATGGCTCAGAAGGATTTGAAAAAGATGGTGGCATACTCATCAGTCAGCCATATGGGCTACTGCATACTTGGTATTTCTGCCCTGACAGTTACCGGCGTTTCCGGTTGCGTTTTCCAGATGTTCTCGCACGGGCTGATTACTGGCGCCCTGTTCTTGTTAGTCGGGGTTTTATATGACAGGGCTCATACCAGAGACATAGATGCTTTTGGCGGGTTGTGGGCGAAAATTCCGGTCTATACTGGGGTGATGACTTTATTCTGTATGGGTTCCTTAGGACTTCCTGGTTTGTCAGGTTTCATAAGCGAATTTATGGTCTTTATCGGCTCATTCCCGGTCTTCAAGGTGATAGTTGCCTTAGCAGTCTTGGGCGTGGTGATAACTGCAGCTTACTTCTTGAGAATGATTCAGAAGATGTTCTTAGGAACCTTCAATACCAAATGGGAAGCCTTAACAGAGATAAGCGGCCGAGAGCTTTTCACGGTCATTCCTCTGGCTATTTTGATGATCGGAGTCGGGGTTTATCCTTCACCTTTAGCAGATATGATCAGGGCGACCTTAGAGAATATCGTCCATCTGGTAACCGGTTAGTTTTTTACGATGAACTATGAACCAATAACTACCAACCGTCTTTCGGAGGTTTGATTGTACTTCATATCGATTTTTCCTGAAATTTTTCTTTTTCTCTGGACAATTTTAATTTTCGTAGTCGATTTCTTCTTAAAAGAGGAGAAGAGAAAGAATTTAGGTTACCTTTCTCTTTTAGGGATTTTAATTACGATTATCCTTCTTTTCTTCTCAGCCCAGGGAGAGATGTTCGGAAAGGCTTATTCTTATGATTCCTTGAGCTTATTCTTCAAATTGGTTTTCCTTTTGTCCGCATTTTTAGCGATTTCAGTTTCTATTGATTTCGTAGCTAAATTCAGAGCTTTCAAGGGGGAGTTCTTCGGTTTGATTCTTTTCTCTACCTTGGGGATGATGCTCCTTTCATCTGCCAGGGAGCTAATATTCTTATATGTTTCCCTGGAGCTGGTTACAATCCCGCTTTACGTTTTAGCCGCCTACTTAAAACCTGACAGGAAATCCGCAGAGGCAGGGTTAAAATATATGCTCTTAGGGGCAATCTCCTCAGCCATTCTGCTCTATGGCATCAGCTTAATCTATGGGATAACCGGAACCACTTTTCTTCTGGGGATTAAAACCAGGCTGATGGTTGATTATCTGCAGATAGGTCCAATTGGTCCAGGTCTTTTCCTCTCCTTTATATTTTTTATCGCCGGGTTTGGGTTCAAATTGGCTCTGGTCCCGTTTCATATGTGGGCGCCGGATGTTTATGAAGGCGCACCTACTCCCATCACCGCTTTTCTTTCAGTTGGGTCCAAAGCCGCAGGTCTGGTGGCTTTCTTAAGAGTCTTTTTTGAATCATTTTCTGTCTATAACCCGGACTGGGTCACCATTGTCACGGTCTTAGCGGCTTTGAGTATGATCATCGGGAATATAATCGCTCTGCTTCAGACCAACATCAAAAGGATGTTAGCTTATTCCTCTATTGCCCAGGTGGGATATATCCTGGTCGGTTTAGTGGCAATATCTGAGAGAGGAGTCTCCTCAGTTGCCTTTTACACCTTAGCTTACCTTTTTGCCAACTTAGGCGCCTTTGTGGTGGCGATTGCATTTGAGCTTCAAACCGGCTCCTCTGAGATAAAAGATTATTCAGGTCTTTCCCGGACTTCTCCAACTTTATCTTTTTTGATGATGATCTTCCTACTTTCCTTGGTGGGAATTCCTCCTTTAGCTGGATTTGTAGGGAAATATTTTCTTTTTGCTTCTGCGATTGAAAAAAATCTGATCTGGTTAGTGGTTATAGCGGTTCTGACCAGC
>Ga0315277_10002207_pt1 | contig 27334 bp, 17 predicted proteins | sample YL17G05_15_MG_FD_203695 | JGI IMG/M metagenome (GOLD analysis project Ga0315277, IMG submission 203695) | Sediment microbial communities from Yellowstone Lake, YNP, Wyoming, USA - YL17G05_15 | ecosystem: Environmental > Aquatic > Freshwater > Lake > Sediment | place: USA: Wyoming | collected... | reverse complement strand
GACTTCGGGTGTACGCATCAAAATACCGTCGACGATCTTCAGCATGCCATCCGTCGCTTCAAGCGATGAACCGGCAGGACTCAGGTAATCCAGCACGATGGATCCTTCGTCCATTTCCGGCAGAAAACCCGAAGGAAGCCTCGGCAGAAGGATCAGGGACAACAGAAGGAGCATCAGAATGAACCCACCGGCAATCCACGGCCGCTTTAGAAACGTGCTGACCCAATCCCTGCTTTTCAAGGATTTCGCTTTTTGCACCACCGCATGATCTTCACGCGAAAAGAGGATGTACACCACGGGCAGTCCGATCCAGACGACAAAGTACGAACACAGCAGGGTGATCACCATGGTGTCGGTCATCACCTTGAAATACGCCCCGGCAACGCCTCCCATGAAAACGAAGGGCAAAAAGATGACGATGGTGCTCAGCGAGGAGCCGATCATGGCGGGAAGCAGAAATTGGATGGCTTTGGAAACCAGATTCCTGCTTTTTTCATCCGGATGCTCTTCGTGGGTCCGGTGGATTTGTTCAACGACGATGATCGCGTCGTCGATGATCAAACCAATGGCTGCGGCGATGGCGCCGAACGTCATGATGTTGAACGTGTATCCCAGGGTATAAAGGACGATGAGGGTCAGGCTGAGCGTGACGGGGATGGTGACCAAAATGACGGAGCTGGCCTTGAGGGACCGCAGAAACAGGACAGCCACGAGCATGGCCAGAACGAGTCCGATCCAGAGCACGTCCTTGAGGCTGCGGATCGAATCACCGACGAAATCCGCCTGGTTGTAGAAGGGCCTCAGCGTCACGCCCTTCGGCAAGATGCCTTCGATGTCCTTCAACTGTTTTTTCACCGCGGCCGTCACGTCCAGGAGGTTGGCCTTGGGTTGTTTCAGGACGGCGATCAGCGGAACGTTCTTCCCGTTCGCGTTGATTTTAATGTAATCCCTTCTCTCGGCGATCCTGACTTCCGCGACGTCTTTCAGCCGGATTTTACCCTTGGGCGAATTGACCACGACCGTGTTTTGCAGCTCTTCTTTTCGGTCGATGGCGGCATCCGTCAAAGTCAGGTACAACCGGTTGTAATCGGAGGTGAAACCGTTGGACGAAATGAAATTGGACTGCGAAAGCACGTCGAAGATGGCCGCGGGGGTCAACCGCAGGTTGCTCATCCGGTTCGGGTCCAGGACGATGTGGTACTCCTTGACCTTTCCTCCGATGACGGCGACTTCGGAAATCCCTTCGATCCGCGAGAGGATCGGCTTGATGGTGTATTCGGCGAGAAGGCGCAGTTCGATCGGACTTTTGCCTTCCCCTTCCAGGGAGAACCCCATGACCGGGAGGATCGACGGATTCATTTTTTCGATCGTGATTTCCACGCCGGACGGAAGGTTCTGCTGAATGGCGCTGATCTGTGCTTCAATCCGTTGTTTCGCCAGATCGATATCCGAGCCCCAGTTCATGAAGGCGGATATTTCGCAGCTGCCGCGGCTGGTGATGCTCCGGATGAGCTTCAATTCTTCGACCCGCTTGACGGCGTTTTCCACGGGGACGGTAACAATCACCATCATTTTGTCGACGGGCTGCTCGCCGTTGTCCGCAATGATCTTGATTTTGGGAAAGGTAATGTCGGGGAACAGGCCTGTTTTGACGGTGTTGAGCGCGTACATGCCGCCCATGAGGATCATGACCAGAATCGCCGTGATCGGGCTTTTGTATTTCAAGAAAAAATAATTCATGGTCTCACCCGCCTAAGGATACTTTTGCCGTATCGGGAAGTCCGTACGCGCCTTCGGACACGATCCGGTCTTTCGGAACGAGGGGCGGGCGGACGATTTGGACGAGGCTGTCGTTTTCAATCCCTTTTTGAACGTCCACCCGGATCGCCGTGGAATCGTTGACGAGTTTCATGATCCAGAACCGGTCCTGGGTTTCGTCGCTCATCACGGCGCTTTTGGGTACCCCCACGGTACGCTTCGCGGTCTGCAGGGGCAACCGGACGTTGACGTTCAGGTTTTCGGGCAGGGCAACCGCGCTGCCGAGACGCAGCAGAACCGTCTGGGTCTGGGACACCGGATCCACGCTCGGGATGAACTTGTCTATCCATGCCTGCAAAATATTTCCGTTTGGGAGAAACAGGTCGCAACGCGCCCCTGGACGGATTCTCGTCACGACGGGGTAGGGAACATTCAACAGGATGCAGAGCGTGGACGGATTGGACACCACCGCAATCTGTTCGCCGTCGCTGACAAAATCGCCCACGTAGTAATTGAGTGCAGTCAATACGCCGTTTGTTTTCGCCCGGATGGCCACCGTGCCCTTGAACAAATCGGTGCCAAGGTTGATTTGCAGGCTGTCGTCCGTGGACAGTTCCTTGGTTTTGATTCGAAACAGGAGATCGCCGACTGTGACCTCGTCTCCAATGGTTTTGTATATTTTGTCGATGAAACCTTGAAAAGTGGCCCGGACCACTTCCTTGGTTAGAAAAACCGTATTGGCGTTCAGGTTGATGGTTTCGGTAAAATCCAGCACCGCGGGATGGATCACCTGAACGGGCGCGCCACCTGCTGCGGATTCGTCCGTTTGCTCCTTCCCCCCGCTGCACGAAATCAGACAAGCGGCGAGCACGATCACGATCAGCGGTGTTGGAATGCGGATGAAAAATGTGTTTCGCATTTTCATTTTACCAGCTCCAATAATTTAAATTGCTGATCTCCAGTTGGAAATTGATTTCCAGGCCGATTTTGTTTTTTCTCAAATCGACATAATTCCGGAGCAGCGTCAGGTAATCGATCATGGAGACATTCCCCTGCTGCAGCTGCCTCGAGGTTATCTCGATAAGTTTCTTATAATCATTAACTTGCTCGGTCAAACCGATAATGCTTTTTTGCAGCGACTGGATTCTCGATTGAAAATTTTTTCTCTGGATCCCGATCGTCCTTTCGGAATACGACCGCGATTCCTGGATCGTCCGTCGGGCCAGGAGGTTTTGCTGGCGTGTCAAAGACTTTTGATTGCCGTCGAACAGGGGAAGGGAAATGTTCAATCCCGCGTTCATTCCGAATTTCCTCCGGATTTGGCTCAATTCGACGGCCTCCAAACCCGTGTTGAAAAACAGCTTGACCTGGGGCCAGTACCGGGTCTCGAACAATTGTTGCCCGTTGACCGTGGTCAGGCTGTCCAGCTGGTATTTTCTTGTAAAACCCGATTGGATTTTGGGAGAGCCCATCCGAAGAGTCACGGGTTCGATCGCTGCAACGGACGTGTCCGGCATCCCGCACAGGGCGTAGAGCTGAAACAGGCTGCTTTGGTATTGTTGCGTCGCGTCGTCCAGGGCGATGGATTGATTGTTGAACTCGATTTTCAACAGCAGATAATCCTGGGCTTTTAAATACCCTTTTTCAACCAGCCCGCTGGTCAGTTTGACCTGTTCGCGCAAATTCGAAACGTTTTCTTTGGAAAGATCTATCAGCCATTGCAGCTGCAGCGCATTCAGATACTGGTCGACGACCTGTTTTCCCAGATTGTGCTTTTCCAGATCGTAGGAGTATTGATAATTTTCGTCCTGGATTCGGATTTGGTCTTCGAGGGCACCCGTCAGCTTTCCGTTCAAAATATTCCGTTCCAGATTGATCTTGGCCGAATACAATCCGCCGTCCGTCAGGTTGATGTCGTATCCGATGGCTTCCGGCGAAGGATCCGTGGTGATCAGGTCTCCGTGGTTGTTGAAATAGGGGGCGAACAGGTAATCGCCTGTCAGGGATATCTGGAAAGCGGAATTTTGGGCACGGTTGAGTTTGTGCTGCAGCCGGTTGATGGACCGAAGGTTGGCAAGCTCCTTGAGTGTCGGCGAGTTCTCAACGGCTTTTCCGATGAAATGGTCCAAGGAGAATTGTGAAAAAGTTGCCTTTGCGACCAGCAAAACAAGAAACAACACCCTTCCAATCATGTGGTAACCTCTCGATAAAGTGGATTCGATGGTTATGGAAAATCGACAAGTTCGAGAATCGATCGGTCTGCCACCTGTCACACGACCGGCATCCCGATTGCTCGTGCGTCCACCGTAAAATAAAAGAGTTTTCTGGTCAAGTCAAAAGAAAAATCAACTCCGTTTCAGTTAAATAAACGGTGCATGTGTTCAATGGTATTTTTCGCGGCCGTGTCGGGATCCGGAAGCGGAAGGATCTCGGCCGAGACGAAACCGTGGTAACCGTTTCGAATCAGGGCATCGAGAATCGACCTGAAGTCGGTGTGACCCGACCCGGGGTGCCACCGGTTGGAATCCGCGACGTGAAAATGAAAAAGCCGGTCCTTGCTCGCGGCGATGCTCGCCGTGATCGACGGTTCCTCGATGTTCATGTGGAAGGCGTCCAGCAGCAGCCCGACATTGTCCATCTTGGTTTTTTCGACAAGGTCCAGGCCGGACGTTACGGTGTTGATCAAATCGGTTTCGTACCGGTTGATCGGTTCCACCGCCAGTTTCACCGAACGGTCCTCCGAAGCGCATTCCCGAAGGGCCTCGATCAGCCATTGCTCCGCCTGGCGCACGTCCACACCCGGTTGCCGTTTCCCCCGGATCAGGCCGATGATCACCACGGCCCCGAGACCGACTGCCAGGGCGACATGCGACTTGACGCGTTCGATCGCCTGACGGCGGATGTCCGCATCCGGGGAGGAAAAGGACAATCCTTCTTCCCCGTAGGCCTGTCCCGTACCGATGGCGGGCACGGGAAGGCGGTGCAGCACGAGGAGGGATTTCAGTTCCTGTGTATTCAACAATTTCGGATCGCGCACGGCCAGCTCCACGCCGTCGTATCCCAGTGCAGCGATCTTGCCGATGTTTTCCGCCAATTGACCTTTGTAGGCCAACGCGGAGAACGACGCCGGTTGCGTCGAAAGCACGATGCTCAATTCAAAGGATTGTGACATTTCATCTCGCTCATGGTATGGCGTTCCAGCCCATCGGATCCGGGCCGGATTTCCTCCCGCCCGGCCGGAGGAAGAAACAGTCTGAGGCATTCGCACGGTTCAAGAAGTGCCTTGACTTCCTCCAGCCAGGTGGGAGGGGGAAACCGCAACTGCACCCTTCTTTTCTGTCGGAACAGACTCACAATCCCATTTTGGGAATGGTGTAGATGGGCCTCCAGCCTTTGGTAAACGGCTCCTTCATGTAAGGCTTCATTTCCGCGGTGGTCCGCATGGTCGTTCCCTCGATGGGCGGAACCTTGCCGGCTGGAAACGCTTTGAGGATTTCGTCGTGCAACAGCGTGAGGTAGGACAGGATCGCCGCAATGGTCCGCCGGGCTTTCTGGGCGGTCGCGATCGTCGGGCGGCCGACCACCCCTTCCGGAATGGAGCCGATTTCGATCGGAGAATGTCCCTGCCCTTCCGACCATTTGCACGGGCGGCCGAACGGATCCACGGCTTTGTCCATATGGCCGTCCGGCAGGTAGCCTTTCACCGTGGTTTCCTGCGCCCATTTCATGTCCACGTATTCCGGAGCCAGAAGCAGCATCACCGAGGTTTCGGCCTCGTCGGCATGGACGAAATTGTCGTCCCAATCTCCGCCTCGCTCCTTGGTCCTGAAGAATTCGCGTACGGCGCGGTGCCAGTCGATGGTGCGGAAAATACCCGGCAGATTCCATTTTTTTTGCAATTCCTGGATCGCGGCTTCCAGCAGCCACTGATGGCCGTGGTTGTTCACCAGAATGATCTTGCGGAATCCGTCGTTCCAAAATCCGACCATGACATCGATCAAGATGCGTTTCAGGACCTCGTCTTCCAGGTGGATCGTACCCGGCATGCCGATGTGGTGGTGCGGATGGCCGCCAAAATTGAGCGGCGTCCATGTCAGGTTGACCGGAGCACCCTTCTTGGCGGTGTACCGGCGGACCCCTTCGAGAATTTGAAGCACCATGAACGTGTCCAGACCGGTTACCGTGTGGCGGCCGTGCAGTTCCGTGCATCCGATGGGGATAAACAGGATGTCGTTCTTCTTCCGGTTCTCGACCACTTTCTTATGGATAGTGGTCTGAATGTAGGTTCCCGGTTTGCCCAATTCGGACGGGGAGGGAATCCCGTAATCGGCCAGAATCTTCGAAATTTCGCCTTCCGACGCTTCCCAGATTCTTTTTTTCAGGCGGCCGACGGACGTATCTTCAAAAAACAGATCGTTGCGATTTGTCGTCAAAAATTTGGTCATGTTCAACCTCTTTCGCTGTTATTCAAAATTGGTCACGGTAATTTTCACCTCGTCCCGGTCCTTCTGGAGCATGATCAGATTCTCTTTGACCTCGGCCAGGCGAATTTTCTTGGTGACGATTTTGGAAACGTCCATGCCGGCCGACATGCAGCTGATCGCGTTCGCAAAAATGCCGTGTCCGGAGTGCCCCTGAGAACCGATGACGGCCGCCCTTCTCACCTGAAGGACTTCGCCGGTCAGCTGGATCTTGGCGTCGGCTCGAGCCACGATCACGACTTTGGTATTCACGACCCGGCCTTCCCAGATGATGCGTTCGATGTCCGGCCAGACGATGCCGGGCAGACCGGTGGCTTCCAGGATGATGCCGGCCCCCATGCCCTTGGTGATTTCCAGAACCGCTTCAGCCGCGTTGTCCTTGGTCGGATCAATGGCGTGCGTCGCGCCGATGGCCAGTGCCATGTCCCGTCGCACTTTGGAAGGTTCCGAGAGGATGACATTCGTCGCGCCCGAATGCCGAAGAATGGCGCAGGCGGCCTGGCCGATGGGACCACCGCCCAGAATCACAACGTTCTCGCCCGCACGAATGCCGCCACCCCGCTCGATCACCGCATTGAACGCAACCGATGTGGGTTCCACCAGGCTTCCCAGGAGCCACATTTTTTCTTCACCGTAGATGTCGCGCAGAGGTTCGATGCTCCAGAGGTAACGGGCGTTCATGCGAATGTATTTCGCATACGCGCCGTCGATGGAAAAACCGATTTCCTGCAACCGCTCGCAATGGTTCGGAATTCCGTCGCAGCAGGGCTTGCACTGGGCGCACCAGATCATTTCCTCGGCACAAACGGCCTCTCCGAGTTCGTATTTTTTCCCGGTCCGTTTGTTGAAAGCGTCTTTCCCTGCTTCGACGATTTTCCCGGCAAATTCATGGCCCAGCGTGCACGGGAAAGCGGTCAAACCCGGATAAAAAATATACCCGTCCTTATCGGATTGAAGCATGTGCACATCGCTGCCGCAAATGCCGCAGGTCTTGACCTCGATCAGGACGTCTTCCGGTCCGCATTTCGGAACGTCTTTCTCGACAATCTCGATTCGCGGATTTTTCCAGACCTTGCTGCCCAGATAGGTCAATTTTTTGTCGATGTCCTTGGATCCGAGCCTGAATTCCGGCTTCGGTTTCCATTCTGCAAACAGTGTTGCTGTTTTCATGACAACTCCTTTTTGGTTGATATATATTACAATAAAGAAATGTGATTCGTGCTGCTACACCGGCGACACCGACAACCGTTCCACGAGATACGATTTAAGCACCACGTTCCGGGGTTCCCCTCTTTCCCCGCGGATACGGGACAGGATCAGACGGATGCTTTCCTGCCCCATTTCATAGATGGGTTGATGCATGGTCGTCAACGAAACAGGATGTGAATTGGTAAAAGGCAGATCGTCGTATCCGACCAGCGACATGCCGTTCGGGATGGAAATCCCCATTTCCTGGGCCACTGAAAAAAACAAATAGGCGATGCGGTCGTGTCCGGCAAAAACGGCCGTGATTTGTCCTTTCCGTTCCAGTATGGCACGGGCATACTGGATGTAATTCTTTTCGAGGTAGGGGTCGCTGTTGGTGAAAACAATCGTGGGGTCGATCGAAATGTTGTGGTCGGAGAGGGCTTTCTGGTAACCTTCCAACCGCTGCCTTTCCGTACTGAAGAGCGTGCTCAGGGCGATGGAAATTTTTTTGTGCCTTTTCAGGATGAGGTACTGCGTCAGTTCATAGGCGCCGTGAAAATTGTCGGTGGTCACGAGATCCAATTGTACGCCGGGAATCGTACGATCGGCGAGAACGATCGGAATGTTTCTTCGGGTGAATTTTTCGACGATTTGAAGGTTTTTATCGTCCGCGGCGGCTGTGGGAACAAAAATGACGCCGTTGACTCCGTTTTCGATCAGGCGGTTCGATTGAAAATCGGCTTTGACAAACAGATCATCGGTGTTGCACAGGATGAGGCTGTGCTTGTTCTTAGCGGCTTCGTCTTCGGCACCGCGGGCCAGTTCGGGTGCATACCCGCTGCGGATGTCCGGCACCAGAATGCCTACCATGGTTCGTTTGTCTGCATCCACCGCCCGGTTGATCACAAAGGTTCCGAGTCTCCGCTTTCTCGCGAGATAACCCATATTCACCAGGTTCTGGATGGCCTGCCTGATCGTGGCGCGCGCCAAACCCGTCATCTGGACGAGTTCTTCTTCCGTCGGAATTTTATCCTGGGGTTTAAATACGCTCTGTTCTATCTGTTCAATCAACCACGTCTGCAGCTGAAAATATTGTGGGATTGGACTGTTTTTATCAATAATCATGTCTTGCATTGGAATCAAACTTTTGTATAATTGTCTATACAATTGTAGTAAATTAAATTCTCATTGTCAAGTCTTTTTTAAATTTTAAAGGGAATAAGAATGGTTATTAAAAGGTGTTCCGAAATTTCATGACCATCTTGTCTCAATATCCGCCGTAAAGCCCTCTTCCTCCCGTTCCCTTCTCCAGCCGTATTTCCTTCAACATGGGCGATTTGATGTTGATCCTGAAATAGAACCGTTTGTAATAGCCTGTGGGAGTCCAGACAATCTGAGCTTCCCAGCAATGGAGATCGCGGTAAAAAGTAAAATCCTGACTTATCACTTTTTTCGACACCATGTCCCACTGGGCCTGGTAGGAAATTTTCCAGTGTTGGGTCAGGCTGATTTCCGAATTGGCGCGAATCCAGAATTGTTTGGACGGGAAAAGCGGATTCGCCCGGTTTTCCGAATAGCTCAGCGTGGCGGACAGGGACCATGGAATATCCATGGTGGAAAGCGAATGGTCCGTTTCAAACCGGTCTCCGTACAGGTTGCTGGCGAACGGCTGGTCGATCTGTGCCTTTGCCGCCGGCTCACCGGACGTTTCCTGTCCTCCGGATTTTGCCCTGCCCTGCAGGTGAACGTTTACGTTTCCGCTGATGTTCGTCAACCGAAGGAATCGTGCATGCATGAAGTTGGACCACTGGATGTCCTTCGTGTAGGTCCTGCCCGTCCTCTGGCCGTTTTGATCCGTCTCGTAAAACGAATACACGGTCTGTACATCCACACCGACGTTGCTGAAAGGACTGGCCCTCAGGGAAGAATACAGATCGCTGAATTTGTAATCCTTGGTTTCCCAATTGTAGGAGGAGGACAAATCCCAGGTAAACAAATCGAATTTTTTTGCTTGTTCGCCGTCGCCGATCTTCGTCTGAAACAGATTTTGCAGCCCGAAATACAAGGACCTGCTTCTCCCGCTCCCCGTCGATCCAAACAGGCTTCCCGCGAACCGATCGTACGAGAAGACATTCCCCACGGTGTCTGCGACGCTTTGAAAGTACCCGTACGTTCCCTTTGAAAAATCCGGCTGGTAGGAAAAGCTCATGTTCGGCGTGGCCACGTGGCGCAGCTTGACGTCCTTCCATCCGGGCAACCGGAAAAGACCGTACACCTTGGTGCCGAAGGAGGCGGAAACGTCGAACGTCCTTCTGGCGAAGAATCCGGTTTCCTCGCGGCTTTCCACCCGATGGGTCAGGGAATTCATGGAATAGGCCTTCCGGCGGTCGAACCAGGTTTCCCGGTAATTGACGCCGGGATTGAGGTTGAGCCAGCCGAACAGTTTTTGGGAAGCGGAAAAACGGACCGAATGGTCCCATCCTTTGGACCGGCTCTCAATCATGGACGAACCTGCCGAATATCCCCCAAGGCGCTTGCTTCGTTGCGACAAAAACTGGGAGGAATAGGACGCGTAAATCGATTGGTACCAGCGGGGCTCGCTGCTTGTCCTGTTCCGTTTGTCGGATTTGGGCGCCGGCCAGAGCGAGGCCTGACCGCTGCGGATGTACACCTGGGGCAGGGTTTCGGTGGTCTCATCGGTGTCGAGGTTGCGGGTCTGGTTGAGGTTGACCGAAACGCTCCAGGCGCTTCCGAGCCGCTTGGTCAGCGTCGCATTGGAACGGATTTCCTTTTGAAGCCGATATTCACGGTTGTCGCTGATTTCGCGGTAGAAATTTCCCGAACTCACGAGTTGTGCGTGGGCCGTAAGCTGGGTCGTCGGTGAAATGTCCTGGGCGTGGTCGATGTAGAGGTCCCACCTGCGGTCCTTGGTGCCGAGCGCCTCGAAATCCTTGCGCGTCCACGAGCCGGAAATGGAGCCGCGGAGGTTGTACCGCACCTGATAATTCATGTCGCCCCGGAACAGAAATCCGCTCTTCTCAAAATAATCCACTGTGCCCTTCACATCCCAGTAATTGCTGGCCGCCCAATAGTAACCGATGTTCCGCAGGTACCTGCCTTCGAGGGAACTCTGGCCGTACCGGGGTATTAAAATGCCGGAATGCCTTCCCTTCCGGATCGGAAACAGCCCGAAGGGAAGCGCCAGCACCGGAATTTTTCCGACAAAAAAAACGATGGGCCGGGCGATCACCTTGTCGTTCACCACGATTTTCATTTTCTCCGACCAGAAACGGAAATGGGGATCCCCCTCCCTGTCGCAGGTGGTGAAGCTGGCGTCCGCCACGTTCAGCGTGTTGGAACGGACCATTTTCAGGGCCTGTCCGGAATAAAACCCGTCCTCGTATGCAGTCCGGCCCCGCAACACCCGTCCTTTGCGCGTAGCGAAATTGTAGGTCATGGTTTCGCCTCGCATCAAGTCTCCACCCTGGGCAAATTCGGGGATGCCGGTAAGTGCCCACGTTCGGACGGAATCCCCGCTTTCCTGCTTCGTCCATACCGAATCCATGACCCCTTCGGCAATGAGCGAGCGGCTGTCCCAATCCACATCGATTTTGGCGGCAGTCAGGGTCATGTCCTGGTACGACACTTTTGCCTGGCCGAGAAGGAGCATTTTTTTCGTTTCCGCGTCGTTCTCGATGACCAGAGCCTGGTAGTGGACGGGTCCGGCGAGGTCTTCCCGGACCGGTGCCTTTTGCGGCATGGTGGAATCCATAGGGGCGGCATTCCGAATCTGTGCGGAATTCGATACCGTGAAGGATACAACCATCAGCAGAGAAGCGACGTGTTTTTGAAAAGGCATCAAAGCATGTGCCCCAAGTGCATTCTGAGGTGGTTCAAGGAACCGCACGAGGTGGATGTCGGAAATCCGCTCAATCCAGGTGGTCGAAAAAATCCATGGCCAGATGTGCGGCCCCGGTCAGACCGGCTTTGTTGCCCAAGGCGGCATGCACCACCTGAATGGTTTCCCTGGGTACTTTCAAAGCCTCTTTGGCGAGCCTCTCGCGGGCCGACTGGAATATCCATTCGCCCGCGTAAGACACGCCGCCGCCGATCACCGCTTTTTCAATGTTCAGCAGGTTGGCGACATTGGCCAGGCCGATGCCCAGAAATTCGCCCGTCTCCCGGAGAATGTTCCGCGCGATTTCATCCCCCTGCGCCGCGGCTTCGCCCACATGCCTGGGTTCCATTTCGTCGGCAGGGATGCGGTGCAGAAGGGAGGTGCGATCCAGCACCAGCTTTTCCTGCACCCGTTTCAGAATGGCCTGCTTGCCGATGAACGCTTCCACGCATCCTTTCCTTCCGCACGCGCACACCGGACCGTCGTACCGGATGGTCGTGTGACCGAACTCGCCCGCCGTGTATTTTTTGCCCCGGTAAAGCCGACCGTCCAGAATAAGACCTCCCCCCACACCCGTACCGATGGTCACCATCAGCATGTTCGAGACGCCGCGTCCGGCGCCGTAGGTGTATTCCCCCAACGCGGCCAGATGGGCGTCGTTGTCCAGGATCACCGGTTTGTTTACGATTTTCTCGATTTCAAGGGCTACGCGGATGTTTTTCCAATTCGGAACATTCGGCCCTTCGATGTAGATGCCGGACTCGAAATCCACCTGACCGGCAGCGCCGATCCCGATTCCCGTGACCAATCCCGATCCCTCAGCCATTCGCGTCAATTCGTGAATCAACGATACGACCTGGTTGAGGGTGTATTCCGCCGGTTTGAATGCGCCGGTGGGTATTGTTTTTTCGGCGACGATCGTCCCATCCCGTGATACCAGCCCGCCCTTGGTGTTGGTTCCGCCGATGTCGATTCCGATAAATAAATGGTTCCCGATCATGGTTCCTAACCTTTTCCGTTCCGAACGTTTCTGCGTTTTTTCCACAACCGATTCAGACGCAATTTGATCTCCTTTTCCGCGCCGATGTCCTTGGGCCGGTAATAGATTTTGTTTTTCAGCCTCGGAGGCAAATGGTCCTGTTCTGCAAATCCACCCTCAAAATCGTGGGCGTATTGATACCCCTTTCCGTAGTCCATCTCCTTCATCAGGTCCGTCGGTGCATTGCGCAAGTGGAGAGGGACGGGCTCCGGCGGCAGGTTGCGCACGTCCTCGGAAGCTTCGCTCACCGCGACGTACGACGCGTTGCTTTTCGGAGCCGAAGCGAGGTAGGTCGCAGCCTGGGCGAGGACGATCCGGGCTTCCGGCATGCCGACGGCATGAACGGCTTGAAACGCTGCAGCAGCGAGGACCAGGGCATGCGGATCGGCATTCCCGACGTCTTCGGACGCGAGAATGACCATCCGCCTGGCAATGAACAGCGGATCTTCGCCGGATTCGAGCATTCGGGCCATCCAGTACACGGCCGCATCCGGATCCGATCCGCGGAGGGACTTGATAAAGGCAGAAATCGTGTCGTAATGGGAATCGCCCTTTTTATCGTAGATCAGGCTTTGTTTCTGCATGGCTTCGCGCACCAGGTCCGGCGTGACCGCATGCTTGTCCTCCTCCGCCTTCGCCAGCCGACCGCACAATTCGAGCGCGTTGAGGGCGATCCGTGCATCGCCCCCGGAAAGCCGGATCAGCAGGTTCATGGCCTCTTCGGAAACGTCCAAATGTTCCTGTCGAAGGAAGGGATCCTTCTCCAGGGCGCGTTGGAGAATGCGGTGCACCTCGGCTTCCGGCAGGGATTCCAGCTTGAACACGCGGCAGCGGGACAGGAGCGGTGCAATGACCTCAAAGGACGGATTTTCCGTGGTTGCTCCGATGAAGATGAGCGTGCCGTCTTCGACCGAATGAAGAAGCGCATCCTGCTGTGCCTTGTTGAACCGATGGATTTCGTCGATGAACAAGACCGTCCGTTTCCCAAAGTTTTTCCGGTTGATTCTCGCCTGGTCCATAATTTTCCGAAGGTCGCCGACTCCGGCCGTCACGGCACTGATGGAAAAAAAGGCCGCTTTGGTCTCAGCGGCAATGATTTTAGCCAAGGTGGTCTTGCCCACGCCGGGCGGACCCCAGAAAACCATGGAAACCGGTTCATCGCCCTCGATCATGCTCCGAAGCACTTTTCCCTGTCCCACAAGATGCATTTGTCCGACAAATCCGTCCAGATGTTCCGGACGCATGCGATCGGCCAGCGGTGCGATAATCCTTTTGGCGGGAGCGGATTGGGATTCGAAAAGATCCATGGTTTGTAATTTAACCGAATTTGGTTCTAATGTCAAGGACGTTTCGGGCCGGCGGAAGAAGCAGCCGGCCACCGCGGACGGACGGCCCTTATCGGCGAGATTTGGAATTCCCTGCGTTTCCGTTCTCATCCGCAATATTCGGAAACTTTTTCATGTTTCCAGCCGTAAGATATTTAAAATCATGGGTATCCACAAATCCAAAGAACGCTCCGGCCGCGAACGGCGGGACGGGACAAGGAGTTTGCATTGCCTCCAATCCTCATTGCTACAGACGTGCACAAACAGTACGAAAAAGGATCTGTCCGGATTAACGCGCTTCAAGGTGTCTCGCTCGAAGTGCAACACGGAGAATTTCTCTCCATTGTCGGGCGGTCCGGATCGGGCAAGTCCACCTTGTTGAATTTGGTCGGAGGGTTGGACACGGTCAGTTCGGGCAGCATTTTCATCAAGAAAAAAGACCTCGCCCGCATGAAACGCTCCGAACTGGCCCTGCACCGCAGAAAAACCGTTGGCATGATATTTCAGTCTTTCAATTTGATTTCGTCACGGACGGCGAGGGAAAATGTGGAATTGGCGATGGCCTTCGGAAACGTCCGTCGCAAGGAAAGAAAGAAAAGGGCGGAAGCCCTGCTCGCATCCATTGGATTGTCCGAACGCATGGATCACCTGCCTTCCGAACTCTCGGGTGGTGAGGCCCAGCGTGTGGCCATTGCGCGGGCACTGTCCAACCGACCGGACATTCTGCTCGCCGATGAACCCACGGGCAATCTGGACAGCGCCACATCGGCCGAAATTCTCGAGCTGCTTTCGGATCTGAACCGCAGACAGAACGTGACCGTCATCATGATCACCCACGACAAAGTTTCCGCCCAATCCGTATCCCACCGGATTCTCGAATTTCTGGATGGTCGGGTCATCCGCGAAACCCGGACGAGGAGGCGCGCATGAAATTCGACGAGACGTCCAGGATTACCGTTTCCAACCTGTGGCGGACCAAACTCCGCACCGTCCTGACGACGCTGGGGGTGGTGATCGGAATCGGGGCCCTGGTGGCCATGGTATCGTTCGGAACGGGCATGCAGAAAAACATCACGGGAATGTTCGAAACGAACGATCTGTTCACGAGCATGCAGGCACTTCCCTCAAAAATCAACATGGACGAAGTCATGCACGGCAACATGGAATCCCTGCAGAAACAGGACAATAAAAATGTGCCTCCTCTCGATGACCGGGCAATGGGTAGAATCCGTATCCTTCCCGGCGTGGATGTGGTGTACCCTGAAATTTCCTTTCCCGTAAAAATCCGGTACCGCGGCCAGGAATCCCGGACCCTCGCCAAGGGCTTGCCCGTCGAAATGGGGCGGTACAAACCCTACAGCGCCATTCCGTACGGCCGCTTTTTCAAGGCGGACGATGAGAAATCCATCATCCTCAATCCGTTTCTGCTGCGAAATTTAAAAATCCGGCTGTTGGAACCTGGCAATGCCAAAAAACTGTCGCTGGAAGATTCGCTCCGGGGGCTGCGTTCACTTCCACCGGATTCGCTTCTGGGCAAAGAAGTGGAACTGGTGACCAGCGTTGTGGATGTCTCGAGCCTGATTCAGAATCCGATGTTCACTTTCGGATTAGGGCGGGGTGTTCCGGTGAAGGAGACGACAACCCGTCTGAAAATAGTGGGAATTGATGCGGGCAGGGGGGCGTTCGAAGGCCCGTACAGGGACCGAGGCATTCAATTGCCACTCATTACAGCCCAAAGGGTTCCGCAGATGGGTTTTTCCAGCGTATGGGATCTGCTGCGGAGCAAAGGGCAACAACGGGGATATGCCTCCTTGTACGTCCGGGTGAAGAAGATGACCCATCTGGATCCGGTGAAAAAGGAGATCGATAAGATGGGTTACGGCACCCTGGCCCTGGCCGACCAGCTCGAGGAAATCAAAAAAGGATTCGTGATTTTAGACATGGCTTTGGGCGCCATTGGAACCATTGCGCTCGTGGTGGCCGCTCTCGGCATCATCAACACCATGGTGATGTCGATCCTGGAACGGACCAGGGAAATCGGCATCATGAAAGCCATCGGAGGCAGTGAGAACGAGATCAAAACCATTTTTTTCATCGAAGCCGGCATCATCGGCCTGCTGGGAGGGCTGTTCGGTCTGGTTTTGGGTTGGTGCGTCACCCGCATCGCCAACACCGTTGCCAATTTCTACGTGGCCAGGCAAGGCGGCCCCCACGTCGATTATTTTTACATCCCACCCTGGCTCATCCTGGGAGCCGTCGCCTTTTCCATTCTGGTCAGCCTGCTGGCGGGACTCTATCCCGCCATCCGGGCCGCCCGCGTCAATCCGGTCGAGGCGCTGAGGCACGATTGATTTGATCCAATGCGATTTAGAAACGAGTTTTTATTCAATCAATCTTTGATCCGGGTTGTTAAAAAAATGCCAACCGCAAAGCACGCAAAGAAGGCACGGACCAAAGAGGATCCTTGATTCCAACTGTGAATTTCTTATTTTCTTGATGAGCATGGAAACAGATCAAGCATAATCAAGGATAAGAAGGAGCATTTATGAAAACGGTCAAACGCAGTCCGGTGGTGGTTCTTTCGGCCCTGCTGTCCCTGTTGGTCATCGGCCCTGGTCCCTTGTTTTCCCAGGTCGACCGGTTCATGCCGCGGCAGGGTGGAACACCCGAAGTATGGCGTATCACCCAGGATCCAACTTCCCGCGATCATGCGAATTATCACAATACGCAATGCTTTAGTCCTGACGGGCGGTATATCTGTTATACGCATTATGGACCGGGCGGCACCGAGAGAGGCGGCAGAAATGCGGCAGAGGTTCACCTATACGATCTGCACATGAAAAAGGACATTCTGATCGCCGAAGGTGACGAACCGAGATGGGCGAACAATCATAACTGGCTTTTTTACAGGCGGATAACGCGGACCGGCCCGGACGACCAGCCTGTAGACGAAAAATCGATTGAGGTGATGTGGTTGGACGTGGACAAGGGCATAACAAAGCGCATCGGGTACGGGCTGCAACGCCTGAAAGAAACGGATTATCTGGACCGTTGGCTGTATGGATACAGGGGAGGCAGGAGGGATGACATGGAAGCAGTGCGTCTCCCCATCCATGAAGACTCCAGGTCAGAGCCGATCCTTTCACATCTGGGAAAAATCCAGCTCGACTGGATGCAGATCAATCCCGGGCATCCTGTCATTATCCGGCGCGACTACACGTATCCTGATTTCAATTATTCGAGCCCGGGAACCGGGGATATCCCTTTCCCTGCCAGGCATCATACAAAGTTCAATCTGGATGGCAGCAATGAAACATCTTCTCTTCCCGTGATGGAAGGTTCGCATTTCAGCTGGTCGGGAGACGGGACTTACTTTTTATGCGGCAATGGGATCATGCGCGGTATACGCTGGGATGAATTTTTACCCGGTAACATTCATTTTCTGGGGGCAATTCGATGCGGGGACATCTGCAGGGCCAGCCGGAGCGGACGCTGGATTTGCGGCAGCACCGAAAGCGGACGCGGCCCTCTGGCCTTGGCCGACATACGATCCGGTGACGGATGGATCGTGATGAGAACATTTTCTGTGATCTGCTTTCCGGGGTCTGAAGACAATTCAGGCGTTTATGATATTGATGCCAAGGGAAGCCCGGACGGGACGAAGATCACGTTTGTTTCCAATTACGATTTGAAAAACGGCCCTTCGGCGGTCATTACCGAAGATGCGACCTTGGAGAGGATCGTCGTCAACTCAACCGATCCATTTCCGGAAAAGGGAAGATTGGTTGCGGTGACAGGATTTCATCGAGAAGTTTTATCGTACAAGCGAAAAACGGCAAACAGTTTTGAAGATCTGGAAAGAGGACTTTACGGTACGCCGGTCTCGAGCCCGTTAACCGGCCAGGCAGTCACCCTGTTTGAATCACGCTTGATCCCGGAGGATGAATATAAAAAACTTCCACCGCCATCGCAGAGAACACTGCAGCTCTTTAAAGATGAGAATTCGCCTTTGCTGAGACAACGGTCTACCGATGTTTATACGGTTATCGTGCGCAAGCCGGACAGTCCGTATTTGATGATCCTTGACGGTTCGATAGAGCTGATACCCGGCGAGAATCACGGGGAAATTGTTGGATATCACATACTTGTCAACGGTACCAGGATAACCGGTGCACCGCTCAGACCTGGTCAACGGTTTTCGGTCAAGGCGCCAGGGAAGTATACTGCCGTTGCCGTGGAATGGTCCGGTCTGGAGAGTGCGGAAAGTAATCCCCTGCAGGTCGAGAACAGCAGGATATTGAAAGTGCTTCTGGATCGACCCGCTGATTTTACATGGAATAGGGACCGCTGGATGGTGAATGGAAAAGAGGTTTCTGCAGAACAAGCGAAAAAGTCTGGCGAGGCACTGAAAGAGATCGTTCATGTATACGACGGGGTTATTCACAGGGAATGGTATGAGTGGGGACAGATCGTCAAGCGGCATGACTTGAATGTGGAAGGCAAGGCCACCCGGCGGTTGTTTTATCAGAATGGCAAGCTGGCAAAAAGGGAGCTGCATAACCGCGATGAAAGACATGTTTCGACGGAATTTTTTGATCCGGAAGGCTATATTACAGAAACGATTGAAAACAGCCTGGTAAACGGTAAATGGAAGGAGTATTCACACTGGTGGTATGAAAAAGCCGTGGCTGTGAGAGCGGTTAAAAATGGCGTGGAATACCAGAAAGACGGAAACCGGTGGGTAATGAAATAGGAGATCCTGAAAAAAACGCAATCTGTTCCTCCGTCAGGTGTCTCTGGGTATACAAACTGCCATCCGGCCAGCTTCGTAAAAGACAGTTTACATTTATTTTGTTTTGCGTACTCAAGGTACGGAATAAAGAAAAATATAAAACCAATAACAGATAACACCGTATTTCAATTTCTTTTACATACCCGCGTGGCTCGTTCTCGGCGTAATCGTGTTTTTGATTGTGGTGGGTCTTCCGGCAGGATCGGAAAAAACCGTTGCGGTTCTCGTTCGGTTTTGTTAAATTATCTGCAATTGTTTCGAAACCTGAAAAGGACAATGAAAAAGTTTCAATCCAATCCGTTCGCACGATCCCTGCTTGTCTTCTGGATGCTTGTTTTTCTCCTGCTCAATACAAGCCTTCAGGGGCTGGTGCTGTGCCTCGGATCCGACGGCCACAAACACCTTGAGTCCGAACACCGGGGAGATTGCCACCGGTTGGTGGACTTGTCGGGTACCCGACCGGCGGTTTCTCCGCCGTTTTACCCGATGTGCCATTGGGTATCATCGGGTACAATCCAAACAACGCATTGCGCCGACGTGCGCTTTGCCCTGGATCAGGCGATCGATGCGGATCAGCAAAAACACAAATCCACAACGCGATCAAACACTTTTTCTCCGTTTTCATTCCCTGAACCATCGTGCTCTTGCATTCGAGACTTTCCATCCGCCGGTTCATACGTCGAACCGTCCAATCGGACCTTCCCATTTATTCAAGGATGCGTCTCCATTCTGAGGTGTTGACCGTTCCCTTGCCCACACCGATTCATTTGTAAATCACCACAACAATTCATTGGATAAGGATTCAACCGTTTCCCGTCCATGTGCCGCGGACGAGAAATGGCTTGATCGAGGAGATCGTGATGTCCTGGAAACAAACGATCGTTTCGTTTTTTGTAATGCTTCTGACGGCCGGAATCGGATTTTCTCAAGACACGACGGCATTGTCTTTGGAACAGGCAATCCGGATGGCCCTTCAGAACAATCCGTCGGTACTGGTCGCACAGAAAGAGATGGAGGCATCCTCGGGACGCATCCTGCAGGCTGAGGCGGTTCCCTCACCCGAAATCGGCATCAGCTGGAGCGAGGTTCCTTCCCGGTTCAGACTGTCCGAATACGGGGACCGAAGCGTGGGCATCTCTCAGACGCTGGAATTCCCGGGCAAACGGGGAGCCCGGAGCCGGGCGGCCAGGCTGGACCTTCAGATCAGCCGGGAAAAAGTCGACCAAATCCGGCTGGTGGTGGCCGCCCGGGTGAAGCAGGCTTATTACGGCGCTGCGCTGAATCAACACTTGATCCGGAACTGCGAATCGGTCCATGGCCTGTGGCAACAATTCCTGAAGACGGCGGAATTCCGCTATCAAGCCAGGACGGCGCCGTTTCTGGATGTGCTGCAGGCAAGAGTGGAATCCGCCAAGCTGAACAACCGGTTGATCGAATTGAGACAGGACGGGGAATCGCGCCTGTCCGAATTGAACCGTCTGCTCGGCCGCCCGGGCAATTTCCCGGTTGGCCTGGCGGACAGCCTGTCGTTCACCGCCTTCACGCGCCGTGTCGAAGAAGTTCTGGCCGACCTGGAGTCCGCCAGTCCTTCCATCAAGATAGCCGATGCCCGTGTGGAGCGCGACAGGATGCTGGTCTTGCTGGCAAAAAAGGAATACCTGCCGGACTTTTCAATAGGCATTTTCAGCCAAACATTGAGGGAACAACCCCCCTTCGATGCCAACCGCTTTTTTGGAACCACGTTGCATGGGAGCTGGCAGGTCGACCTGGGCATGACGGTCCCCATCTGGTTCTGGAAAAAACAGCGCGGCGGCGTCATCGAAGCGCGGAGCCGCGACCAGATTGCCCGCATCCGTCAGGCGGAGGCAAGGCGCGTTTTCGCCGCCGCCATTCGAAACGCGTACCGGGCGGTAAAAACTGCTGAGGCGCTGGTCCAGAATTTTCACGACTCGCTGCTCAAGGACACGGAAGACCAGTTGAGCCATGGAATCACCCTGTACCAGACCGGCCAGATGAACGTATTCAACCTGCTGGATATCTGCCGCACCTATTACGAAACCCAGTCGGAATACTGGGCCGCGGTTTACCATTACCGATGGTCGCTGGCCGAACTTGAAAAAGCGGGAGAAGATGACAGTTTAAACGGAGCGAACAATGAAAACCAATAGCTGGATTCTGATGCTGGCATGCATCGCGTGGTCGACACTGCCAATCGGCTGCGGCCGCGGCCCTTCGGTGGAAAAAGACACTGCGGAAAAGGTTTCAGAAAACGAAGTGGTTCTTGACGAGAAGGCGATGGAGGCCGGCCGTATCAAAACGGAAACCGTATCGAAAAGAAACCTTTCCGTTCGCGTTGAAGCGCCCGGCGAGATCGCCGTCAATCCCAGATGCCTCGTGGACATTACCGCGAGGGTGGCAGGCCGGATCGAGAACATCAACGCCTATGCCGGAGACAGGGTTCGGGCCGGACAGGAACTGCTGACCTTGTACAGCCCGGAGTTTTTCTCGGCACAGAGCGAATTTCTTCAGATGACCGAACGCGTCCGAAACGGCAATGCGGCACGCATCGAAGAGCGGGAAGCAAACCGGCGTCTGTTGCGATCCGCCGCAGGGAAATTGAAAATCATGGGAATGACGGATTCGGAAATGGACAGCCTCGGAAAAGGCAAGGAAATTCAGTGGCTCCTTCCGGTGAGGGCTCCGTTTGCCGGAAGCCTTCTGGAAAGCAGCGCCGTCAACGGAGCCTTTGTGGAAGCGGGAACCCGCCTGGCGAAGATCGCTGATTTGACGTCACTCTGGGTGCTGGCGAACGTTCACGAGAACGACCTCGCGTCGGTCCAGATAGGATCCATGGCCGAGGTCAGGACAACGGCTTTTCCCGGAAGCGTCTTTCGGGGAAAGCTGACAGCGGTCGGAGGATTGTTGGACGAACAGAACCGAACCGTTCAGACACGGATCGAAATCGCCAATCCATCGGGCCTTTTAAAACCGGGCATGTACGCGAACACCACGCTGGAATCGCCCCATCGGATCCGCGTGCTGGCCGTGCCGGAACAGGCGATCCGGAAGGTCGAAGGCAACACCGTCGTTTTTGTGTCCGGCAATGGACGCGCTTTCCGCAAGCGGATCATCGAAACCGGTCGAACCCTGGACGGATTTGTGGAAGTGGTGCAGGGATTGAAGGAAGGTGAAACCGTGGCGGCGGACGGCAGTTTTGTGCTGAAATCGGAATTTCTCAAAAGCAGCATGGAAGGGGAATGAGCATGCTGGAACGTCTAATCGGTTTTTCATTGGGAAGAAAAGGGACGATCGTCGCCGCCACCGTGCTCATCGCCTTGTTCGGGGCGGTCTCGTTCGTGCGCCTGCACATTGATGCATTTCCGGATGTCACCAACATTCAGGTGGAAATCGTCAGCACCGCTCCCGGACTCTCCGCACTGGAAATCGAACGATTCGTGACCTATCCCATTGAGACGTCCATGCGCGGACTTCCGGGCATCGTCCAGATGCGTTCGGTGACCAAATTCGGCATCTCCGTCGTCACCCTCGTCTTCAAAGACGGTATGGACATCTACTTTGCAAGGCAGCTGGTCTTCGAAAAACTGTCGGAAGCTTCCAAAAACATCCCCGAAGGGGTCGAAGCGACCATGGGTCCGGTCACGACGGCCATGGGAGAAATCTTTCAGTACACGCTTGAGGGAAAGGATACCTCCGTCAGAAATCTGACCGATCTGCGGACACTCCAGGATTGGGTGGTTGCCCCCCTGTTGAAAAATATCCCCGGAGTGAACGAGATCAATTCCTTCGGCGGATACATCAAACAGTACCAGGTGGTCGTCAATCCCGACCGATTGCTGGCCTACGGTTTATCCGTGGACGCGGTTGTCGATGCTCTGCAACAGAACAACCAGAACGTCGGCGGCAATACCATCGACCGATTTTCCGAACAGTGGATCGTGCGCGGCATCGGAATGATCCGATCCGAAGAAGACATTCAAAAAATCGCCTTGAAATCCGTTCGGGGGACACCCGTGTTCATCCGGGACATTGCCGAGGTTCGGACCGGACAGGCAGTACGCCAGGGCGCAGCCCTGAAAAACGGACGGGAGACCGTCGGGGGCATTGTCATGATGCTGCGGGGCGAAAACACCCGCGATGTGGTCGAAGCCATCAAGCAGAAGGTGGACGAGATCAACGAAAGCCGCGTCCTGCCGGACGGCATCACCATCCGGCCGTATTACCAGCGGTCCGATATCATCAAACAAAGCATCGACACCGTTACCAAGGCCCTGCGCGAAGGTGCTGTATTGGTGCTGTTGGTCCTCTACCTGTTCCTCCGCAACCTGAGGGGGGCGATGATCGTGCTTCTCGCCTTGCCCCTTTCCCTTCTGTTCACGTTCATCGTCATGAAAAACGCCGGCCTGGACGCCAACCTGATGTCCCTCGGAGGGCTGGCCATTTCCATCGGCATGATCGTCGATGCGACCATCATTCAAGTGGAAAACGTTCAGCGCCACCTGATCGAAACCGGAAAGTCCGGCCGGAAACTGCAGACGGTGTTGACGGCCGTTTTGGAGGTGCGTAAACCCAGCATTCTGGGTGAATTGATCATCGCCATGACGTTTCTTCCGATTCTCTCCCTGCAGGGATTGGAAGGCAAAATGTTCGCGCCGCTCGCGTTGACGGTTGCCGTGGCCTTGCTGTCGTCGCTGCTGCTCTCCATTTTTGTCATCCCGGTTCTGTGTTTGTTGATTCTCAAACCCGGAACGGAAAAAGAAAGTCCCATCCTGAAAGTGGTCAGGCGCTTGTATTTTCCGGTGTTGCACCGGAGTCTGAAAAAGAGGGTGTGGGTCCTCTCCACGGCCTGCATCCTCTTCGCGGGTGCCTGTTTTCTGATTCCGCGCCTGGGCACGGAATTCATCCCCATCATGGACGAAGGCGCGTTCGATATGGATGTTCAGATGCTGCCGGGAATATCTCTGGACCAGGCCATGAAAAGCACCTTGTTGGCCCATTCGCGGTTGAGCGGATTCCCCGAACTGGAAACCGTGGTCTCGCGTACCGGCCAGACCGGTATTGCCCTGGAGGCCCGCGGCGTGGACAAAACCGGATACGTGGGCGTTTTCAAGCCGCGCTCCGAATGGACCAGCGCGAAAAACAGAAAGGATATCACCGAAAAAATGCGGGAATCTCTCTCCTCCATTCCCGGCATGGTCTTCAGTTTCAGCCAGCCCATACAATGCCGGATTGACGAATTGGTGGCGGGTACCCGGGCTCAGCTGATCATCAAATTGTTCGGTGAGGACATGGACCAACTCAAAACCAATGCCCGTGAAATTGCGGATGTCCTTTCCGGGATCCGGGGCGCCACCGATTTGATCGTGGAGCAGACCACCGGACAGCCCTATCTCTCCATTTCCGTGGACCGGGACAGGATCGCCCGTCACGGCATCCGCATTCGGGACGTGCTCGAGGTCGTTGAAATCGCAGTCGGAGGGAAAGCCGCAACCCAGATGTACGAGGCAAACCGTTTCTTCGATGTGGTGGCCCGATTTCCCGAAGAAAGGCGGAATTCTGCAGAGGCTGTGGGCAAACTGCTGATCACCAGCCCCCAGGGATACCGCGTTCCGCTGAACCAGCTGGCCGGCCTGTCGGTCGAGGAGGGACCCGTGCAGATCAGCCGCGAGAACGGACAGCGCCGGATCGGCATCGAGCTCAACGTCCGGGGACGCGACATAGGAGGATTTGTATCCGAGGCCAAAAAGGAAATCCGGAGAAAGGTGGTCTTGCCGCCGGGATATTACACAACCTGGGGTGGACAGTTCGAAAACCAGCAGAGGGCCATGAAACGGTTGATGGTCATCACCCCTTTGGGAGTCGCCATGATTTTTCTGTTGCTGTTCATGACGTTCAATTCGGCCAGGCTGGCTGCACTCGTCCTTTTCAACCTGCCCTTCGCGTTAATCGGTGGAGTTTTTGCCCTGTTCATCACCGGCCAGTATCTGTCGGTCCCGGCTTCGGTCGGCTTCATCGTGCTGTTCGGCGTGGCCGTTCTCAACGGTGTCGTGTTGGTCTCGTACATTTCCCAGCTTCGTCAGCAGGGAATGGAACTCCGCCAGGCCATCCTCAAGGGCTGCGAGAACCGGCTGCGCCCGGTGCTCATGACGGCCTCCATCGCCATTTTTAGTCTGATCCCCATGTTGTTCGCGGCGGGGCCCGGTTCGGAAATCCAGCGACCGCTGGCAGTCGTGGTGGTGGGCGGTCTGTTCACCTCGACTCTGCTGACCTTGCTGGTTCTGCCCGCACTGTACGGATGGTTCGATAAAAGAGGGGATGTTGGATAAATCAAATGGTTTTTGCGCCATGCTTGCTTTCTTGGATGGAATGTGTTATTTTCAGAAAAACACCAACCTTTTGAAAAGTGATGATCCATGCTAAAATCTTTCACAACCGCTTGCCGGACTGCCTTCATCCTGTTGCTGAACGCATCGTGCCTCTTTTCGCAGGCAATGATTTTCCTCGAAGCCGAATCTTTCCCTGAGAAGGGAGGCTGGGTGGTCGATCAGCAGTTCATGGATCAAATGGGATCGCCCTACCTGCTGGCACACGGCCTCGGCATGCCCGTGAAAGACGCGGCAACCACGGCATCGGTTCGGAAGAATGGAAATTATTTTCTCTGGGTCCGGACTAAAGACTGGGCGCCGTTTCCCCGGGGACCCGGCCGATTCCGGATCGGTGTGAACGGAACCTTGCTTGATACGGTGTTCGGTGCGAGCGGTTTGGCCGCGTGGAAATGGTATCCGGGGGGTCGCATCCCACTCGCGGCGGGACCCGTCCGGATATCGCTGAGAGACTTGGCGGGATTCGAAGGCCGTGTGGATGCCGTCCTGTTGACGGATAAAAAGGATTTCCGCCCTCCGGACGAGCCGCAGACGTTGAAAACCTTTCGAAGGAAGGCGCTTGGACTGCCGGACACCCCGCCGGACGCCGGAACCTACGATCTCGCGGTTGTGGGCGGCGGCATCGCCGGCATCTGCGCGGCCGTATCCGCGGCCCGGCTTGGGCTTTCCGTGGTACTGGTACACGACCGCCCCGCGCTCGGCGGCAACAACAGCTCCGAGATCCGTGTGCACCTCATGGGCGATCTCGACACCAATGCATTCCCGAAGCTCGGTCGTATCGTGCGGGAGCTTGACAACGGCGACCCGGGCAATGCCGCCCCGGAACCTGAAGCCTACGGGGACGACCGCAAGCGCGAAGTGGTCGAAGCTGAAAAAAATATAGCTCTGTTTCTCAAATGGCACATGACCGGCGTTGAAACAATGGATGGCAGGATCACGGCCTTGCTGGCCCGCCATATCGAATCGGGCGAGGAAAAACATTTTTCCGCTTCCTGGTTCGTCGACTGCACGGGCGATGCTTCCATCGGTTTCCTGGCCGGCGCCGACTGGCGCATGGGACGGGAAAGCCGCAGCGAGACCGGCGAGTCCATGGCTGCCGACGGACCGGATCGATTTACCATGGGCTCGTCCAACCTCTGGTACGCCGTGCAGGAGGACCGCCCCTCTGCATTCCCCGAATGCAACTGGGCCCTGCCGTTTTCAGACGCTTACCACCTGGATGAAACCCGCGCCGACTGGCGATGGGAGACCGGATACGGAAATTTCGACCCTGTGCTGGAGGCCGAGGCGCTCCGCGACCACAATTTCAGGGCCGTCTACGGAAATTGGTCATACCTGAAAAACCGAAGGTCCGGGAAGTACGCCGATTGGCGCCTCGCCTGGCTTGCGTATGTGGCGGGCAAGCGCGAATCCCGCCGCCTCCTGGGTGATGTGGTGTTGACCCAGCAGGACATCCAGGAGCGAAAGCCCTTTCCCGACGCCTGTGTCACCACCACATGGAACCTCGATCTGCACGTGCCGGATTCCACGAACAGCCGGTTTTTTCCGGGCCGCGAATTTTACAGCGGATACGTGCATCCAGAAATCGAACCGTACACCATTCCCTACCGCTGTCTGTATTCCCGGAATATCGAAAACCTTTTCATGGCGGGACGCAACATCAGCGTCACCCACGTGGCACTGGGCACAGTCCGGGTAATGCGCACCGGCGGTATGATGGGCGAAGTGGTGGGCATGGCCGCATTCCTGTGTAAAAAGCACAGGACCACGCCTCGCGGGATCTACGAAAGGCACCTGGACGAATTGATGCGATTGTTGTCCGATTGACCCATTCCTCTTGCGAGTTGGGTTTGATCCTCCCGGATCGCCTCGGAGCGATTGTTTGGCCGGCTTTCCAATATTCCCTTCAGGCGGCGGGTGTCCTTGGAAAAAATTTAAATCGCTTTTTTCTTATTGTGTGACACGGCCTTCGGGTCGTGTCATGTTTCCTTCTATCCAATTCATGATCGTCCCGGGTTGCACAAGCCATTTCCTTTTTTCAGGTTTATACAAACCACGCGCCCGTCGGATGAAACAGCCTCGCCTCATTCCGCGTCCTACTCCGGCAGCTTGATATCTTTAAGCACGTCCGGCTCGGCCTGCCGCTCCCACGTGGGCCAGTCCCTGCCGTAGAAAAAGACCATGCGCTCCCGCATGGTTGAATCCATGATTCTGACCCTGGCCGGGTCGCCGTAGGAAATCGACCTGGCAGGCAGCTGTTGGTCGGCATACACCGCCGATCCGTTGAGCAGCAATGCCTCCCGGCCGATTCGGGTCCCGAAGGCAGCGGTCGCCCCGATGTTCGCGTTCGAAAAGTCCTCCAGCCAGGCGCCTTGGAGAGCCACGTTGTGGTTGATCCAGCAGAACATGCCGACGTGCACTTTATCGGCGACCGTGTTTGTGGTGCTTCCCA
>Ga0315277_10002206_pt1 | contig 27336 bp, 22 predicted proteins | sample YL17G05_15_MG_FD_203695 | JGI IMG/M metagenome (GOLD analysis project Ga0315277, IMG submission 203695) | Sediment microbial communities from Yellowstone Lake, YNP, Wyoming, USA - YL17G05_15 | ecosystem: Environmental > Aquatic > Freshwater > Lake > Sediment | place: USA: Wyoming | collected... | reverse complement strand
ATCCGCAGGGGGCCTCCGGCTGCACGGTCATATCCAACCTGGGTCTGCCCCTGGTTGGTGGCATCGTTCATCAACGGCGCGAGCTGGGAGATCAAGGAGCCTTTGAGGTCTTTGCGGTTTGCATCATTGATTCCCGCTTTGCGGCGTTATGAGCTAAGTCAATAAGCATCTAAAGGATATTAGAGCCATATTAAGGCGCACCCTCGCTTCGTGCCGAGAGAGTTCTCCTGCATTCGCCGGAGTTTCGCACCCACCCTTTGGGAAAGGAGCTGTTTGATGCAGTCACTGACCTCTGGGGAACGGATCATTAAACTGTTCCTAGTTTGTATGGCTTTTTCGGTCATTATTCTCGCCTCGCCCGGCGCGCAAATTTCCGGCGGCGGTTCGAGTGCGCCGGGCTCCGGGAGAGTTAACGCGCTTAATGAACCCGGCGGGGCCGCGGAGCCGGTCAGGTATATCGGCGCAGAGCAGGCGGACTCCACCCATGAAGGCGGCCTGCGTCTGGCTGTAGGCGTGAAGAGCTATCAGGCGTTCCGGGCCAACCGCGCCCATCCAGAGCTGGCCGACAATTTCGGGTGGACCTATAACCATGCTCCAATGCTTGCATACTGGAACGGCAAGTTTTACGTAGAGTATCTGAGCAGTCCAATCCATGAAAACCACTCTCCCATGCAGACCCTGCTCATCACCTCAGCGGACGGCGAGACCTGGGACCCACCGAAGGTGGTGTTCCCGCAGTACAAGCTGCCCAATGGCAAAATCGCATTGGTGCACCAGCGCATGGGATTTTACGTCGCGCCCGACGGCAGGCTGTTGGTCCTGGGGTTTTACGGCCTCGAGCCGCATCCCAACGATGGTACGGGAGTGGGCCGTGTTGTGCGCGAGGCCCATAAAGACGGTAGTTTTGGCCCCATCTATTTCATCCGCTACAGTTCCCACAACGGCTGGAACGAAAAAAACACAAGTTTCCCGTTTTACGCACAGTCCTCCGATCAAGGTTTCAAAGATGCCTGCCGGTCGCTGCTTGAAAACAAGCTTGTAACGATGCCGTGGTGGGAAGAGGATCGCAGCCAGGACGGATTCTACTATCCGATGGGGCAGGCTCTCAAAGCCCTGTCATTCTTTCACAGAAAAGACGGGACGGTTGTAGGCCTGTGGAAGAGTTCCTGGACGTCGCTCTCGAAAGACGAAGGTCGAACCTGGTCCAAGCCGGTAAAATCACCCACGATTATCACCGCGGAGGGAAAGGTCTGGGGACAGCGCACCAAGGATGGCAGGTACGCGCTCGTGTATAACCCGAGGGCAGACAATCGCCACCGCTGGCCGCTGGCCATCGTTACAGGCAACGACGGCATCACTTTCGACGATCTCCTAGTTGTCAACGGTGAGGTTCCGCCGCGAAGATACAACGGGTTGGACAAGGCCTTTGGCCCACAATACGTACGGGGTATTGTTGAAGGAAACGGCAGCCCCCCCGGCAACGTGATGTGGGTCACATACAGCATGAACAAAGACGACATCTGGGTAAGCCGGATACCTCTGCCGGTTCGGAGCCGGGTCGAGAGACCGGTCCATGACACCTTCGACACCGGCGCCACCGCGGATCTCAACTGGAATCTTTACTGCCCCAAATGGGCCTCGGTGAGGATCGCCGACTTCCCCAGCGCGGCCAATCGTAGCCTCCGGATCGAGGATGGTGATCCCTGCGATTACTCCCGAGCTGTGCGGGTCTTCCCGGAGAGCAAGCAGCTCACCGTGAAGTTCAAGCTCCTCGCACGCCAGGCCAACGCGGGCCGACTCGAAATCGAGTTGCTGGACCGCCACGGTTATCGCCCTCCGGTCAGGGTCTACCTTGATGACCAAGGACGGATCTCTGCTCTAGATGGGAACCGGAACGACGAGGTCATCATTGCTCGTTACAAGGCGGAGGTATGGTATGCCTTTGAGCTGAAGATCGACACTGAAAAGGATCGGTGGGATTTATGGCTCGACGGGAAACCAGTCCTGGAAAACGCTGAGATGCTCGACCCGGTTAGGTCGCTGGAGCGGATCTCGTTCCGAACAGGGCCATATCGCTCGGAACCCAGCCTGCGCACACCGAAATCACCAGGCCTGGATTTGCCCAATTCTGACGATCCTGCACGGCAAGCAGTCTATTTCATTGATGAAGTCGAGATCACAGGCAGGTGATGAGTTCGTCACCACCGAGGCACAGAGAACACCGAGAACATTCTGTCTCCAGTGCAGCCATGACCTAATGCCCAAAACGTCATTTGTGCTGTCTGTTTGTTGTTGCGATGCTCCGCTCAAACCCCGGTGCGCTACTCGGTCACTCGCTTCGTCTGCCCCGCGGCCCCGTTGCCCCCTCAACCAGCGCAGAGGTTGAGATCTGCGGGCATCTGCGTCCGCACTCTTAAAGTGGCGTCTTGCCGTATTCCCACACTGCTTCGACAACCGTGATGATCGTGTCGTTCCGCGGCACGTTTTCGATGACTCCCAGCGAGAAACCTGCGCCCGGAGCGGCCTCCGCTAGAAGTTGCCGCACCAGGATGCGGACCGCATCGGGACCGCCGTGGTGGACCGACGAGGGAAAGTTGCAGCACAGGGCCTTGCCGGGCCAGGTAGCGCGAGCCGCGCTGATCGAGAGGTCGCAGTCCGGCGGGGGTGTGAACGACTCGATGAAGTCCAGCGAGGTGCCTGCGACCAGCGGCGCCAGCAGGCGATTATTTGCGTCCAAATGGGCGCCGGTCAGCTTGCCGGCCGCATGGAGGACATCGCAGGCCTCTTCGATGGCCGGGATATAGAATTGCCGAAAACGCTGGCCGCCGACGAGCTCGAAGGCGACATTCGCCTCTACGATGATAAAAGGTGCGGGCGAATTCGCCAGTAACGGCAGCACTCTGCGGCGCGCGTCGAGCAGGGCATCGAAGAGCGCGATGACGTGATCGCGGCGGTCAAACCATTCCACTGCGAAGGTCTCCACACCGAGCAATTCGTAAATGAGTTCCCGCATCGGCGTGGCTTCCGTCGCCGCCCGGGCGATACCCGAGGGGCCATAGGCGGCGTCGCGATTACGGAATGCATCATATCGAGGAATGAACCTGCGGCTTGCGGCCAGGGCGATCAAGGCGTCGTAGTCTTTCGGCCCCTTGAAGGGCGGCTCTTCATACCAAACTGTAAACGGATAGATGGCCTCCACCTTTTGCAGGCTTCCGCAGGGTGTGTGATAGGTTGTTCTTCGGCGGGGATGGCCATCCAGTCCAGACCATTTTTCGGTTTCAACGACGATTCCATCCAGGTCCACGTCATAGATGGACGACTTGCACACCACGCACACTCCGGCGTCCAGCAATGTCTGGTCGAACGCGCCGCCGGGCAGCTTGTTATCCCATATTACTGCGGGAACACGATCCGGCATCTCGCCGCGGATGGAAGCCTCGAAGCGGCTGCGCGGCGTCCAGCCGTGGGACGGCGCATTCAGTCGAGGTCCCGGAGGAGATGTCTGTGGCCTCATGTTGAAGGTCTCCTTTGCATCAAAGGTTTATGGACCCTTGTTCTCTTAGTCCATTGTCCGTAGAATTTGCCTCAAATCGGGCAGGATTTTCGCATGGGCAAAAGCGTTCTCTTATTTGATTTCCTCAATAAAACCATTGACTCAGATTAACGGATACGGCTTGAATATTGAATTTATCACACTGAATGGAAATTATTGTTGACAACTTTCGATGGTGGGTCAAAATCAGCACTTGATAGCCGTGCGGCCTATAGCCGATCCGGCACGGTGATGACGCCACTGGAGGTGGGCTTCATGGATATCCAAGGAAAAGTCGCGGTCGTAACCGGAAGCTCCGTCGGTGTTGGACGTGCTACCGCCCGGCTGTTTGCTTCCAAGGGCTGCCGAGTCGTCATCAACTGCAGCCGGAGCCGGCCAGAAGCCGAGGAAACAGCAGAACTATGCCGAGCCGCCGGCTCGGCAGCTGCCGTCGTCCAGGCCGACATATCAAAAGATGCCGAATGTCGCCGCCTGATGCAGACAGCCGGAGAAGAGTTCGGAAGAATCGATGTTCTGGTCAACAACGCCGCGGTGACCGAATTTGTTCCCTTCGATGACCTCGAGGGCTTGACCGGGGAGAAGTGGGAACGAATATTCCGCACGAATGTGTTCGGGACTTTCTTCTGCATCCGAGCCGCAGTCCCGCACATGAAACGCATTGGGAAGGGCGCCATTGTCAACGTGGCTTCTATCGCCGGCATGCTTGGCAGTGGAAGTTCTATCGCGTACGCGGCATCGAAGGCCGCGGTGATCAACATGACCTTGGCGTTGGCGCGAACCTTGGGGCCGGAAATCCGCGTGAACGCGGTGGCGCCAGGGGCAATCGACACACGCTGGCTGCGCGACGGACTGGGTGAGGCCGGCTTTCAGACGCTTCGAGAGACCTATCGGAATACGACTCCCCTCCAGGAGATTGCCGTTCCAGAGACTGTCGCAGAGGCAATAGCCTGGCTGGTCGAGGGAGCTTCGATGACAACGGGAGAAGTGATCACAATTGACGGAGGAGTTCATTTGGGCCCCAAAATGGCGCGCACCCCAAAACGCCAATAGAATCTCTGTGGGATTCGGCCCTGCCTCGGACCCTCGGAATGATGTGAAGAGATACCTTAGAGGGGGAACTGCATGGAAATCAATCGAAGGAAATTTGCATCCGCAATGGGAAAGACGCTGGCGCTGTTGCCTCTGGCAGGAGGATCGGAAGCGCGGGAATCCGGCTCATGCGTGATCATTGACTGCCAGAGCCACCTGTTCGTGCCGGAGATTGTGTCGCTGATGGAGAAACGCAAGCAGGACCCGGTGGTCTACAAAAAGGGCGGAGAGAGCTTTGTTCAAATGGGGCCCTGGAGTCGTCGCATAATGCCCAGGCACATGGATGTGGACGCAAAGATCGCAGCTATGGACGCCAGCGGCATCACGATGACCGCTCTGAGCATCAATGATCCGGGACCCGAGTGGTTCGGCAAGGAGGGAGCGGCGGTCGCGCGCGTCGCCAATGATTTCATCGCGGCCGCGGTGAAACGCTACCCCAAACGGCTGCTTGGCCTGTGCGTTTTGCCGCTTCAAGATATGGACGCCTCCATGGCTGAACTGGATCGCTGCATACGCAGCCTGGGAATGAAGGGCATCCTGCTTTACACCAACCTCGCAGGGAAATATCCGGACGAACCTGAATTTCGTCCCTTGTTTGCCCGCGCCGTCGAGCTTGATATTCCGATTTTCCTGCACCCGGCTAAGCCGGTAACCAGCGAAATCGTCAAGGACTACGAAATGATCAGCTCGTTGGGCAACATGTTTGACGACACGATTGCCCTCAACCGGATCATCATGTCCGGAATCCTTGATCAGTATCCAAGGCTCAAGCTCGTCTGCCCGCACCTGGGCGGAACTCTGCCCTACATGATTGGGCGGATTGACCACCAGACCCAGGTGCTCAAGCGCGGGCCAAAATATCTGACCAAGCCTCCCAGCCAATATCTGAAGCAGGTTTACCTGGATATCGTCTCGCCCCTCCCGCTCGCTATCCGCTTCGCCTATGATTTCATGGGTCCCGATAAACTTGTCTTCGGCAGCGATCATCCTTGGGTTGAACCAAAGCTGATTTTGGATAGTTTCCACATCCTGCGCCTGCCGGCGCAGGATGAAAACAAAATCCTGGGCGCCAACGCGCAAGCACTCTTCCGCCTGCAGGATGATTGAGCAGTTCGATGGGAAAGAGAGGCTGACCATTCAGGATGTACGTTCTCTCATGACTCATGTTTCGGCTGCCGCCGGTGTCCCTTCACTGGCTGAGGCCCTTCACAACATCAGCAGGGACGTCCCTGCCAGCGATAAGTTGCCGATCCGGGTGAGGCAGCGTTATCTGAGCCGAAGGAGAGCTCCAGCGGCTTCCGTCCTCGGAAGTTGTGAGAAAGGTTTCTGTCTTGGTGTGCGCACAGAGAGTAAATGGGCGTCTTTAACTTCTATCCGAATCCTCTGGGAGGAATTCACGCATTGGATCTCTCAGTTCAGCGACTCACTCATAGGGTATTTGATGCGATGGTTCAAAGGTGTCAGGATGTTCGACGGCCTCCCCTGGAGCATTCTGGCCACTGCGATGACAGGTTTGAGCGTGCTGTGTGAAGCGTTGCACGGGTATTTCCCCGTGTCCAACCCATAGATTGTTGTGGAAGATACCGTCTTCAAATCTCTTCCGGCAGATTCCGTCGGTGAAATCCGCATTCACGCATGTCAGGTTTCAATGTTGCCCAATAAGTCCAGCGCCGTTTCTCGATTCATCACGGGAGAGCATCGGGCAAAGCCTGCTGCTCAATAATAAAAGGGTGGGGAAACTATGATCATTCTGCGAGGGATGATGTCGATCCGAAGGTTCGGCTTAATGTTAGTGACTCTGGTGACGATATTCCTATGCAAGGCCACACTGCTGCCGCGTGCGCGAATACCCGACGGACCGCTGAATGAGTTTGTAAACGAGCAGGGTATAAAAATGATTCGGATTCGCGCCGGATCGTTCCGGATGGGAAATGACCTGCCAACCGATGCCGTACTGCTGAAGCAATCCCCTGCGCTGAAAAACGGCGATTACGATGAGCGCCCTGTCCACGACGTTCGAATCGCCTACGATTTCTACATGTCGGAAACGGAGATTACCGCAAAGCAATTTGTCGATTTCAGAGACGATTATCAGGACATGGGGCCGTCGAGCCCCTACGTCACCGGCATCAGCTGGGATGACGCCTCCGCCTACTGCAAGTGGCTTGGCGAGAAGGAAAAGAAACCCTATCGGCTGCCCACCGAAGCAGAGTGGGAGTATGCCTGCCGTGCGGGCAGCACGGGTCACTTTTCTTCCGGCGACAAGCCGCCGGCCAGCGACGAGCCCAATGCCTGGGGCCTCAAAAACATGCACACCGATGCTGCCGAGTGGGTGTTGGACTGGTACGGGCCCTATCCGAGCGAACCGCAGACCGATCCGGTTGGCCCTGCCGGCGGCTATGCTCGAACCGTCCGGGGCGGCGGGCTGAACGGGCCGTATCTGGGCAATTCCACCAGGTACCCGAATGACGGGCGGCTTCCTTATTACCGCCGTTCGGCCAATCGTGCCTCTATAGCTCCCATCTTCTGCGGCCGTCACAATATCGGGTTTCGCATCGTGCAGGCGCATTTGCCTCGCACGGCACACACGGAGCCGCAAGAGCAGCTGGTGGCTCAGTTCGTCAATCAGACGAGCCCTCATATTAAGATCGGACCTGACCCGACAAAGCCGTGGTTCCATCAGCGTGACGTCTTGCCTATCCCGCCACAGGACGCCACCGAGGAGGAGATATTAGCGGCTGGACTGCCGCCCGGATTGGAGGGCAAGAATCACAATCCTGGACTCACAGTCTGTCCGAATGGCGACTTGCTGGCCGTCTATTTCACGGCCTCGGTACCGGATTTCGAGGATCTGACAAACGTCGCCGTTCTGGGCTCTCGTCTGCGCTTCGGTAGCGACCAGTGGGATATGCCCAGCCTCTTCTTCGATTTTGCCGACACGAAGGACATTGCACCGCTGGTGTGGACGGAGAACCGGAAGATTTTCTTCTTCACGGGCGGGGGCGGTTTGGACGGAGTTCCTTTCCGCTGGCAGGTTTCAGAGGACAACGCCGCAAGTTGGGGCCCGGTGCTCTTTCCCTTGATTTTCGGTCCTCGCGGCGCCTACTTCCCGCAGCCGATCAGCCGGGGCTTCCGCGGTCAGGACGGCACCCTCTATATGCCTTGCGACGAAACCGGAGGACACTCGCTCTTGTGGGCCAGCCGCGACAACGGCGCCACCTGGTTTGACACCGGTGGCCGCACCGGCGGGCGGCACACCGTCTTCGCCACGCTTAAAGACGGCAGCATTCTTGGCATGGGTGGAAAATCCTCCAACATTGACGGCTACATGCCCAAATCAATTTCACGCGATGGCGGCAAGACGTGGACGATCAGCAAGACCCAGTTTCCAGCCGTGGGCAAAAATCAACAGCGTCCAACCCTCCTCCGCCTGGCGAGCGGACGGCTCTTTTTCGCGGCCGACTGGCAGGACGCCGAGGGGAAGCAGCCCGTCGGCATAACCGAACGCGGCGCCTATGTGGCCCTCTCCGGCGACGAAGGACAGACCTGGAAAGTCAAGTCGTTGCCGGGGGCGCGCCCACACGACTGGTATGTGCTCCGAAACCGCAAATGGGGTCGGCCCAGCCCGCTCAAGGAGGGAACGCTCGGCTATAGCATTTCGGCGCAATCGCCCAACGGAGTCATCCATCTTCTTACCTCCTGCAACTACCCGCCCCAGCACTTTGAGATGAATGAAAAGTGGATTCTGTCGGACTCGAGGGAAGCGACCTCAGTTATTAAGGGCGCCGGCCCGCTTCTTTCCTCGCGTGAAACCTATCCCGATGGAAAAACCAAGGTCACCTGGAGCGGGCGCACCGACAGCGGTGGACGATACCTACGTTCCGGCAGGGAGACGTGGTACTACCCCAACGGGAGCCGGAAGTATGAAGTGACCTGGCGCGACGGCGTTAAGACAGGACTCGAAACCTACTTCAACCAGGCTGGCGGAAGAATCTGGGAGTGGGAACATCAGCCGGACGGGCTGAGCACCTGGACGCAGTACTGGCCGAACGGCCGCAAACGGGTTGAATCGCGCTGGAGGAATGGCCGCTGCACGGGGACGGCGCGAAGCTGGGATGCCGAGGGCGGGCTCCTCGCCGAGCATGAGTTCCGCGAAGGAGAGATCATCGCCAAGTAGCACCGTAGATCTGTACTACTATGGGCAAAATCCTTTGTCAGAGGGAAAGGATTTTGGCGGCATCAGAACGTTCAATGCGTAGTAACAAGTCGGCAGTCGACAGTCGGCAGTAAAAGCCTCCTTGAGTGATGTCATCTAACACTCATCAAACAACTCTTGGGAAAAGGTCCTATTCCATCAGTTTTTTCCGAACAAAAGGGCGTCCGTCGCGGCCTCGGGCTTCCGGGACTCCAGAAGGTTGTCGTAAATGTCGATCGTAACCTGAATCGAGCTGTGGCCCATCTGCCGCTGAACGTAATAGATGTTTTCCCCCTGCTCGAACTTCATCGACCCGAAAGTGTGCCGAAGATTATGTTCTGAGTTGCCACAAGGCCCGCCATTTACAGCGGTTAGCGAGATACTTCGTGTTTTTCTCTAGGCCTTCTAGAATCAGTCGGTAAGCGATTTCGGCGGAAAAACTCAGAACATTATTTTCGGGTCGATGCCGCACGATTGAAGAAGACGAGGGAATCAAACTCAAAACATAACAAGACTCAGAACATAACGGAGGTCATGCCAACGCAACGGGCCGAGCGCCGGTAGCTTCGCCCTTGCGCGTTCCTCGTCGGCTTCCCGAAGAACCTCGCGGAAACTCCGCCTGGTAACGTTTGCCGGCCGCAGGGGCGTATCCTTGGAGGTCCGAAACACCAGGCCGGTCTACGGGCTTTTCATGTAGAGTTCGAGCAGCTCCTTCCGAAGAGCCGGCGAGAGGTCAATCGCGCGGATTGACTTCGGGGTCTTGGGCGCGACGTAGAGCGAAAACTACTGTCAACCCAAAATGTGTCAGGTCTAATGTCGTTGCGGCGAGCTGGCGGCGTGCACAGCGGGGAATTGGCCGATCACGCGAAAGCCGACGACTTCTACCAAGGTTATCAATCTCCGTTTGCTCGCTGACGTCTGTGCCGCGCTTGACCGGCGTAAGTTCCTTGAGTCGCTCTCCCGCGCAGAGCAATGCGGGGTCGGGCTGTGTCCGTTGTCAGACGCTGTGGTGCTGACAAGAGTTTCGATTGGCGTAGAATGGGACAGTTATGGTGGCATCCGAGCTTCCCCACTGTGAGAAGCGAGGGCGGTCTTCGTGCCAAAGGGTTTGGGGTGTCGGAGTTAATGTGAGGCGTCTAAGCTCGCGCGACAGGCAGAATCGTGAAGCTGGAGCGGCGAGTCACCGCCCCGCGACGATCAACGGTTGCGCCGGCGGTTTGCATTCGACTGGCAAGTCCTCCCCCGCGGCCTTGGTGGATGCGCTTGGCGACCTGGTTTTGCGCCGAACCCCACATCATCAATGGAATCGGCGTTTCACCAGCGGGGGGGGCGCTGGCTTATAGTCGGAATAAGCTGCAGTTTTGCATTGCAGCCTTCCCATGATACCTCCCCAGCTTCCGAGTTGTAGGTATCGTATTAACTGCGCCCGACTGCTGCGGCGACGGCGTTCGCCATGCCGCTCCACCCATCGGCCCCGAATCCAGCCGCGTCCTTCGAGGCAATACCCCATGTGGTAGAGCGGCGCAACGTGAAGCTGGACTGCGCCGCCCGAGTGCTGCTCGATGAGGCGTCCGATTTCGTAGCCGTGACGCGGGCGGCCGTCGAGCAGGGCGAGGATGAGCAGTTCCATGCTTCCCTTTTTCAGTTCGCGGCCGAGTTTCGCGTCCTGCTTCTCAGTCGTTGACATATATGCCTAAGACTTATATCGAAAGTCGCAATGTCAACAGCTGCTCCGCCTTTCCCGCATCGTGAGCGGGTCTTACGTTCTCTTGACACGTTCGACGCGTTCACTCGTGGCGCAGCGCCGCCGTCGGATCCAGTCTCGATGGCAAATTCGCCGGCAAGTAGGCCGCGTTGAGTGCCACCAACAGCAGCAGTCCGGTCGCCAACGCCAGCGTGAGCGGATCCTGGGGTCTGACGCCGTAAAGCTGGCTGTTGATCAAGCGTGAAGCCGCGTAGGCCAGGCCCCCGCCCAGTGCCAGCCCCGCGGGCAAGGCATCGTGTTTCCTTTCGTCCTTGTTGACGAGTGTAGATAATCGATGTATGATTGTCGACTATCGAGGTATTGCCATGCCCAAGCCTTCTGATCTGCTTCAAGGAACTCTGGACCTTCTCATTCTCAGGATCATCGCCCGCGAACCCCTTCACGGCTGGGCCATCGCAAAACGCATCGAAAAGCTCTCATGCGAGGTTCTATCGGTCGGCCAGGGATCCTTATATCCCGCCTTACATCGGCTCGAGCAGCAAGGATGGATCAGCGCGGAATGGAAGGACTCCAATCTGGGGCGAAGCGCGAAGTATTATTCGCTTACCAGGGAAGGCAGAAAGCAGCTGGACAAAGAACTGCAGACCTGGGACCGGCTTTCATCGGCCGTTTGCCTGGTTCTTGAGAACGCGTAATTCTATGCGTCTGAGTAGAATCATCAAGCACCGCATTCGCTCGTTGTTTCGGCGTACGAAGGTTGAGGATGAGCTGCGCCGTGAGCTGAGTCTCCATCTGGAACAGCTGACGAGTGAGTATGCAGCCTCCGGTTTGAGCAAGCCGGAAGCCCGCATGGCGGCCCGTCGTGTATTTGGTTCCATGGATCTCGCCGAGGAGCAGTGCCGTGAAACGCGCCGGGTCCACTTTCTCGAGGATTTGGTTAAAGACGTAGCGTATTCCCTTCGCCTTCTGAAGAATTCCCGCGGCTTCACGTTGACAGCCCTGCTGTCCCTTGCCCTCGGCATCGGCGTCAACACTGCGATTTTCACGCTGATCGATGCCGCGCTCCTGAGGTCTCTCCCCTTTCGAGAGCCGGACCATCTTGTCTATGTATGGGAGACGCGGCCACAGATGGATTTCGCACAAATGGAGGCTTCTTATCCCGACTTCGAGGACTGGATCCGTCAAAATGAGGTCTTTGCCGGTCTCGCGGGCTATAACGCCACCAACCTTACCGTGACGGGGGCGGGCAACCCTCTTCGGATATCCGGCACACGGGTGACCAGTAACTTTTTCTCAATACTTGGAGTTGAACCCTGGCTGGGGCGCGATTTCCGCCCTGAAGAGGAATATTCATCGCAGGTGGTGATATTAGACCAGGGCTTCTGGCAGACTGAATTCGGAGGCTCGGCAGAGATTCTCGGAAAAAGCCTGCGCCTGAATGGAATACCTCATACGATTATTGGAGTCCTCCCGGCCGGGTTTCACTTTGCACTCAACACGTCGCAAGTGTGGCTTCCGCTGGATGCGTCGCCGGATGACATGTCGCGGCGCAGTTTTCACTGGGTAAAGCCCATCGGCCGGCTTGCGGCCAGCACTTCGATGGCAAGAGCTCAAGCAGAGATGTCCGCGATCGCGGCCCGGCTGGCGCGGGAGCACCCCGAGACCAATGCGGGAGTTGGGATTCACCTTGTATCGTTGCGGGAGCAAGTCGTCGGAAAGATAGAACCGGTGATGCTGGTGCTGCTCGGAGCCGTAATATTGGTCCTTCTCATCACCTGCGCAAACCTCGCAAACTTGCTGCTGGCACGTGCCTCAACGAGGGAACGCGAGTTTGCCATTCGTACTGCGCTCGGCGCCGGACATGGCCGACTAGTGCGGCAGTTGTTCACCGAGGCAATCATTCTGTCTGTCCTGGGCGGCGCCGCAGCATTGGTGCTTTCAGGATGGGGACTCGACTTGCTCCTGGCCTATATGAAGGGAACTCCCCTGTCGAATATCTTCTATTTGCAGCACGTTCCTATCGACAGCCGTGTGCTTGGATTCAACCTCGCCCTAACCCTGATCACCGCCCTTGTTTTCGGCCTGGCACCGGCCTGGCACTCCACCCGCGTAACTCCGGCAAATTCGCTCCGAGAGGGGGCCAGGACCTCCCAGGGGCATCGTACCAAACGCCTTCGTCAATGCCTGGTCGTCAGTGAGGTCGCCTTCACGCTCGTACTGCTGATCGGAACCGGACTCATCATCAAGAGCCTGAGACACCTTCTGGATGTAAATCCCGGCTTCAACGCCAGCGACCTCATCTCCATGCGCCTCTCTCTCCCTGCGAAAGATTATGCCCGGAACACGCAAATTATTTCGTTTTATGACGAATTACACAGGCGCGCGGCATCCATACCGGGAGTGCAGTCCGCCGCAGTCATCGACGAACTGCCGCTGAAAGAGGGGGACGGACGCACCGTACATTTGTCTGTAGCAGGGAGGCCCGAACCTCCGCCGGGGAACGAACAGGAATCGGTCGCGCGTACCGCTTGGCCCAGCTACTTTGAGACGATGCGCATACCCCTGCGTGCCGGTCGGTTTTTTCAGGAGCAGGACAACGCCCAGGCTCCCGGGGTCGTCGTGTTGAGCCAAACACTGGCACGGCGCCTATTCCCGGAAGAGAATCCGGTTGGCCGCAGCATCATTCTGACATTTAACCGCAGCCTGTGGCGGGTCATTGGAGTTGCGGCGGACGTGAAAATGGCGGACCTGGAGAAAACGGTCCGGCCTGCCCTCTATACTTGCGGCCTGCAGGACCCCTCTCGTTCGGCGAACCTGGTCCTACGCACTGCCTTGAATGTGGACACTGTGGCGGATCAGATTCGCGCTCAGGTTCGGTCTCTTGACCCTGAACTGCCTGTTTATGCGGTTCGATCGATGGATGAGGTAATCAACAACAATGCCTCGATTTTCGTCCGCAGGTTAGTGGCATTCCTTTTGAGCACATTTGGAATCCTATCCCTGGTCTTGGCTACGATCGGGATTTATGGGGTAATCAACTATACGGTCGCCCAGCGCACGCGGGAATTCGGAATACGTGTGGCGCTCGGAGCAGGACGAGGCGAGATCATCCGGCTGGTCCTCGAGCAGGGACTGTGGCTTTGCGTTGCCGGTGTTTCACTGGGATTGGCGGCTGCGGCGGCACTGACTCGCACTATGACCAATCTTCTGTTTGGCGTGAGCCCTATGGATCCAGGGACCTTCATCGCAATTACAGGGATCGTCACGGCTGTGGCAGCACTGGCATCGTATCTCCCGGCGCGGCGTGCCGCGGCACTCAACCCGATCGTCGCCCTCCACAGCGAATAACCAGGCTCCGCACGCGTATGATTCAGGATCGTCGTCTTTTTTGTCGCGCAAGACGGACTTCTTCTTCCACCCTTTTGATTTCCTGGACGGGTCAACGAAACACTGCCGACTGCCCACTGCCTACTGCCGAATTCATGGGTCAATTCTCTGGACCCCCACAGGAATCGCCTCACAGCGATCTGGTTGTGGCTCTGCCGCCCCAAGTGCATCCGCATTAACTGTGGGCTATAGTTTTTTTATCTACTTCAGCTCGAACGCAAATATCTCCGCGTTTGTCAGCTCGAATTCCAGCTGAATGGTTCCGCCGGACAGGCTGGCGAGCTTCTGGCCGGTTTGCTCCTCACTGCCCCACAAAACGCGGATATTTGTGCCGTCTGTGCGAATGGAGCGGCATTCCACCAGGCTGAGTCCCGGGACGATCTTTCCGGTTTTTACATCCCGCACCTGGACCCTCAGAACACCGCCGGCGGCATTGGCATTCACGCTTACCGTGGTCGGGTTGCAGTTGACTGCCAGCGGCACGGTTCTAAGATGCCCGGTATTCCCATTCTGGGCTCGGCGCGATACGTAGCGGTCCGGGAGTATCCTCACGAGACCGATCTGGCGCTCTGTGAACCGGTTGGCCTTGTGACCCTGCTTGTAGCCGCCATAGTAAAGGTAGAGGGAGTCGCCGAACATGAGCTGCTCGTCGATCCATGCGTGCGCATGATCCCATGCGGAGGGATCCGGATCGGGTTCGAAATAGGGAGCCTGGTCGCGCGTCCAGTGCAGTCCATCACGGCTCCAGGCGAGGGTGGTGTAGGAGCGGCTGTAGGCTCCCGGTTCTACTCCCTGAACGACGATGTCGTCGCGCAGGACTTTGACCATCGCGATGACGAGAGGTCCGCGAACCAGAAAAGCGCTCATGGCATAGAATTCGGTTTTGCCCTGATCTCCGTGTGCGGGATCTGCATAGAGCACGTAGGCGGGCGATGACCAGTGGATCAGATCCGTACTGTAGCTCTGAAGGGTCGTGCGCCGCCGCCCGATCCACCGTGGGCTCGGCATGAAGCTTGATAAAGTGGCCACATAATGGCTGCGCAAGGGATCCCACCAGACGTTGTTAATGTTGTGATCGTGGGGGAGGACTGTCCGGTCAACCAACGGCTGCCACGCCAGCCCGTCCGGAGAGACGGCAATTCGGAGGCCGCGCCCGGCATAGTAGCTATAAACGTATCGGGCAGAGGGATCCGGCCACTGGGGCCCCCTCTCGATCACCTCGGAGCCGAAGTCCACCTCAGGCGTCTTGCAGATCACGGGCGGACGAATCCAGTGGATACCGTCCGTGGATTCCATGTAGGCAAGATTCGAATGAGCCCAATCTTTGTCGTCTCTCCATGCACCGTACCAGATTCGGAACCTTCCCGTCTCGGGTGCGCGAGACACGGTGAAAAAGGGTTGAAAGCAGCGGTCGCCGGGACCGGTCACGATGGGATTCGGTATAGCGCGCTCGCGACGCGGCTCTATGACCCGGCGCGCGACGTTCTCAGCCGATTCTATAAGGTAGTCGTCGATGAAAAGCAGTGGGCCGGGGCTCACGGGCGCAGGACCCTGCGGCCGGGACCATTTCGGTTGGTCGTGGTGGCTCCCCATATAGATTGCCGAGTGATCCTCGCGCGGAGGAGGCATCTCGAGTTGCTGCCGCTCCTGCGCCATCTTTGTCACTTCCTGGATATGGCTGTCGCTGTGGAAGAAAGCAGATGCCGGAATCAATTCCATCGGCCGTCCGTTCCAACTCCAGAAGAGTCGGATGTGTCCTGCTCCTCCGTTTTGGAAATATTCGAACCGCATGGGTAGATAGGCGCCTTTTTTCGAAGAAAAAGTGCCCTGTCTGCTGCCCGGCTTGTCCCAGGCATCGATTACCAGACGGTTGTCGATAAAAAGCCGGCAGCCGTCATCGACTTCAACACCGGCCGTGACCGCATCACCGGACGGGCTCTTGAGCAGGCCAATCCAGATCTTGGAGTAATCGTTCACGGTCGTGCCGGTATCGACATCGACAGCCTTGTCCACACCTACGTCTGCCGCCTTCGCGAAATTGGGAGACTGGAAGAGAATCCAGGCCAGACCGGGCTGATATGAGCCTTCCTTATCCTGCATCGAAAGTGCGGATGCCGAACCGTCTGAAAAGTATGCGACTGCCAGCCATGCCAGGCAAGCAAAGGTCATTCCGCCTGCGAACATCCTTCCCTTCCGAGATATCGTGTTTTTTCCCTTTTTGTGGCAGAAATATATCAATAGAGCACGCGTTTCTCACGGAGAAGTCTTCATCCGAGGGCTTTGAGATTCTTTGCGTCTTGGAGGTTGTTTATTAGAAAGCCGCCGCAAAAGCCAAAGTGCAACCTTAGGGCTCGCACAAGAATTAATTGGCATTTTGGCGCGAGCGCCGGGTGGGCAGATGCTTGACGATTGACGATTGTCACTCAATTCGTTTTTTCAATCGTCAATCGTCAATAACCTGCCCACCCGCCGCCGCGCTGGCGGGCCTAGGGGCCTGCAGCAAAATGCCAAGTTATTTTTGCGCAGGCCCTTGGGGGGTCACTTTCCTGTTTGAGACGCCCTTGCTTCCGGCGTGAAAAATATTTCCCATGAAAATGATATTTTCCGGAACGGGCTTTTCATCCATCCAAACAGCCCGTTTGTAACGCGGCGGCACCGTCTGTGCCTTCCCGTCGACCAAAACCTTGTCTCGGCCCCGATCGTACACGAGGTTGCCCTGGACGATCACATCTCTCAATACCGGGTTTTCAGGCAGAGGACCAGTGCCCAGCTTAATGGCGGCCGGCATGCTCGGATCCGACTCGTCGCTTGCCAGACGCCAGCTTTCGGATCCCCAGCCCGTGTCCGAAATGATGTTGTTCGATATTATAAATCCCCGTTCGACGTTCTCTCCACGGGCGGCTTGGGTTCCCAGCGCCTCCGAGGCTTCAAATGACCCCGAACCCGGACGCAGCAGGATTCCGTATTTCGCCGCCGCCCGTACAATGTTGTTGGCGATGATTACGCCTCGCGAGCCGTGAAAAGCTTTGAGCCCGATATAGCAGTCTTCCACATGGTTGCCGACTAGCGTCATAAAATCGCTGTGCGCATCGATCCCCTGGGCCGCATTCTCAATATAGTTGCCTTCGATCTGAGTCTGGGTGTTCACGGACGCCCCGTGGACGCCGATTCCCGCGCCCTGATGCCAAATAAATAGGAAACCATCCTTTGAAACTCCATAGGAGGCGAGCGGACCCAGTTTATCCAAGCGCTTGACCATATGTCCAAGCTGGTACTTCTCCATGATCTCCTTCGTGGGAAGGAGTTCTTTTTCCATTACCCGATTGTGCAGAATCTGTGTCCCCTTGCAGCTGATTGCCCGGATACCGTGACCGTCGATGGCATTGAAGGCATAGCCATAAAGTGGATCTTTCACGCGGTCATCGATGGCAATCGTCTTGTAATTGATGACTTCGCACGCTTCGACGCGGCAATAGTCCGAGTTCGTGAGAAGAACCGCGGCCCTGTTGGTTCGATTGTCGAGGATCTTCAGGTCCTTGAGCACCAGAGCGCGGCAGTTTTCCGCATCGACAGCTTTGACGCTCCGATGAAACTCCGGGGAAACTCGCCTAAAGGTCACCCCTTCGATCCGGACATCCGCGGCGTTCCTGATCTGCAGGATGTCCTCGCCGGGGCTGGTCTGGATGATCGCTCCGTACCCGTAGATCCCGGCGCCGTCCCTCTGGATGCGAAGAGGTTGCGAGATCTCACGAATACCCGCCGGAACAAAGATCATCTTTCCGGGATTGGCATCGATGGCGTCCTGCAGGCTCGCGTAACGGGAGGCATCGATCGGACCTCCGGCCTGTCCCGCCGGCTTCCCGCAGCCAGACAGAACGATTAAAACCGCAAACATCAAGGCCACTTTTCCAGCGCAAGAGTGCAACATCCTATTCCTCCCAATCCATACGAACTGATATCTGGTCACCAGGCCGGAAATTCATCCCGGTCTCTTCTTCGCATTTTCGCGTCTTTCCGGTGGCTGCTTGAAAAACCAAGACACCGAGAGCACCGAGATCCACAAAGGCAACCGCGCACGCTGTATTGGGGAGAGGCTGTCTATAAAGAGAAGAAGCACTTGGCTTCATAACAGTCACGAGCAGAGCTGATGGATTTCGTGATAGAGCCGGTGCTGCTCCTGAGGATCCTGCACATGCGTGCCCACGATGAGCTTCATGCCGGGGGCCCAGAGGCGTTTCACCCGTGACAGAACCTCTCCCGCCTCGCCGACCATGCGAGCCTGAACAATAACGCCGGTGCCGGCAAATGTATCGCGAAACTCCTCGCACTTATTGTGGGCAGGATCCGACTCGAGGGGAACCAATTCGGGGACGTCCTGCACGGCTGAATATAGGGGCCTGACAACCGGGGCCTGCCCTTCGAACCACTCGTACTCAGCGCCGAAGGCCGAAGCGGTAGTGCCGATCCCGTACCAGGGCTCGAGGTAGCCAGGCACATCGGTCAAGTAGTCCAGTGATCGAGTCATGCCGCCCAGCTGCCAGCGCAGAGACTCCTTCATGTCTCCGCAGCCGTCGAGGAAAACCTCGGCCACTCGCACGCGTTGCCATACCGCGATTCCCTCCTCTCTGGCCAGGAACTCGGCAAACCGATGATCGGCCGCCGCGGCCCAATCGGCGTATCGTGCTATGTCGAAAGTGTCCGGCTCGACGGGCATAACAGGCATAGCCATCGCGTCCACTTTGCCCGTATCGAATCTCCCCGCCATCTGTTCTTTCCATCCTCCGCACGTCTCTGGTTTGCACTTACCGGCTGCAACACAATCGCAGCTTATGCGCCGAAATGTCGATATCGGCAAATCACTTCATACATTGCGAAGATGTTCGCATCGGGCGTGCCGTAATCCATGTTGATGCAGCACACTCCTGCTTTCTGCAGCGGTCCGGCTGCCTGCAGAAGCTTGTCCGTATCAGCCGCGATTTCCGCGGGAGTACACTGCAGCATCCGGATGGGGCTCAAGCGCAGGTTAAGAAAAGCGTCGGGAAGCATTTCACGGCAGCGTGCAATATCAGAACCCCAGCCGACGTCGAAGAAGACTGCCGGCAATTCCGCATAGACGGGAGCGATCCTGTGCATGTTCTCGCCGCAATGATGGATTCCATAAGGCTGGATGCGCCGCGCCATCCGCTTCTCCGCGGGCAACTGCATCTCACGGTAACTGTCGGGGGAAATCATCTGCACGGAACAGTTCGCGTGCAGAAACAGTGCCGGATTCACGCGTTCGATCATGCGATTCACCGAGACGGAGCAAGTCCCTGTCCGGCCCCGCACGTAGAGTGCTACATCAACAATCAATTCACCGATAATATCCAGCAGGCGGCGCACCCGTTCCGGTGTCTCATAAAAATCGATAAAGAGGTCCCCTCCATAAAAGTGATAGGCCGCGTTGAGAAGGCCATCCGTGTTCAGATCTCCAACCAGGCTTCCGGGGCCGTACCTGGCCTCCAGGGCATCCATATCACGGATGATCTCTCTCATGGGCCAAAGCTCTTGAAAGTCAGGCTTCTCCAGGGAATCAATCTGCTCAGCAGAGAGCTTGACCGGTTTCGGCTGCGGCGCTGCGGCTGTGCTGAATTCGATTGGGGCACCGAGGAGTGCGGGCACGACAAATCCCCCGGCGACAAACTTTGAGCCTATGATGGGCCTGGGACGCGGATCGGCTTCTCCCAAACCTAATTCGCCGAAACGGCCGTGAAGAACCCGGCGCATCGTCACATCGTTGCGGATACGAGCCTCGGCATCGAGGTAGAAAGACTCGTCGAATGAAATGCCTGCGGTGTGGTACCACCAGCTGGGATTGAAAATCAACTCGACTGGAAGGAATTCATCGGCTGTGATGGCACTGTCGTTCCTCTGTTCCGCTTTTAATGCCATATATCCAGGTCCCCATTGCGCTATACAGGACGACATAAATCTTTGCGCATAGCACCATTCGCGTCTTGTCAGGATTCCGTGCACTCAAATGAACGGGGAAGCGACTCCCGGCAGTCCGCCAATGTGATCATGTTGTCATTCAGGCCCGAAGGGCCGGCAATCAATAGGCCCGGCCGTGAAGCCGGGATAGGGATTGCAGAGAGATGGAGCGCCGAAGGCGCGGCACCTGAGATTTCAATGGTGCCGCGCCTTCGGCGCTCGATTTTTTCACCCGGAATCGAATCCCGGCCTTACGGCCGGGCCTACGCACTGCCGGCCCTTCGGGCCTCAAAGACCATGGTCTCAAGAGACCCCCCAAACTTGTCGCAGGCCCGAAGTAATCTTTGTTATGAGACATTATTTATGACGCTGCGTATAAGAATCTGCTGACTCTACCGAAAGCATGCAAGCACTGTGCAGCACTTGTCGAATCCCATTCAGGGTCGCATCGTCCGGCTGTCGTATGGGAGGACGCACCACCGAGGATTTGAAGCGTCCGGAGAGGACCATCGCGGCTTTCATTCGCGCGTGGGCATCCCCTGTCGGTTCTCCCGTTCCGTAAACCACGTCCTTGAGCGGATTGATCTCCGACTGCAGGTCCATCGCCCGGCGCAGGTCACCCCGTTGAACGGCTTCATGCAGCGCAACGATCTTCTCGGGAATAAAGGAGGCAAATCCCACGAGAGCTCCGTCCACCCCCTGGACCATCGAAGCAAGCAGGTATTCGTCGTGGCAAGTGAGTATTGCCTTGTCGGGCGCCGCGGCACGAATTGCATGGACGTCCCTGGCGTACTTGTTCATCTCGCGCGTGCCTATCTTGAAAGCCTTGACCCAGGGCAAGCGTGCTAGTTCAACCAGGAGCTCGGTTGAATAGGAGGCGCGCGTCCAGGCAGGATAGACGTGCACCACGAGATCCAGACTTGAATCCCTCCCTATCGCCGTGAAGTAGTCAATCACATGCTCCGGCCGCATGCCGAAGCGCAGCCACATGTGCGGCGGCATGACCAGCAGGGCCGCCGCTCCTGCCTCCCTGGCCATCAGCGCATGCTCGACCGCCTCGCCGATCCCCTCGCAGCAGATCCCCGAAATAACCGGCAGCCTGCCTCGAGTCTCTTCCACGACGATTTCTGTGACTTCTGCCCGCTCAGGCGCGCTCAGAGCGAAGACCTCGCCCGTGTGCCCGTTGGTGGTCAACCCTGTAATTCCCGGGAAGGAGCATAGCCACTGTGTGAAGCGCCGCAATTCCGGCACGTCAATGCTGTAGTCCGGGTTGAATGGAACCTGCATTGCAGGGATTATGCCTTTATAAGTGTGTTGGAGTCTCATCGCGCAAATCCTCGACTTGGACGGTCTTCGCCGATCCAACTAAGTTTCGTATGACAGATTGGAGCACTCTGCAGTTTTGCAAACAACTGGGGCGGCGTGGCCGCAGCCAAAAGAAGTCTCACCGCAGAGACGCGGAGGACACAGAGAAAAATAAACAGCGCTGGACGGCGCTGTTCCGCATTCTTTTTTCTAAAAATTCCATCCCGTCTGACAAGAGTTTTCGTAGCAGCGAGATCTTACAGTTTGTAGACATCCGGCCGCCGATGCCTCAAATGTCCGGATTCGGAGGCGCGCCTGACATCCGCCGCCGAAAGATCAATCTCCGTTATGACGTAGCGATGGCCGGGATTTTCATCGTTCAGCAAGACCTGGCCCTCCGGATCCGTTATTAAAGCTTGCAGCGGATGCGTGAACACAATGAGGAGCTCACTTTCATAGGCCCGAGTCCGCATCATGCAAAGGTTCAATTCATTATGCATGCCATAGGTCGGGTTGAAGATGACCCTTGCACCTTTGAGTGCCATAGTCCGAATCGTTTCCGGCCAACGACGATCAGCGCAGATCGTCACACCGAACAAGCCGAATTCGGAATCATAAACATTCAAATTCATGCCGGGATCGTACTTGCGGTCGTGCTGCAGCAAATGAAGCTTGTCATACCACCCGACAAGACGGCCGGTACGATCGAAAATCAGCGCGGTATTGTAGACGTGCTCGCGCTCTTTGCGCGTGCATCCGTAAATCAGCCACGCATTGTTGCGTTTTGCCCATTCCGCTGCTGATTTGATGTAAGGCGAAGTCTGCGGGTCGATCGCATACTGGACCATGCCTTCCCTGCGAACCTTTTCATCCTTCGACACATAGCCATCGAGAAAACCCTCCGAGGTGATTGCCACATCCACGGCAGGCTGTTTTTGGGCGATTTCGCCGAGCACATCCATCAATAGTCTGTGGTTCGCTTCGAGCTTGCCGCTCTCCGGCATCACCTTCACCTGCCCTACTACAATCTTGGACTGCTTCCGTTCGCTTTCCTTCACCGGCGGTATTCCTCCATCACTTTGTTCCCCAGCACCCAGCGCCTCAACGGCGCCCGTGCCGGCAAGAATGGCCAAACCGCTCAGACGTAGAAAATCTCGCCGCCCAGCCCCAAGCCTCGTTTGCACGCCGGACTTGCTCATTCGCATATTCCTCGTGGAACTGTTTCTTCGAAATTGCTTATCCACCTTTAATTGCCGGCAACTTTGTTGCGGAGGATGCCGACGCCTTCGATTTCAACCTCAACGATGTCTCCAGATTTCATGGGCTTCGTACTCCCCGGGGTGCCCGTAAAGATCAGGTCGCCCGGGAGAAGCGTGATGAATCGGCTGACATAGCTTACGATCTTGTCGACGCCGAACAGGAGATCGCTTGTGCGCTGAGACTGGCGCACTTCGCCATTGAGCCTGGTGGTGACCTGGAGGTTATTGTAGTCGAGGCCTCGAACGACGGCAGGGCCCAGCGGTCCGAACGTGTCGGAACCCTTGGCTCGGAACCACTGCAGATCCCCCTTTTGCCATTTGCGCTCGCTCACGTCATTACCGGCCGTCACGCCAAATATGTAATCGCGCGCCTCGGCCTCCGGCACATTCTTCGCCTTCTTCGCGATGACGACGACCAGTTCGCCCTCGTAATGCACATCCTCAGCCTCAGGGGGAAACACGATCGAGTCTTCCTGGCCAATGATGCAGGTCGGCATCTTGGCGAACAAGCCAGGGTAGGCAGGCGCGGGCCTGTCGCCGATGTGGCTTTTATAATTGAGCCCGACGGCGATAATTTTTGAAGGCTCGACAGGTGCCAGAAGCCGAACCTCCGAAAGGCGATGCTGAGTGCCGGTCGGCCGGCCGCCGGCAAGAAAATTTGCGTTCAGTTCCCGGACGGTCTCGCCTTCGAGAATCCCGTATGCGACTCGCCCGGCATGAGTGTAGCGCACATATCTTGTGACCTTTTCCTGCCCGGAGGCCATCCAGGTCATGAGGAGTGGTGCCGCCGCCAATAGAAATGCCAACGCAAGATGTTTCATGTCTGCCTCGTTTCGAGTGAATTCCCTGGACACATGATCGTGAATTCTTGGCTTTTATCAATCAACAACCGTCCCCGGATAACCCGGGGCGGCCCAGCCTCAACCAAAAAAAGTGGCGCTGAAATCAAAGCGCGGATTCCGCAATTTCGTCCTCCGCTCCCTATGCGGACGATCATAATCGCTCCGCAGGAGTCTGTTGATTATAGTGATCTTCCACAGGCTGTGGCCTCCTAGTTGCTCCGAGTTTTAAAGGCTAGAAGATTCAATTACTTGCATCTGAGATGCGAGTAGCACCAAGTCCATTTAGAACTGGGGGCTTAGCCTTTTAAGATAATCTTCATCCATAGATGAAAATTGTCAATATTAATTATTGCTTTTGTACATCATATCTGTTTTAGTTACGAGATTCATCAATAATTGAACGAGGGATAATATTGCGCTGACTCATGGCCGGCACCGGAGGGATCGCCATGCAATTGCGGCTTACACCACAAGAGCGCGTCACCCGGGCATTGCTCGGGCAGGAAACGGACCGAATCCCCTTCACGTCCTACGAGAATAAGATTGAGTATGGCCGGGCGGAACGGGAACTGCGCAACGATGGACTGTGCATCGTTTACCGGAAGACCGATTTCTTCAAGCTTTTCGCCCCAGACTGCATCAGGACGGTGACGTTCCGCGAGGGATCCGGTCAATCGGAGCGACACATCCGCATCGAGACTCCTCGTGGCATCCTCACTGGCGTTGAGCTTGACAGGGGACCGAACCTCCCCTGGCGGAAAAAGTATCTCTTCTCCGACGAAAAGGACTACGAGCCTCTTAAAGCCTACCTCTCCGACTTTCAGTATTCCGAAAACTACGATGCGATAGTGCAAAAAGAAAGAATCGGCGGCGGCGACTTTTTCATACGCGGGAAGCTTGGATACTCTCCGCTACAGGACATCATGCTCACCTACATGGGCCTGGAGCGATTCAGTTTCGAGTGGGCCGACCACCGGGAAGAGGTGCTCGACCTTTACGAAATTCTGTGGGAGAGGCAGAGGGAACAGTGCAGAGTAGCAGCCTCCGCGCCCTTGCTCGCCATTAACATCTGCGGCAATGTCACGGCCAGCGTGGTCAGTCCCAGCCTGTTCCGACAGTATCATCTGCCCGTTTACAGCGAGATGTGCAAAATACTCCACGACGGCGGTAAATTGGCCGGCGTGCACTTCGACGGGATCACCCGGCCCTACGCGGATTTGATCCGTGAATCGGAGCTGGACTATATAGAAGCGCTGACGCCTCCTCCGACTTGCGACGTCAGCGTGAAAGAAGCTCGCGAACTCTGGCCCGACAAAGCACTCTGGGTAAACTTCCCCTCATCCGTGCATGTGGAGTCGCTGGAGAGAATACGTGAGGTCACGCGGATCATCCTCGAGGAAGCTCGTGGGCATAACCGCTTCCTTTTGGGCATCACCGAAGACGTGCCGGAAGACCGCTGGGAGGTCAACCTCCGCGCCATCCTCGACGAGGTCAACGGTTGCTGCCGATAGACCTGTCGTCGCGTGCAATTTCCAGCCACGCTTCGCGCAAGTCCCGGCAGGGCTCGCTTACTTGACCGCGCTGCTAATCATCCATGTGCTCGTTCCACGGCTCGAACCTGTTCAATTCGATGGGAGCGATCAGCCCGGTTAGTTTCTGTCGCAGGGGCGGAATTGAAATAGCCGGGGACTTGGGCCACCGGTCTGAAAAAAGTAATGATAGGAGACTTGACGTTAAGGAAGACGATCATGAATCAACTTTCTGATTTTCAGCTATGTGTTTTGTTGATCGGCGGCTTCGCGATTGCCGCCGCTGCGTTGACGGCAGGTTACGCCGCTCCCCTTGAAGCGGCCTATGTCATCGTGGCCAGCAGGCAGGGCATGATCGCCTCGTTTCGTTTCGATCCGGGCAAGGCGCCGGCCCTTTGGGAAGAGCGGAGCCGCTTGCTGATCCGCGGTGCGCACCCCGGCGGAAAGCCCCCGTCATTTCGCTCTGGACCCGACGGGTTCCTGGCTGGTAGTAGGGAACGAGGGATCGAGCACACTGGTTCCCTTCAGTGTAGACCGCGCTTCAGGGGCGCTGAAGCAGTCGGGCGATGTGCAGGATTTTGCGGAGCCCTGGTGCCAAATCTTCGTTCGAATTGGGAAGTAAGGGATTGGTTTCGCCGCGACCTCCCGTTTATCGGAAAGCTCATTGTCATCCCTCACGGGTATGGCCAGTGACCCTTCACCGCCGCGATAGGCAGGGTGCTGACCTTATCTGCGAGCGGGTAGGCCTGGTCCCCAGGGTACAGTATCCAGAGGTGCGCGAGGCCAAGGTCTTGGAGGGCGCTGGACATGGAAGGGGTGATGCGGGGGGCGTCAGAGTACTTGACTTCGATCGCCCAGTTCCTGCCGTGTTCCTGCCAGAACAGATCGACTTCCGCCCCGGAATGGGTAGCCCAGAAGTTCAGTTCCTCGTTGCGTTTGCCGATAGAGCGGGCTGCCTCCTCCAACGCAAACCCCTCCCATGAGGCACCCAGCTTGTTGTGCGCGGCGAGGTCGCGGACGGTCCCAATGGCCAGGAGCGAATGCACCAGGCCGGAGTCGCGAACATAAAGCTTGGGACGTTTCACCAGACGTTTGCCGATGTTCGCTTGCCAAGGCTGCACCAAGCGGATCATGAAGGTCCCTTCCAGGATGTCGAGATAGCGACGGACGGTCATGTCGGAAACCCCGAACGAGCGGGCGAACTCCGCGTAGTTGAGAAGCTGTCCGTGGTAGTGGCACAGCATGATCCAGAAGCGGCGCAGAGTTGCCGCCGGGATCGTGATTCCCAGCTGAGGGATGTCGCGCTCGAGGAATGTGGCCACGTATTGCTCGCGCCAGAGTTGGCTCCTTTGATCAGTGTCGGCCGTGTACGAGGGCGGCAAACCACCGCGCAGCCACAGCCTGCGCCACTGGTCCGCCCCGATGTCGCTCAGCCGAAAACCGCTCAATTCGTGGTAAGCGATTCTACCCGCCAGCGACTCGGAGGACTGCCGGATCAGGTCGCGCGAGGCGCTGCCCAGGATTAGATAGCGCTGATCCGGACGGGTATCCACGAGGTAGCGGAGCAGCGGGAACAGGTTGGTCGCGCGCTGGATCTCGTCGATGACAACCAACCCGCCAAGTGGCTCCAGGGCAAGCTGGGGTTGGGCCAACATAGCTTCATCGCGCGGGTTCTCCAGATCGAAGTAATGGTCGGCGGCAAACGCACGGGCCAGCGTAGTCTTGCCCGACTGCCGTGGACCAAGAATCGCCGTGACCGGAAAGGCGGCCATCAGTTCGCGCAGCACAGCCTTGTCCGTCGGTCGATCGATCATAGGGCCAGTCTACGGTGGCTTCATTGAAAAGTCAATGCGACTCGATGGGTTTTCAATGATCCGAGGACTTCGCCGCGATTCATTCTTCTGACGCGATCCGCAGAATCCTCGAATGTCTGGACCTGCCGCCGCGGGGGCCACCGATTGCTCCCGCGGTAGACGAACGGGAGCAACGGGAGCTGGAATTCTCATAGGACGGCATCAGGGTCAGGGCCGGATGGGGGAATTGTCTGCCCCGCCGTCCCTTTCCGAGTGTAGAATCCTGCCACAGCGGCTTCCGCACCGTGATTTCCCGAGGGGGGAGACGCCGTAGGGCTGTCCGGGAATGTGACATAACATCCCAAATCGGAAGCTGGCCCTGCCCCCGGAGTTGACCCCCGATCCCAGGAATCGCAGCTTGTTGGGTGCAATCAGAAGTGAGAGTCAATCCTCAAAATGCAAACCGCAAAGGCCTCAAAGACATCAAAGAAACTACCTCAGATTCTTTGCGGTCTTCGAGGTCTTCGTGGTTTGATTTTCGATCCAGACCATTCGGAAGCAGATTCCTGACTGGGCTGAGTTGACTCCCACTTCTGAGAAACCCTCGGATTCAGAGTTAGGGGAGACTAATCCAAGGGATGTCAATTTTCCTGTTTTTGCGCCTCTTGATTGGAAAGTGATGATTTTGACGGAACAGGGTTGGATTTTG
>Ga0315277_10002205_pt1 | contig 27342 bp, 23 predicted proteins | sample YL17G05_15_MG_FD_203695 | JGI IMG/M metagenome (GOLD analysis project Ga0315277, IMG submission 203695) | Sediment microbial communities from Yellowstone Lake, YNP, Wyoming, USA - YL17G05_15 | ecosystem: Environmental > Aquatic > Freshwater > Lake > Sediment | place: USA: Wyoming | collected... | reverse complement strand
AGTTTTTCATCCCCTTCAATCAAAGCAAGAATCGCGTCCTGATGCATTTGAGAAGCAATTCGATAGATTCTTTCTAAAGATTTACTTAGAGATAACGCAGTTGTCGATAATAAGCATTGTAAAGAAATCTCCTTAAAGGTTTCCTCCATGATCTCAATCCCAATCAATTTCTGGATAGTCTTTTTAATTATTTCTCGCTCATTGGGTGAAATATTTTTTTCTGATACCACAGAAATGATATCAAAACCAAACAGGTAAGCTGCCGTTATTTCTCTCCCTAAATCAAACCCAACTTTTGATTTGATTTCTATAATCGTTTTACTTAATTCCTCACGTTCAGTATATTTCGGATCCAAAATTAGATTACCCTCCCCGGTTTCAAAAATAGCGACTGGATCGCCTTGGTTTAAGCCATTTTTCAGGATCCAATCCTTTGGGAGGCTAACCAAATAGGTGCTTCCACCCATTTTCTGGAGTTTCCGGACATCGACTCCTTTCTTCTGGAGGCTGATATTATTCTCCATTTTCTTCACGCCTTTTATTGATTAATTCTCTGTTTCTCTAGACGTATCTTATTCTTTTAATTTTTACTTAAATCTCTATATATTATAGAGGTCTTGAGATCCTAATTTTGCGCAAAAAACTAGCGGTTACTCGAAATTTAGCTCAAGAAAAATAATAAATCACGAAATGTTCAAATGAATTGATGGAAATAGCATGGACACAATTCGATTTAATTAATCGACATATTATCTCCATAGTGGTGACACAATATAGCACATCCCGATTTCGACGAATCAACGGATCTGGCTCTAAACAAAAAGATAGTCGAGTTATGTACTGCCTCGGACTTACTTATTTCACCAGAAACCCTTCAATTTATTAAATCAAAGGAGAAACCCTTTGAATTCATTCAAAATACGCTTGATGAAATTGCGAAATTTGAAAACAAACCCTTAGTATTGACTATGGATATCCTGACGAAGATTCTACGGCAAAAATCCGGAGTACGTGATAGCTTATTTTCGCCTTCGTTAGAGGAAGCAGGTTCCAGAATACTCCCTCAGGAAGCGTCGAACCCGCCAATCACAACCTCCTCTAAAGAAGAGATTAAAAAACTAACTTCGTCAAGCATATCTACCGAGGTTTCCGAATACGCCTCCGCAGAAGGCATACAGGCTGATATCATTATCATAAAGGATGCAACGGGATTAATGCTAGGGGAAGGTAAACTCGAGGATGTCAAAGATTATTTTCACAGCCGCTTCAATAAACTGCGAAAGCTCCTCTTGAAACGGCCCGACTGCAAAGCTGCAAACTCAATTACCCAGGCTAAAGCTCTGAAAGCATCGGAGGAACCAATCAAAATCATTGGGATGGTGCTTGAAAAGAAAGAACTTTCCGCCAAAGCCGGGTCCGACCAGCGCGAGGATACTGCAAATAGCATTAGTGTAGAAATTGATGATCTTGAATCGACCATGAGTGTTATTTTTTCGGGGAAGAATGAAGAATTAATTAAAAAAGCAAAACGTATTACACTTGATGAAGTCATTTGCATTGAGGGATTCATAAGTGAGAAAAAAGTGCTTATCGCCTCTGATTTTGTTTGGCCAGATATCCCTTACCCTCCTGAGATTAAACACGATATCCCCTCGATTTCTGCCGCATTTCTTTCTGATATTCATTTTGGGAGCAAATATTTTGCTGCAACTCAATTTGAAGCCTTCCTCGAATTCCTCCAAGGCAAAAAAGGAAATGAGGAACACCAAGCAATTGCAAAATCCATTAAATATATCGTTATCGCTGGCGATTTAATCGATGGGATTGGCGTTTACCCAAACCAGGAGAAGAACCTCGCCATCCCAACCGTAGTTGAGCAATATGAATTTGCAGCGCAATATTTAAAACGCATTCCCAATCATATTAAAATTATTATCATTCCCGGGGGTCCGCATGATGCCGTCCGGAAAGCATATCCCCAGCCCGCGCTGAATAGAAAATACGCGAATGCTCTCTATGAATTAAAGAACGTGATTCTGCTGGGCAATCCCGCTCAATTCAAACTTCACGGCGTGAATGTTTTAGTATATCATGGTGATAGCATGGATGATCTTATCCAAGCCCTCCCAGGATCGAGTTATCAGCAACCCGCCGAACTTATGAAAGAATTAATCATTTCTCGACATCTCTCTCCTATTTACGGCGCCTCTACTTGGACTGCTCCTGAAAAAGAAGATTGGATGGTGATAGACGACATCCCTGAGATCTTCCATTGCGGGCATGTCCACGTTCTGGATTATAAGAAATATCGCGGCGTCTTGTTGCTCAATAGCGGCACTTTCCAAGAAGAAACTGACTTTCAACGGAGCCTTGGGATTAAACCCACACCCGGCACATTCACCGTCGTGAATCTACGCACGCTCAAAACAAAATTATTCGATTTTAAAAATCAACCTTAACCTGCGCCCTCCTTCTTAAATTCAGAATATCGAGATATCATTCCCATGTTTTCGAAGCCTAGCGGGGGATATTCTCGCAATTCATACATCCTCTCTCATTACTCTACATAAGAGAACCTTAGAGGATTCAATATGAAAAATGTCAAGAAAGTATCAGTCCTCGGATTGCCCGGGGTCGGTAAGTCAACACTCCTCAAGATGCTGGCTGGAGATAAAATCCCGCAAGACTATGTGCCTACAATCGGTTTAGATTTCGGGAATATAGAAATTGGAGCTAATAATACGATATCTCTATGGGATCTAGGAGGCCAAGACCAATTTCGGTTTATGTGGGATGGTTTACTGCGCGGAACAAGCGTAATAATAGCCGTTACCGATTCAACAAAGGCTGGAGCCCTTAAAACCAAGGAATTTGTTGAAAAATATTCAAAGTTCAATGGCTCCAAACTAATTGTCCTAGCCAATAAACAAGATTTGCCTGGTGCGCTATCTCCAAAGGAAGTGGAATCAATTACCGGCGCGGAAACCCACGGGCTGGTTGCCATCGACCCCACTTCAAAACAAGCTTTATTTAAACTTCTTGAACGCCAGCTCTCCTCTTAATTTTCACCTAATTTTTTATCAGCATTTTCCTTTTTTCTTTTCTCTGAAGCTATCATTTTAAATAAATAAAAGCTCTATTTTATGTAATTCTCATTGAAGTTATTGGGATCGTTTCATGGAAAAATCGCGGAAACTTAAACCGGCAAAACAACGATGGATAAATGAAATCTCCGATGCTGATATTGATAATCCCGTTAGAATTCTCGGCTCAGTGGTCGATATAAAACCGATTCAAGATAATCAAACCTATGCTGTATTGGACGATGGGACTAACCATTTCCAGGTTATCTTCAATCAACCAACGGCACTAAAACTTGGCACCCTAATCCGCGTTTTTGGCACCATCAAGAAGACAAACCAGAATGAATTAGTTATGGAGGCTGATTTTATCCAAGATATGAAAGATCTTGATATGAGCCTCTACAAACGCGCCCAAGAGATCAAGCGGCGGTTTGCCAATTCATTTGAACAGCCTTAATCTTGGACAAGATAAAGGTAAACGACAATTAACAGGCAGCCGCCTAAGGTACTGAGCGTATCCGCAATCCCAAACGGAAAATCAAACAAAAAATACGCCAGTAAAACCGTAATAATTAACAAGGCAATGATATCAAACCAACTCGAGATTTGCACAACGTAATATTCACGAAGATTGGCGATCCCGATAATCATCGTCGCAAAGAATACAATGAGGAGTAACACCCGAATCAGCCCCGGGAAAATATTACTTACTGATCCTAACGTGCCTTGTAAGTCAATTATTCCCGTCCTAATTAAAACTAACACTAAAATACTGATGATTGCCACCGCGAAACATATGATAACCGTCGACAGCATTTTTTTCCTATCTTCAATGCGCCTTAGAACCCGTTCTTTCGATTTTGAAACTACTTCAGACAAGCTCTATTCCACTCTTTCTGTGATCATTTCAATGCTTTTGAAATTAATTTAACCTTATAAAAATTATTTGTTTCATATAATTGCACTATTGTAGAAGTCGTGATTAAAAAGATTTCTTTACTCCCATGGTTTTATAATGAATGTATTCATGAACTCCCGCGGAAATTATCACATGGAAATTCGTGCACTATTGGGAATGCCAAAGACCGTTTCTGCTGCCTTTGTTACGGCCTCGCGGTACTCACTTGTCGTATAAACACGCACTATATTCAGGAACCCTTTTAAAACCCGAATCACATCGGAGACTTCGGTCATGCGCCGCGCGAATTTCTCTCCGTTGGGACCTTCAGCAAAGATCGGGATCTCCATGGGCTCAAGAGAAATTGAATGGTGATACGGGACAGAAGGAAGAGTGGGCACATCAATCCAGATGTATTCGAGGTCGACTTTTGCTTTTTCCGCAATTTCCTCTTCTATTTGCTTTCTTACTTTATTTTTAGTTAAAATCGAGGAAAAAACTTCACTATTAATATGGGAACTCTGTTCATACGCCACCTTAATCAACTTACGCCGTTCTAAATCTTTGATGATTGATTGCGAACTTTTCGAGTTTAATAAAGCTGCCCACGTGGTATAATCATCCCATTTCAAATAATCCTCCGGTGTATCATATTGAATCAAGCCTAGCTCATCTTTGGCTTTATCCAGGGCTTGCTCTAGCATAAGTTGAACGGCACGAGACGTTTTGTGGAAGTAAATACTCTTGAACGACTCATAGCGGGCTAATATAAAGGCCTCTAGGGAGGCTAATGCCGATAAATTAACCGCTAAATCCCCATTGAAAATATCCATCGTGTATATCAATCGAAAGATGTCCACAAAGCCATATTCTGCGCCGCTGCATTGACTATCGCGCACAATATAATCCAATGAATCGACATCAACTGCACTAGAGATTATTTGATTTAAATAGCGTTGGTCGGTTAGGGGCAATTTCCCGACCGCTAACAGCGACATTTTCTTCGGATCAATCCCAATATTTTCCAATTTCTCGGCTAACTCCGAATTCGCTACAATCCAGGTAGTCATATCTTCATGCGTTTTATCAAGGTAGTTCAATAGTAATGCCTCAAACACGTGGGAGAACGGACCATGCCCCACATCATGTAATAATCCTGCAATTTTAATATTGGTAACCAAATCGTCATCGACTTCCACTGATTTCGCTAAACTCAGTATTAATTGTTCTGCAAGATGCATGACGCCTAAGCAATGCGCAAATCTGCAATGTGTGGCTCCCACATAGACATACTCTGACCCCGCTAATTGCCGCACTCGCCTTAGCCGCTGGACTGGATATGTATCAATGATCTCTTTTATTGGATGCGTAACTTGAATATACCCATATACGCTGTCCTTGATTATTCCCCATTGGGCTTTTGTCATGGTTTTTCCTCTACGTAACCTCTCATTCGGGAAACTTTTCTTATGTTAAATGCTTTTTTCCTTATAAAAAAATTTATTTGTTTAGAGACGGAATTTCATTGATCATTCAACGAAAATTCTGAGATTTTAAAATTCCTAGAGTTTTTTCTTGAATGAATAATTTTTTTTATTAGTTTTTGGTGCGCTTAATGCCGTCTAAAGTTTATTTAGGACCGAATCTTAATTACTGGTGCAATTCCTGCAACCTTCCAATTCTAGAGCTGAAGAAATGCCCGGTTTGTGGAGCTCCACTTAAAAAATTGGATATTGCGCCTCCCTTTGAAATTATCCCTGCCTTTGAAAAAGATCTTCTTCTCATTCGGAAGGTAATTGATAATCAATTTGGAATAGGCGTTGGGATTCAACTGATCCCTGCGAATAAAATCGTCCTACTGAATAAAGCCCCGTACTATGACCGCATGGACGAAATTATTGTGGATGGGTTCGTGCTCGGGAATATTCGATTCAATCCTTCATTTGTTCGATGGGAGTTTATTCCCAAAATCGAGGGCGCCCGAAGGCTGGCGGGATTAACGACTAAAAAATGGATGGAAATCGACGATGGGGCCATTATCCCTATCGCTAAGGGCGCAAATGTCCTAGCACCAGGCGTTATACGATTCGATCCCGAGTTTCAAAAAGAGGATTATCTAATTATTCTGACAGCGAAAAAGCAGGCGATCGGGACTGGCATTGCCAAGTATGCCGCGGTGGATCTGGAAAAAGTGAAATCGGGCATCGTTATTAAAACGAAAGACCATGCTGTTCAGCAGGAGCCGCAAGTGCGACCAGAGGGGCAAAGTTGGGACGCTGTCCTCGAAGCCAATAAGAAGGTCATTGAAAGAAGAGCAACACAAGCGAAGAATTTCATCACGAGTACCGTGCGGAAATTTCCAGATCTTCCGATGTCAGTCTCGTTTAGTGGAGGAAAGGATTCGCTCTGCCTACTATTACTGGTTTTGGATGCGCTTGGACCGACAGATGTATTCTTTATTGATACTGGGATCGAATTCGAAGAAACTGTTCGGTTTACGAAGGAAATTATTGAGGAATTGGGTCTAAGGGATAGATTTACTTACAAAGCATCAGGCGAATCGTTCTGGGAGAATTTAGAGAAGTTTGGGCCGCCGGCTAAGGATTATCGCTGGTGTTGCAAGGTGATTAAACTCGCCAATATTACGAATTTCTTCAATGAACACTACCCTGGGAAAAAGGTGGTGACCTTTGTTGGATCTCGCCAATACGAGAGCGCATCTCGCCATCAAGAAAAAGACATTTGGATTAATTCCTTCCTTCCGCAGCAAATCAACGTGTCGCCCATCCATTCCTGGCCGGTATTGCACGTCTGGATGTACCTCCTCATGAAAAAAATCAAGATCAATCCCCTCTATTTTGAAGGGTATAAGCGAATTGGGTGCATTTACTGTCCAGCCAACAAATTATCCGAGTTGCAGCTATTAAATGAATTGCATCCGGAGCTGTATGAGCGCTGGATGAAATTTTTAAAAGGGTGGGCTGAAAAATACAATTTATCAACCGAATGGGCTGAGCGCGGTTTCTGGCGATGGCGTAAATTTAAAGAAAAGGGGCAGTTAAATCTTGCCACTGAACTTGGCATCCCAGAAACGAAAATCACGTGGCAAACGGATAAAAAATTAGTTTTTCATCTCACGCAAGGGGTCAATCCTTGCCAGGACGGCTCATTTGCCATCGAAGGACGGATCGAGGGCTATCTCGACACAGTGCCGATTATTAATCAACTAGGTATCATAAGCCCTATGAAATATAGTGAAACTTTGGGCGTTATTAGTCTCCGCTCTGCCGATCTGTCGCTCAATCTGTTTTCGGATGGGACACTCACCATTCGGGGGGCTAAGGACAAAGTTGAGAAGGATTTAGAGTTAATACTCTCATTAATTAAAAGGGCAAATGAGTGCATCGGATGCGGTATCTGCATTTCCCAATGCGTGAATAAAGCCATTACACTCAACGAGAATAGAAGTTGGATAGACCCAAAACTCTGCAATCATTGCCGAGCTTGTTTGGAGAAATGTCCTATAATTAAATATACCTGAACAAGTATAGATTGGATAGAAAGGTGAGAAAAATGCTTGGAAGATATGCTGCATACCAACCTAAGATTGCACAGTCCACCTTCGTTGCGCCTAACGCGGTGATAATTGGGAATGTTTCTATAGGCGAGAATTGTGTGATTTGGTTTGGGGTCATAATCCGTGGCGCTGAAAATGAAATTACGATTGGCGAACGCACAATTATTGAGGATAATTGCGTCATTCACAGTACTTTACCCCTCCATATCGGGAAAAATGTGATAATCGGCCATAACTCCGTCATTCACAGCTGCACCATCGAAGATGATGTGCTCCTCGGGCCAAACGTGTGCGTCTATGATGGCGCGGAAATTAAAACCGGTGCCATGATCGGCATAAATAGTGTCATCCAACCGAAGCAAGTCGTTGAACCGAAAATCTATCTCCAAGGGAATCCAGTCGCTAAACGAGTAAAAAAAGTAAAAGTTGATTTAGAGCGAAATCAGAGGTACATCGAGAAAAATATTGCGCAAGCGAGCGAATACAAGAAGAAATTTGCGATGCTATAGATTTAAGGTGGGTAATCCCATAAGATCAAGAAGAAATCCGATAGTTGAGCGAGATCAGTTACTCAAACGAGCAAAATCCGCAGAAGACTCCTGGGATATCCCAGAAGCCATTTCCAATTACCAACTCGCCGCCACTATCTCCAAGGAAATCGGCGAATTTGAAAAGAGTCGGCAATTAACAGAAAAGGTTTCCGAATTAAAAAGGCACGTTCAATTGGTAAGAAAGAAGTCATTAGTGACAAAGAAAATCCGATTAGAAGAAACTAAGGACCTTGATTTAGAAAGAGATGCGAATGAAGCACTAGAAATTGCAGGCATTGCAGAAGATGAGCATCGATGGGCTGATGCCATTGAATCATACGGAATTGCAATCAAGAAATATTATGAAATGGGCGATTTAGATAAGGTCAAAGCGTTTCAAGAAAAAGTCGCTTTGTTAAAACAAGCTCTTAATACGGAGGAGTAATTTCTTCAAGTTTATCAGATTGGCAGATAAATCATCCCAAACTGATCAAATAATGAATTGAAGGAATCCGCAATCCAATCAAAGACTCCGAAGATGATTCCAAGAATGATTAGGATTGCCACGATTGAGATCCCAATGAGCAATCCTTCCTCCAATATTGGCGATGTATTTGTATTTACCACAATCGTTTCTCGTAAAAAAAGGATTTAAACCCCACAAGAAGTGAAGCTTATACTTTATAGTGCTTCATAAGCTCGAAGGCCTGTTGGATAGATGATTCCGGATAATCTTCCAGGAGAATTTTCTTCACCATAATCATCCTATCCGAACCAATAGAATGTCTAAAAGCCAATATTCGGGAAATAATGCCTTTTATTTCGGGATTTTGCTGATTTCTGAGTTTATCAAATATTTCCTGCTCTTTCTCCCATAGAAATTGGGCGGCAACCGCAATTTCCCGTAAAATATTCATTATAGCGGGGTGCACCCGGGTTGCCCAGATTTTATCGGTATGGGCGCAAGTACCCGTCCATGCCATCATTTCACCTGACCACTCATGAATATTGGATATCAGCGGGTATTTGCAACAAGTTGGCGGTTTAAATTGATGGATTAGGCATTTCCTAGTTGAAATGTCGAAGGCGCCACAATACAACTGCCGATTCTGATCTTTAACTAATTTGACTTTGTATTTATTGCGAACCTGGGAAAGATTAGAAGGGTCAATTAACTTTTTTGCGATTATTCGGTCATAATCAACCGGTTCAATGCTGTATGTGCCATGACAACAACCGTGCTCATCAGGGCACTCAAGGCAATTTGGTGCCTGAAGTGCAATACGATTGAGGAACAGATCGCGAATTGCATCATACGCGGCTAAGCTATCGAGTATAATTGCTTCTTTCAGTAAATTGCGGAACCAAAGATGAAAGGGATGCGTCAAAAATGATTTTGCGCTCTGTTGAAGACTTAGAAACTCGTTTTGCTTCAAGGAAAATGATTCGTTATCGAATGCCAGAAGGTTTAATAATGGTTCGAATATTTTTTGAATTTCCTTTATCCAGGGAAGGTTGCACTCCGCCATCAAGTCGATTAATTTACGCATATAACATGTCCTATTTTGCGGGGGCCTTCTTGGTCTGTAAAATGAACTCATGGATGGACTCTTCGGCATATCGCAAGGCATGTTGTGCCAAAGCAGCAGATTCTGCCGAGAGATAAATGCTCGCAATAACCATTTTAGAGCTGGCTCGTGCAACACGCTCAGCTATTGCTCGCGCTATTAGTTCATTGCGGATTCCAAAAACGATCGGAATCGACGATGTATTGATTCTATCCCCTGGAAGTGGCATGGGCGTTCCGATGGCAATCGTACCCAGCCTGGGCCCCTTGTCTGATAAAATAAATAGTACTCCATTAGTGAATTCTGAGATATATACTTCGATTGGATTTTCCTTTTCTCTCTCTTTGCGAGAAAACCACACAATCGCTGCTTGTTCCATTTTTTATCCCAATCATAATACTATTATAAGGTGTAATCGATAAATTAATTAGAATACGAGTCGTTTTCTTTTTAAAACTACTTTATTATAGGGCTCTCCTAAAAACTTTTAGAATTGAGGTTAATGCACACGACAGAGATTCCGCCAGAGGTTAAAATTTACTTCCCCTTTCCCTCGGTAAGAGCTGGACAAGATATCGCAATTAGCAGTATCTATCAGGCGTTAAAGGAAGAGCGCCATATTGTGATTGCAGCCCCGAACGGATTTGGAAAAACGATTACCGTTCTTTCAGCCGTTTTACCAATCATCAAAGATTCTGATGAGGATCTCCGGATAATCTATCTGTGTCGCACGCACGTGGAAAGCCAACATGTCATTGAGGAACTAACGAAAATTATTAAACATCTACGTAATTCGGGTTTTTCAACTAATTTGGGCGGAATTTCGCTCCGCGGACGCAACTCTATGTGCTTCCATCCCCAGGTTATGGACCAGGATCCCATGACCGCCCAGATATTGTGTCGTGAACTGAGAGATCTTGATCGTTGCGACTATGAACTTAAGCTGAAAGAGAATCCCGGCGCCCTGAAGAGTTTATTGGATAAATTGGTCTCGCACGCCGTGGATGCTTCTGAACTGCTTGAAATTTGTAGGAACTGGGAGTTCTGTCCGTACCAAGTGAGCAAATTAGTTCTAAATAGGGTGCATATAATTGTCTGTAACTATCAATGGCTCTTTTCACCCTTTATTCGGGATTATTTCCTTGAAAGTCTTGATACCAGCCTCAATCATGTGATTCTAATCATCGATGAAGCCCATAATGTTCCCGATGTCGCCACCGAGCTCGCTTCTGATCAGCTGACATACTTCTCCGTGCAGCAGATGATCAAAGAAGCCGAATCCTTGGATATCCCCCCGATAATCGACTTTGGAGAACATTTGCTTGCGACCTTGGACGAGTTAAAGGATAAAATCGCCGATGAGATGCCGATCTCGGCGCCTTTAACCTGTAAAAAGGTATTTCAAAATTTTGAAATGCCCGCTTTTGGCGAACAGCTGATCAAGTTAGGCGAAAATTGGCAAAAAATACAATTGAATCAGGGGAAGAACCCCCGCTCCTATCTATTTTCCGTGGGGAACTTCTGGATGAACTGGTATCAAAAAATGAATTCAAAAAGATATTTCTTTTGCGCCTCCAAATATTCGACTCGGGGTGGCGCCGAGAGCGTTAAACTCGAAATCGTTTCTTTAGACCCAAAAGAGATCCTAGCGCCCCTCTTATCCAAGGTTTATTCCTCCATTCATTTTTCTGGGACCATCGAACCTGTCCACTACTATACCGATATCATCGGGCTCCCAGAATCAACCATCGAGCTGTCTCTCCCCTCCCCCTTCCCCAAAGAAAATGTCCTAGTGGTGAATCTCAAGGGAATTTCTACACAAGGCGAGAAAAGAAATGCGGAGACATACAAACAATATATAAAGTATTGTCGCGAAGCTGTGGAAGCTATTCCCAAAAATGTCGGAATATTTGCGGCTAGTTTTGAAGTTTTAGAAGGGTTATCGAAGAATGGAATAAGAAACGAATTGAAATCCACCGGTAAAGAGGTTTTTTTTGAACAGAAGGATATGTCGTCCAATGAAAATGAACGGATGATTGCAAAATTTAAATCCTGTGCCCAAGGGAAAGGCGGGATTCTGGTGGGCGTGTGTGGTGGGCGTAACGCGGAAGGGGAAGATTTCCCTGGCGATCTGATGAATGGGGCCATTATATGCGGCGTCCCGTTCGCAAAACCGACTCCCCGCGTAAAAGCCCTAATTGATTACTACGGGGGGTCTCAAAAAGGGAAAGACTATGCCTACAACATGCCTGCCTTCCGGCGGGCAAACCAAGCAGCGGGGCGCCCTATCCGTACCATTACCGATAGGGCTGTTATAATTCTATTAGATTATCGCTTTACGCTACCCAATTATAAGAAGTTTTTAAGTTCTTGGTTTAGGGATCGAATTGTTATACTATCGGAGGAGCCTGGCGCCTTAACCGCAGCAATCCGGAAGTTTTGGAAGTAATACTCATTACAATAATTCTTAAAAAGTACCATCCATAGAATTATCTAAACCTATAAAAAACTTCAAAAAAAATCAAGAAAAAAGGTGTTAAAATTGGGGCTTGCTCGGATTCTAGCCGGACTTCTGTTCAGCTTGGCAGCATCGATTTTGATAGTCTTCTTCGTGAGCTTAGGTTATGATGTTAGCGGATTTAGTGCCTTAGGAACCACTGAAACCTATAAAATTGTTTTTGCAGTTTTATTAAATCCATTAACCGCGATTAATTTGAGTCACTGGGATGTAATTGCGGCGATTGCCGTGGGCGGCTTGCTGGGTGGCTTAATTTCAAAGAGTCCTACCAGTGGTTTACTTGTTGGATTGTTAAGTTTTGCAGCAATTTTCCTTCTATTTCTCGGGCTAACATTAGGGTTTACTAACTTTTCAGGCTGGTTAACTTGGGTTGAAACAAACGCAAGTTACATTGCATTAGATCTTCTACTTTGCGCTGCCCTATTTGCAGGAACGGCTTCGATTGGTGGTAAATTAACGGCAGAAAAAGAATAATTTTTATTAATTTCCTCTTTTTTTAAGGAACCCTACTGAAACAAAGTCATATTATTCTGCAATTCTTAAAAATAAAAAAAGTTTTGGTTAGGTTCGTTCGATTTTTATCTCCATTCGTTTGAAATTCGCGGGTATGTTTTTTAAAGTTGAGGTCATTCCGATTATAGTTCCTGCGATAAAATTTTGCACGAATTCCTTATTTTCTATCTCCTTTCCATCGACAACAACTGTCACTTTATTTATATAGACGCATTTTGCTCTAAACTCATTTCCCTTTACAATTTCCTGTGCTAAATCCAAGCAAGTCTCATATCCGCATTGCTTGCAATCCTTATTCCCTAAAGTTTTAAGGACTTGTTGAATTTTCTTGTTTTCCAATTTCTTCTCACCTTCTTGCCCTATTTTATTCAAGTTTCTTCCTTGTGCTCTTCAAGCAGTTCCTTTTTGTTTCTTCTGGAGGCAATCCAAATAATCAGAAAGAACGTCAGAAATTCAGCGAGAATGATCCACAGTATTAACTCTAGTGAAATAATGGTATCCAAGAAGAGGTACAGCGTTAAAGTGATTAAAAGGCAGCCGCTTAATAATCGAAGATATGGTCGTGAATTTAACCGAAACTGATTAAGTCTTTCTGATTGAAATCCTATACGTAACGCTACCAATACCCCACATATGGGAATTAATAATCCCATCAAATAAGATAAAATAAGTAATCCTAGTGTTGGATCATTTAACGAGACGAACAATAGCTGCAAATAAGGCGCCCCGAAGCATGGAATTTTTACGAAGGCAAATGTCAATCCGACCAAAAAAGCATAAAGTCCCGATTTCCTCTCAATGAAATCTTTCAAGATTGATTTTACTTTCGTGCTGGTGCCAAAAATAACGCTCTTCTCACGTTTAAATTCCAATATCTGCCAGATCCCTAAAAATAAAAGAATCCCTCCGAAAATATATTTCAGGGACGTAATAATATTGAGCGCATTTATTACTAGGAGGAATAAGATTGAAATAGCTAAATACGCAGCAGTGATTCCAACGATTAGCCCAATTGAAATAATTAAATATTTACTCCGAGATTCGACTAAGGTCAGACTGGTTCCTAATACGCTCAGAAGTAATAACATACAAGCTGAGAGTCCTGAAATTAACCCGGTCACAAATGCAATCCAAACTGTAAATTCGGTTTCTATCGGGGGTTCCCCTGAAAGCCAAGACTCCAAATTTTGGGTTGTTATGTCAGTAGAATAATAGATTGAAATTACATTAGATCGATTTAGGACCAGCGCGGGGGGCGGTGGTGGCGAGGTTTCGTTTAATACAGCTAAGGCTGCATAATATTCTGGACTCGTAAGATTAATTCCAATCCAGTAAGAGGTAAAATTAATTTCAGGATGCTGTGCCACGAAATTATTGACAATGGCATATTTTTCATGACATGTTGGGCAACTATAAATGCCATAAAAGGTTACGGAGAGTTGTTCCTCACCATGAACACTTGTATTTGAGGAACAAACGAGGAAAACCAATCCTATTAACCAGAAAATCATAAAATATTTTGTTTTCGTTTTCATTTGCTGGGATCCTTATTTATTGAAGATTTATTGAATATTTTCTTTCTTGAAGAAAACTTTTAAATAATCTGTTATGTACAGCCATACACATCGGACTTAAAAGAGTGAGAAAAATGTCTGAATTAAAATTAAGTTTTTGGGAACTTCATAGAACAAAAATACTTGCCATTGTACTAATTGCAATTATAGTAGGGTCTATTGGGACTGTCTTACTCGTAATATCACAACAGCAACAAAAGACTACATTACAGGTATTTCACGCAGGCTCGCTAACAGAACCGTTTTCTGAATATGCCGCCATATATACTGAAGTTCATCCAACTATTGTTATAGATAATGAAGCCTATGGGAGTTCTGAAGCCATTAGACAAATCACTGAATTGCTACGTCCCGCTGATCTTCTGGGGTCCGCTGATTACAAGCTAATTAAAACCATGATGATGAATAAAGAGATACCTGACATGCCTGGTGTAAATTACAGTAGTTGGTACATCATTTTCTCATTGAATGAAATGATAATCGCCTACAAACCAACAAATAACCCCCCGTATTTAAACAATATTACCTCTGGAGATACGCCTTGGTATGAGATCCTCAATAGAACTGATGTTACCTTCGGAAGAGCAGATCCCTGGCAAGATCCTTGCGGATACAGGGCGCTCATGGTTTGGGGGCTTGCAGACCATTTCTATAACCTAAGTCAGGTTCAGGACCCACAAGATATCAATCAATCCTTCTATAACAAAGATCCAATTATGGGTTATACAGGTGCAGGTGCCACGGTGATAAAAGCAAAAGAAGTCGATATGGTTGCATCATTGGAAGCGGGAGAAATAGATTATCTGTTCATTTATCGATCAGTAGCAGTTCAACATAGTTTTGGTTTTATTGAGCTCGATGATCATATGAATTTAGCCAATATTACACTGGAGTTATACTATAATCAGGTCAAAGTACATCGAATAAGTCCATTAGTTCCTGGACAAAAGTCATCCGATATTAAAGCAGAAACAATACAATATGGCCTCACGATCCCCAACAACGCACCCCACCTCGAGGAAGCCATCGAGTATGTAAAATTTATATTAGGATATCCGGGAATGCTCGTTGAAATGGGCCAACCACCTTATTATCCTGCATTTGCAAGTAATATAACAAAAATACCAGCTGCAATTCAACCTTATTGTATAGCTTATCCATACGCTTAATTTAAAGACCCTTTAATTTTTTTTTATTTCTTAAAAGTAATGTAAAATGGAATGAATTATGAAAGATACGCTATGGAATATTAAGAAATACGGGGCATTCACAATATTTTTCATTATTTTATCTATCACCTTATTTATTCTGTTAATTATCCCTATTTTTAATATAATGAGTCAGGAGAATCCACTTATCGTTTTCGATACACTATTTACAGATTATGTAGCAGGAGCAATTATAACTTCATTTTACTGTTCATTTTTATCTACACTTCTATCATTTTGTCTAGGCATTCCTTTAGGATATTTACTCGCCAGATATAACTTCTTCGGGAAAAGAATAGTAGATTCTATTGTTGATCTCCCAATCCTAATACCGCATTCGGTCGCAGGAATTTTACTTCTAACTGCCTATGGGCAACAGGGCTTTTTGGGTCAATTCTTCTCAAATTTTAATATTTCGTTTTATGACACTCCTTGGGGAATTGTTATTGCAATGTTCTTTGTTAGTGCACCATTTTTAATAAAAGGCGCACGGGATGCATTCGAAAATGTGAGTCCTAATATTGAAAAAGCTGCAAGAACATTGGGAGCTTCTCGAAGCCGCACTTTTCTAACTATTACTTTACCCGTTGCGTCCAGAGGTATTTTTACGAGCTGTATCCTTTGTTGGGCTAGAGGAATCTCTGAATTTGGGGCAGTTTATATTTTAGCATCTACTCCCCTTATTGGATCAGTGTTAGTCTATTATGAATTCGAAGGAGCTGGATTAATCGCCGTGCGCCCTATTGCAATAGCCTTGATACTCGTTACTTTGCTCATTTTCATAGGTCTAAAACTAGTCCAGGGGAAATCAAGACCAATTACACGTGTGACTTGAATATGTTAGTTTTAGAGCATATAAATAAAACATGGGGCGAGTTCCAACTCATTGATATCAATTTAGAAATTCGTGAAAGCGAATTTTTCGTTTTTTTGGGGCCTTCAGGAGCTGGAAAGACGTTGATACTAGAAACAATAGCAGGAATTCATTATCCCGATAGCGGACGAATTCTGTTTAAAGGAGCCGATATCACTCATCTTCCGCCTGAAAAACGTAAAGTGGGCTTTGTGTTTCAGGATTATGCTCTTTTCCCTCATAAGCAGGTTTGGCAAAATATCGAATTTGGCTTAAATCAGAAAAAAATACCACGAACTGAGAAGTTGAAACGTGTCGAGGAAATAATGAATCAAATAGCTATAACTTCAATAGCCAAACGATATCCGAATACGCTTAGCGGAGGAGAACAACAAAGAGTCGCGTTGGCGAGAGCTTTAATAATTAAACCTGAGATTTTTCTCCTGGATGAACCTTTATCCGCATTAGATCATAATATGCGGTTGAAATTGCGTGAGGAATTATTAAAAATTCAAAAAAAATTGCGGATCACGACCATTTACGTAACACATGACAGAATGGAAGCTATAACTTTAGCTGATCGGATCGCTGTAATGAATAAGGGAAAGATCATTCAAATAGGCACTCCAAATGAAATCTTCCGCGCTCCTAAAGACGAATTTGTGGCTCAGTTCACGGGTTATGATAATTTCTTTGATGGCACCGCAAAATACGATCCCGAAACGAGGCTTGCTACAGTCAATTGTGGTAACTTTGAAATCCAGGTCGCAAATTCAAAGGAAGGAAAAGTTAAGGTTTTTATTCGCCCTGAAGATGTGTCAGTCTCTTTAATACCTCCCAAATCTAGCATCCGTAACATATTGCCAGGAAAAATCACTGAGGTTCAAGATCAAGGAGCTATCATCCAATTAAAGGTAGAATTAGCCCAAAACCAAGAAATATCTGCTTTGATTACTCATCAATCATTTCTTGATTTAAATCTAAATCTAAATTCAAGCGTATTTGTCGCTATAAAAGCCACATCTGTTCAAATTCTGTAGAAATTATTTGCAATAAGGCTCTCGCGCATCAATAGCACGTTGAAACAGTTTCGCTAACTCTTCATCAGAGGCGCCATTTCGGAGAGGCGTTAAGATATCAACGAGATTATCATTTCGCATTAAGCACGGTTTTATCATCCCAGAACTAGTGATTCGAAGTCGGTGGCAGTTTGCACAGAATTTTGAATTGTGAAAGGGATTTACGACCTCAACCTCGACGCCATCGCTTAAAAAATATTTTTTCCGATTTTGCGTTTTTCTAGTTTTAATGGATTTCGTTCTTGGGATTAGATAAGCTTCAATTTCGTTCATATCTACGTGATATTTCTTAAACACGTCTAAATTACTTGTCGGGACTAACTCTATCAGTTGCAAAATGAGGTTATACGTTTTACAGAAGCTGATCAAATCCGAAATTTCATGGGTATTGATGTTTTTTAAAAGGACCATGTTGACTTTAATCACTTTGATTCCCGCATTTAATGCTGCTTTTATTCCGGTTTGAACCTGATCAACTAAGGAGCCCTCGTGCTTGGTGATATCAGCATAGAGCTGGGAATCCAATGTATCTAGGGTTACATTTATGCGATCCAGACCCGCCTTACTCAAGTTTTGAGCGTATTTTTCCAGTAAAATTCCATTTGTAACAATGGAAATATCTTTAATATCCGTAATTTTACGGCTTTCTTGGAGGATTTCAGGCAAGTCCTCCCTTAAGAGGGGCTCTCCGCCGGTGTATTTCACCTTCTTTATCCCAAAGCCAGTTGATAGATTTAGAATTCTGATGATTTCATCTACGGTCATCTCTCGGTCAGATTCTGCGCCCTGCCCTTCGCGGTGGCAATAAATACAATTTAAATTGCACCGTTGGGTGATCGATATCCGGATTGACGTCACTGGACGGTTGTATTTATCGGTTACCATCAAATATTGCCTTTTAAAAAAAAATTTATGCTTGACTAATTATTATTTGACGTTTTCATAAAATTTTTCCTTGTGAGGTTCAATCCAGCCTATCTTTATCGAACTCTGGTCTTGAAAATCGAGCACATACGGTTTGATATCCAATAAAGGCGTCCCATCTACAATATCGATATCCTCAATGATCAATTTATTTCCGACAATTTCAACCAATTTTACTACTGATAGCCCGATTGCATTGGGACGCGCGGGTGATCGTGTCGCAAATACGCCGTGTTCTTTCCCATCCAAATAGGCTTTCACTATTGGAGAAAATCTTTTTGCTAAATGCATGTGATACAGCAAAATGATATGCGAAAATCCTTCAAGATCCTTGAGACCATCCACAAGTTCAGGGAGAATCTCAATTGATCCTCTAACATTTCTTACCGCTTGGGGATATTTGGGCGTTTTGGAGGGGTCCTCATACGGGGAGTGAATGATCCCTATCGGTTTGTAAATAACTGCTTTCATTCTCCTTACCTTGTTATTTTTTAATATAGGATACACTAGATGGATCTAATTAAAAATTAAAAGATAAGTGCCAAGAATGCCAACTGAAACGAATCTGCGCGCCGCAATCAAGAATTTCACTGGGGAAGCAGAGCGCTTCAAAATTGAGGATCTTGCACGGCTGCTAAATCAACCTGTAAAACAAATTCAAAAATTAATGCGCGATATGATCGAAGCTGGGGAACTGAAAGGATATTTTACGACGAATAATGAAGAATTCGTGACCTCTGATCGGTTAAAGAATGAAGTCATGCGGGTCTTAAAAAATCCTCAGGTATTGGACAAATAATAGGGAACCAAAATGGCTGAAAAAGATACCATCATCGATATTCAGAACCTCGATGTAATTATTGATAAAAAGGAAATTCTGAAAGATGTCTCTTTCGATCTCCAGAAAGGCAGAATTCTGGGCATTTTTGGAAAGAGTGGCGCCGGTAAATCGACCACCTTGAAAGTGCTCACCTCCCAAATAAAGCCGAATGGCGGGACCGTCTCAATTGCCGGGTATGATTCCGTTAAGGATAAATCCAAGCTAATCTCGAAAATCGGGTATGTCCCCCAATTCGAAACCGAGAATCTCTATCCCGAAATGAGTGCGATTATGAACGTCTTTTATTTTGGGCGGATGTTTCAATTAGACGATGAAACAATAATTAAACGAGCAAAGAAGATTTTCTCCATTTTAGGCCTATCCGAAGAAACATATACGCGAAGGAAGGTGAAATACCTTTCAGGCGGTGAACAGAAGCGGGTATCCATTACCATTGGCTTAATCAATACTCCCACCATCCTGATTTTGGATGAGCCGACGACAGGGCTCGATGCTCACTTGAAATTTGAGGTCTTGAATTATTTAAAAGAGCTGAATCAAAAACTCAGTTTATCCCTCATTCTCGTGACGCATGACTTGGAGACCGCTTCGATTTGTGATTCCATAGTGATCATTCATGGAGGCGAGGTTATTGATTTCGGCTCCATTGAGAGCCTGGTTTCGGCATTACCCAGCAATGGCAATTTTCTCCGCGTGTCCATTGAAAATTTAAATGAAGAGATACTGGCGAAAATTGGAGGGATGCCGGGCGTAATTTATTTCTTCAGAACAGGTCGCGAAGAAGTAGAAGTCTTTTTGGAAGATCTAAACTCAATGGGGCAGCTCTTCATCGAATCCTTATATGATCTTGGTCTGAGCCTCAAATACATCAATTCGGAACGGGCGACTTTCAGTCATTATTTCACAATAAAGTTAGGCGTAGAACTGAACCCCGACGTTGCAAAAGTCCCCCGCACCTGCCCTACCTGTGGCTCACCCTTATCCCAGAGCACCCGAGACATTTTACGGAAAGGCATACCAACTGTATGTATAACCTGCAATCGGAGAATCGAGGGCATAAAACTTCCCGACGTGGTGGTTCCAAAATTCTGTCCGTTTTGTGGCGGTTTATTATCCGATGATGTCATTTATCTTTTAAGAACGCAAAAGAACGCAAAATGCATAATTTGTAAAGAAAAAATTAAACTCAAATAGGACAATCTAGTCGAAAGCTTCACCTTCAAGTTCAAGCACTTGATTTAATCTTTTTACTTAATTTTAGTGCATTGCGGGTCCAGATTATTAGAAGAATCAGAGTAACACTCCAGAGGGCTATAACTCCCGCCGAGGGAGGGAAGGAAGCCCCTGGTGGTGGATCCACTGCTTCTGGAGGTCCCCCTTGCAGGCTTGCATTCACGTAAAAAGCCGGAATAGAGGTATTGTATAAACTCACTCCTGCCACATGCTTGCTAAATATGGTTACTGAATACCAGCCGGTTTGGTTGGCAATAGACGTGAAAAAGAACATCGTATGCCACCCCTCTCGTAGATAGAAGGAAAAGTAGTGATAATAGATTGTTTTATTCGGGAACACGATTGCAGCAGCTAGAATCGATGCCTCAGTAGAAACGGGTTTGCTCGCATTAGGAATCAGTATATTAATTGAAATATGGACTTTCTCCCCTAAATGAATCGACTCTGAAGTGATATTGGAATAAATTCGGACCTGCATTTTAATAGTAGTACTCATGAGCCACTGAAAACAATTTATTGCGAATTGGGAATTATTTTGGGAGTATAAGTATTCAATCGCAAATAAATCACTGTCGCCTACCACTAACAGTTTGGAATTGGTATCATCCGAAGAATTAATCAGCGCTAGATGGTTGGTAAGTAACCGGGCTTTCCCCGCCACTGATATATTCACCGCATCCGAAAGCTCTATGCCCTCAATGCTTTGGGTGATAGTATGGAACACGGTTGTCAGATTTTCATAGAGTATCCCATCCGTGTAATTCTGGGTTATGTTCACTCCAAAGCCGTTAATAATTGAATTGAGGGAGGTCGTATTGCAATCCTCTGAATTTTCCGCTAAAACGAATAACGTCCCTCCTTCATTCACATAATCTTTCAACGCTTCAAGTTCCGTAGCATTGTAACCACGTTCTGGATCGCAGATGATAATACAATCGTAGTAAGACAAATATTTCGCAGTAATGGTTCCTCCATAGGGTAATTCATCCATATTATAGAACTGCTTCGCAGCTAATTGGTAAAAATCAAAATACCGTGCGTAAATACTATCCAAGCGTTCTTCCCAGTCTTGAATGGTTTCAATAGAGCCATGGGATGCATCGAAGAGGATCCGCCCTTTTAATTTCGTATAGTCCGTAATCGTGAAATTGACAGGGATATTTTGCGAAAAACTTGAGTTCAGCGTGATTATAATAGTTGAATTATAGTATCCTGGTTGCTGAAAGATCGGGATATTGAGTTCAATGGCAAAAAATGAGTAAAAGCCCGGATTTTGGATTAAATTAGGAGTAATTTCAATCAGATCCGTTGCATTCCCTTGGACTTGAAAACTGATATTATCAATTTTGGTGATTGAAAAGATACTCACATTGTATTTTATGTAGTCACCGGGCATTTGTACCAGAAGTGGCTCGAAAAGTAATTTTGACGGGAAAATGGCGGTCCCATTCTCTAAACCAAGCGATTTTCTTTCATAAATAAAGATATTTCGAGAGTAAATGTTATCAAGCGGCTGGTTGTCTCTCTGGGAGAGTTCCTCTATCGTTGCATTTTCTGGGATGTCCCCCTGGGTGGTATTGATTGCATACCAGGTGAAATTATACACCCCTAGCGATGAAGGTCTTGGCAACCCAGAAAAATACTGAATTCGATAGGGCTCCAGCGATCTATTCGTGAAAGTCAAACTATAGGTATAACTTGACGAATTCAAGGTGAATTTCGTCGTAACATTACTAATGGGAAGGGTTCCAACATTGATAACCATGATATCTGTATAAAGGGAGCTATTAATTTCACTCATCCGCCCAATCGATATATTAGAATCACAAACTGCTAGGTCGGTAATGTTTATAGTTGTGGTATTTTGAAGAATCCATTCCGCTTGATTCCTGAGGTCTAAATATGAACTGCCAATTCCCAATGCCACCGAAAACACTTTGAATTCAGCTGGATTCAAGTTACCAATTGTCCATTTTGATGCAAGCCCCACATTCCCCGCGTCCCAAGACTGAAATTGGGGTGAACTCAAATTATCCTTCACCACATCCTCATAGGTTTTTTCAGTCGATTCCACTTCACAGGCGCTGGTTAGCATTTGCGCTTTCAGGCCGATAAATGTTGAATTACTCGTACCCTCATAGGTATCATTCACATATAGAATATCATCCGAATCATTATAGCAACCAAAATCATCAAGGTTGTAATCCGTTTCATTATAAAACAGGTCCATTTCCCACCAACTAAATAGTGAAACCTCTGAGATAGGAGCTTGAACTAGATTATTAACAATTATACTGATTTTGAAGCCATTCACATTCTGCACCAGGCTAGATCCACCAGTGCTATTAATAAAATCCCACGATTCAACTAAAATTGTCAGTAGCAAAGTCTCATCCGTTAAAATGGAAATAGATCGGTCATAAAATCCGCGCGAAACATAATGCATTTCCCGTAGAACACGAAGATCGGAGAACCATTTCATATCTTGCTGATTATATTTTAGTCCAAAGCGGCTCAATAGGAAATGAGTGGCGTTAAAATCGTTGGTTTTGTTATAATACGTCATTACGCCGAAATCCGCATAGCTGCCGATACTACAATTGAATGCTATCGTTCGATTGAAGAGTATATTTAAAATATCGAGGTTATCTATACCGATAACCCCCCCATAGGGAAGGGCAGGCGTATATAAACGATTTGTGAGTAAAGGATCTTCGCCATAGGTTCGATTCAAATAATTAAATGTAGAAATCACATCGAGAACGCCAGACCCCTGTAAATTCGGATTTAACCCTATATCCTGAGCATTCTTTAGGAGCGCCATTTTAAGACTCTGCGGATCCAGAAGTTGGAACGCCTGGAGCATCAATGCGCAAGCTCCCACAGTAAATGCTGCGGCAGCGAAAGAACCACTTGCTACTGTATAACTATCATTTATTGGACTTCCAAAATCAGGGGCTTCATAGTATTCTGGAATGCCATTTTTATTCACCCGGCAAGAGGTAATATTTACTCCTGCAGCAATCAGGTCTGGACCGGTCCTGAGATCCATTATAGGTCCTCGGCTGCTATTTTGGGCAAGAGTCCCTCGAAACTGATCATAATTACCGATCGTGACTGCCGAATACGCTAACCCTGGAGATCCTATAGAACTATAGCTAGGGCCGTCGTCTCCCGTCGCAGCAATTACAAGAACCCCTTGTGACACCGCGGCATCTATTGCGAGGCACAGCGGATCGTTGGGATAGCCTGGACCACTGAAGCACATGGCAATGATATCTGCTCCATGCGTCACAGCATACTCGATTCCCGAAATAATCCAAGACCAGTACCCATCGCCGGTGGAACTCAATACCTTGACGTTCATCAGCAATGCTCCAGGTGCTACGCCCTTAATAGTCCCTCTGGAGGCATTTCCTGTCCCAGCAATGATCCCAGCTACATAGGTTCCGTGTCCATGGAAATCCCCCAGATAATACGGCTCCATCTCGACAAAACTTACTCCGTTGATAATCTTACTTTCATTAGTTGTTTCATTATCATCTTGATCATCCAAATCCGGATGGGTTGGATCAATCCCCGTATCTAGAACTGCCACTATCACATTGCTTCCGTTGTATTTGCTTTGGATCGAAGTTAAATTGAAATTAAGATCAGAAATGCCTAAAACAGTTGCTGAATTCTCCGGATCGTGTAGCAAGTCGATTTTTGGAGCAGGGAGATAATTAATCTGCCGGTCCAGCCATATTTTTTTGACCCCATCCAGCATTGCGATCGCCTTCGCTTCCGCAGGTGTCGCCAAAACCACAATGGCAGGAATTAATCTGTAGCGTTTCAGAATGACAAGATTCAAGGAATTCTGCTCAATGAAGTTCGTTATATCATAAGCGGATTGGAACTGAATAATCATTCGATATTGCTGGTTATCATCAAAGTCGATATCTGTAAATGTATTCGGGTCAAAGAGAACTGAAAACTCTGTCTCTCGAGATGAGTTAAGGGCTTGTGGAATAGCAGAACTGAATATAAAAAGGCTTGCACAAAAAAGTGCAATAATAAACAAACTTTGCCTTTTGATATGGTTCCCTATTCCATCCACCTTCTATTCATGGATTATACCGTCGTTTTTCTTATTTGAAATATAATCAGTGCAATCACTAAGCAGACTATCCCGAATATTGCGATATTAGTATAATACGGCGTAAATGAGAAAATCCCGCGGTAAGCCAATTGCGCAAATCCGTCACTGGCAGCAGATAAAGGTATATAGTCTGCATACGACGGAACAAACCACCAAATGATCAGTAATGTAACGAAGGCAAACACGAAGTATTGAGATGCCTGTAATCGAGAGGTGCTAAACGCGGATATCGCCAAGCCTAACGAGATAGCGGAAAAAGCCAAGAAAAACAGGAGCAGAAATAGGAGGAATATATTCCCATTTATCGGCATACCAAACCCAAAATAGGCAATTGTGAGAATAAATATAATTTGAATTGCGCCAATAAATAGATAGGCAACTAATTTCGCAAATAGAACCTCCACTTTCTTCGCAGGGGTCAGGAGCATTCGGGGGAGGGCTACATCCTGCACGATACTTTGCGAGGCCAGCATTAAAACCGTGGCAAACAATACGATAATTATCGTAGAAGGTCCTGAATAGAAAATATCCGCAGTCGACCCCTGAACAGGAACCTCCTCGGGAATTTCGGTAATTTCAGTCAGCCAATAGGTTCCACTCTCATACTTGAATTTGGTCGAGGCCGCACTGACCGTTTCCACAATCAATACTGCCATAGAGGCATCCACCGAATCATAATAGACATCCAGAGAACTTGGCAGTGCCTCGGATAAATTCTGTTCAAAACCATAAGGAATAACCACAAATCCGTTAATAATGCCCAGGCGCGTTAAATTATTTGCTTCGTTAATGCTGGTTAAGTTAAGAATTTGCACGTTATCTAAAGAATCCAGTGTTCGGGTCCAATTCAAAGATAAATCCAGGTTTGGATCACCCTCACTCGTATCATAATCAATCACCCCTATGAGCAATGGCGGATTATCCCCATTCCCGCTGGAAGGGAGCCCAATCGCTACAACTACAATCAAAGGGAGTAGAAAAATCACCAATAATGCTTGCTTATCCCGAACTAAACTTTCTAATTCTTTCTTGATCAAGGCGAATATCCTGTGCCGCGCTTTCTGTGCCAACTCAATCACCGTTTATTCACGTTTAATTCAGAAACATAATTACCAATTAATAAATAAAAGGATTAATTATCATTATAAAACAAATTTTTTTCTCCCAGCTCAATCAATTGGCGAATTAACATGCAACGAGAAATCAATGTAAAGAGTCTCGCAAACTATCTCAATCTTCCTCAAAATTCTCTGATGGAGATTCTCCAAGAACTGAGTAATGAGAAAAAAGTTATCATTATTTTCGAAAATAAGAATTCTTCCTTTTTGTTCTTCACCGAGAAAGAAATTGAGGGCATCTCCTCTAGATTAAATGTGCTAAAATTCTCTAGTTCTGATTTACCCGCGATAATTTCAGAAATTATCCCGGAAATGCATCTGACTGAATCACAATGTAATACCTTACTAGAGTTACTATTGAAAGCGAATCTCATTAAAGGGTTTCAAACCAAAGAGTGCTTCGTATCGTTGAATTATCTATTGGAATTTCTTCTCCAATTGTTTTGGAATGAAGGGAAGATCTCCATCAAAGGCATTGCTAAATCGATAAAAGTCGCCGAAAGTTGTATTGTAGAGTCGCTGGCGCATCTTCAAAGTTCAAATAAAATCCAAGGGTTTTATATCAAAAATAATGAGGAATATATTAGCAATAATTTGGTGAAAGTAGAAATTTTGAAGATGATGGAAGAGGTTCCCGGAATAACAATCCCTTTAATCGCAAATAAATTGGGATTAGAGGAGTCCATGATTGAAAAAATATTTGATGAACTCATTTATGACGGTTCTTTACTGATGCGACAATCTATCGCAGGAAACGAAGTAGAATACGTCACAAAAAATCGGGTTCGGGAAGAAATCATTCGGTCTCTGTCGACTATTCACAAAATTTCATTGAACGATATAGCTGAAAGATTGAGAATTCAATACCAAGTTGTTCACAATATGTTCTCTCAATTACTTTCGCTTGGGAAAATCAAGGGCTATATTGATTCCTATACAGGTGAATTCGTCGCCGAAACTGCTACCCTAGAAGCAGAACAATCGCTTGAGACCCCTTCTGATGCCATTCTGGCAATTGAAAATCTAACCGTACAGGTAAAGGAAAAAGTGATCCTTGAAAAGGTTTCAATAGCTTTAGAGCCGAAAGGAATCCTCGGAATCTTAGGCGAAAGCGGCACTGGCAAATCGACTTTCTTGAAGGCCATTATCGGGCAAATGGATATAAAATTCGGCACCATTCTGATATATAATCATTCGCCCCATGATCCCGAGATTTCCAACATAATTGGCTACGTCCCCCAAGATTTGAGTAAAATCTATCCTAACTTTACCTGTTTGGAGAATATGGAACACTTTGGAAAACAATATGGACTGAGTTCTAAAGAAATCAAACAACGTTCAGAAAAAATATTCGCCGAGTTAAAAATATTGGATTTAAAAGATACACTCGTTGCACACTTATCGGGTGGTCAACGCAGACGGGCAAGCATCGCTATTGCCATGATCCATCAACCTAAAATTCTGTTTCTTGATGAGCCCACAAGCGGGTTAGACCCCGTCCTCCGGAAAGAGCTTTGGAACATGCTCTCCAATTTGAACGAGGAATACGGGACTAGCCTCGTGGTTGTGACGCACTATCCCGAAGAGGGTGAATTCTGCTCAAAAATATGCATGCTCGCAAAGAATAAAGGCTTTGTTGCCATCGGAAATCCCAAGAACCTCATTAAAAGTTTACCTGGGGCTG
>Ga0315277_10002204_pt1 | contig 27344 bp, 24 predicted proteins | sample YL17G05_15_MG_FD_203695 | JGI IMG/M metagenome (GOLD analysis project Ga0315277, IMG submission 203695) | Sediment microbial communities from Yellowstone Lake, YNP, Wyoming, USA - YL17G05_15 | ecosystem: Environmental > Aquatic > Freshwater > Lake > Sediment | place: USA: Wyoming | collected... | reverse complement strand
GAAACTCAGAGTCAACCTAAATCTGGAAAGGAAAAAGGAAGAAGAAACATAAAAAAAGATTCCAGTGTGATTGGAATTAATAGGTAGCCGCAAGCTTCAGCTTGCGCAGGCTCTTAATAGGGACATGTACGCAGACTAAAGTCTGCGGCTACCGAGAGTGGTAGGGGCGATCCGTGCCAGAGGCGGACTCGCCCAAATTTCGTTCAGCCCTTTACCAGAGCATCCAGATCATAGATATTGATCTTATTATAGACCGTAGCTTTGCTGACCCCCAGGACCTTTGAGACAGTGTCAACATTCCCACCAGAGGCTTTTAATGCTTCAGCATAAACAATCTTCTCTATCTGGTCCAGGCTCAATTTGCCTAAGATCGGACAGCCCTCTTTAGGTTGGTCTTTACTGCATCCTATCATTGAGACAGAAGACTTTCCCTTTAGAAATTCTTCTACTAAATCCTTTAAAGTGATGAGCCGGTCAGCCTTCTCACAGGCTAAAGAGACAGTGTTCTCCAGCTCACGTACATTACCTGACCAGATTTTCTCCTCTAAGTATCTTTTTGCCTCAGAGGTTATCCCGATAATCTCTTTTCCCATTCCTTCTGATTTTTTCTTAATGAAATAATCGATTAATAGAGGAAGGTCCTCTTTTCTTTCTTTTAAAGAGGGTACTTTTATGGTCAAAACCTTCAAACGAAAATACAGGTCCTCGCGAAAATAACCCTGTCTGACCAAATTCTCAAGGTCTTTATTGGTAGCAGAGATTACCCGCACATTTATGTCCAGGGCAAAAGAAGCACCTAAAGGCTCAAGTTTTTTCTCCTCAACTATTTTTAGCAGTTTTGACTGAAGTTCCAGAGGAAGGTCTCCTATCTCGTTTAGAAATATTGTGCCGGTATTTGCTAAAAAGAACTTCCCCTCCCTTTCATCCACCTCAGTTGCTACCCTTCTTTTGATGCCGAAAAGCTCAGATTCCAAAAGACTCCTGGGAATGGCTGGACAGTTGACCGAGATAAAAGGTTTATCTTTTCTTTTTCCAAGACAGTGAATTGCCTGAGCAACTAAATCTTTACCTGCTCCGGTCTCCCCTAAGAGCAAAACTGCTGAGTCCGAGGAAAGGGCACCTTCAATTTCCTGGAAGAGCTTAACCATAGGTTCGCTTTTCCCGACCAGACCAAAATTGTTGTACTTGTCCACTAACTCCTGCCTGGCTTTTTCTTTCCACTCTATGGCTCTTTGCATCTTTAACTTTAAGAACATAAAATCTTTTTGCATTGCATCCCACTCCACGTAATCGTATGCCCCGGTATGTAGCGCCATTGCGGCTGAATCGAAATCAGCAAAGGAGGTAACCATAATCACCGGGATATTCCTGCCTGCTTCCTTGATGGCTTTTAAAATCCTCAATCCCTCATTTTGCACGTCCTGTATTGGACCTAACAGCTCTTCTTTCTTGGCCTTGGCAAAACTTTTATCTAAGAGAATCAGGTTATAATCCTGAACAGTCAGGTCTGTCTGTAAGTTTCTCCCATTATATATGTGATGATATTCATACCCCTCAGCAATAAACTGTTTACAATAATCAGCTATATCCTCCCCATCGTCGATAATTAAGACTTTGATCATAATGAGTATACTCAGTCGTGTCTTCAGCTTCTGTCATTGCGAGAAGTTCCCTACGGGGACGACGAAGCAATCCGCTGATAATGAAGTTAACAGATTGCTTTGCTCCTTTCAGTCGCTCGCAATGACATTTTAATCTACTCCATTGGCTGTGAATTCCCCTCTCAATTTCTGTGGAAAATTTCCCTTCTTCCCATTCTCAAGATAATCTCCTTGCCCTTTCTGTCAAGTCAAAATTAATCTTTTACCGTAGCGTCCTCACTCCCGTGAGGACGATAGTCTGTTGCCACAGGAGATGTGTAGGGGTTCAAAATTTTGAACCCCTACTATCTCCACCCCTTATGGAGTTCCTTTTACCTCCCTCATCGCTTTTTCCGGTTTGGTTTTGTTCTGTTTCTTTTCTTTCGGGCTGAATCAATGAAAAATTTCAGAAAAGCAAAATCCACCTTAAGCACCTTAGCTATCCCCTTCAAAGTCTCTGAGCTGGGCTTGTGCCCGTTTTCTATTCTTTTCAGATGGTTAACACTAACACCGCAAGTCTTAGACAGTCTCTCCAAACTTATTTTCCGGTCATCTTTTATTCTTTTGATCACTTAACATCACCTACTCAAAAGTTCTTCCTGGTATCTTTCTTCATTTGAGAACTATTTCCTGACCTTTTCTTTAGTGCGGGAATTTGTTTTTCCCGCACTAAGGAAGAATATAGTCCTAAGGACAATTCTGACAGGGCTTAGGTCCTCCCTTGAATAGATAATTTATTGTATAAACCACATCTGCAACTGTGACTTTACCATCGCAATTCACATCCCCTGACATCAAGGGTTTGAGCACAGGACCTCCTTTGAACAGATAATTTATCGCATAGACTACATCAGCCACAGTTATTAGTCCATCCCCGTTACAATCCCCGCATAGATAAACATAAAAACTCCAAGTCGAGTCCGACCACCGTTCCGCTCCCCAAGTGTCATAGACTTTCACTTTCCAATGCCAGAGCTTGAGACTATCTGTAAAGGTCAAGGTAGTATCGAGCAAGCTGTCATAGACAACAGTTGAGTCGGGGTTAAAGACGATAGAACGGCTGAGAAATAAATCATACCTAACCGTGTCATTCGGATCAGGGTCGATTGAAGTTTGCCAGGTGAGAGTTACTGATGTTTTGATAGAATCATTATCTGTAGGAGAGATTAAGGAAAAAGAATCAGGTCGTGCATAGTTGCTTAAGTTTAAGAGAATGGAGACATTGTCACTATTATTATTTGCCACGGCTATGTCCAAATCTTCATCTCCATCGAAGTCTGCACAGAAAAGGGAGCCATGCCAATCCCCTGCCTGATAGTCTACCTTAGGTTGAAAGGTTCCATCTCCGTTGTTTCTTAAGATAGAAACATAACCTGAATAGGTGGAGATGGCCAGGTCCAAATCGAAATCTCCATCCAGATCCCCACAGAAAACGGCATGAGGGTTAGTTGCGGTCGAGTAGTTGCTGTCAAGATAAAAAGTTCCATCACCTGTGTTCTTAAATATGGAAACCGTGTTGCTAACAAGATTAGTCAAGGCTATGTCCAAATCTGAATCTCCATCTAAATCCGCACAAAAGACCCCACTTGGATGATCTCCTGCAGAATAGGTACTGTCAAGCCTGAATTTTCCATCGCCCTCATTGATGAATATGGAAAGATTCTTACTATAGTGGTTTGCTACCGCCAAGTCCAAGCTCAAATCACCATTCAAATCCGCACAAAAAACCGTGTGGGGACCATCTCCTGCAATGTAATTTGTGTCAAGCTCAAAAATGCCATCGCCATTATTCTTGAATATAGAAACATTTCTGCTGGGTAGGTGTACGTTTGCCACGGCTAAATCATAATCGCTATCTTTGTCTAGATCCGCACAAAATATTGAATTTGGATTATGGCCTGCAGGATAATCGACCTTGTTTCGAAAAGTTCCGTCGCCGTTGTTTATAAAAATGCTAACACTGTCGCCATAAAAATTTGCTACGGCCATATCTAAATCTGAATCTCCATTCAAATCTGCACAAAAGACAGACACCGGAGTATTGCCTGCCGTATAGTTGCTGTCCAGATAAAAAGTCCCATCACCTTTGTTCTTGAATATTGAGACAGTATGGCTGAACTGGTTTGTTACGGCTAAGTCAAGGTCATTATCTTTGTCTAAATCAGCAGAGAAAACGGCGCAGGAACCGTCTCCAGCTTTGTAATTGACCGCTGGCGCAAAAGGGATTGAATCAGGGTTGGGCTGAAGGGTTTGGGAATAAAGGGAGTTTAAAGGGGTGACTAATAAAATTAAAAAAACAATGGGTAGAATCGATAACTTCTTTCCGAAAACAAATAACAACACTTTTTCAGTCATACTGACCTCTTGAAGTTAAAGGATTTTCATCTAAGCCCCCAGTCAAACTTCAAGCCCCTTGTAGGTTCGACATTGCCTCCTTTGTCTTGGGTTAATTTTTGTTTTCTGGCCTACGAGTACGATTCAGCCTCTGCTCAACAATCAAGTAATGCAACCTGTATGCCAGATTATTTTTTAGCTGTAGACTTGCGGGGAATACGCAGATAACGTTAAGATATGCCTGGAGATAACTGCTGAATCTACTGAAAAAAGCTTGAGGGCAACGTTGAGGGAAAAAACTATTCTAAGCTCAAAAATTCTAAAATTTAGAAAATGGCGTCTAAATTTTAGAAAATAAACATCTCTATCTTATTCTAACCCCCTCCCTCCACACTTCGATATTTTTCCAGTTTGCACTGTCCTCAGCTGTTAGATTATAAGGAAAGGCTTTTAATTGAGCCCACTTCTCGAAGGAACCAGGGGCGGGATAGACATAATTGAATTCAAAATTTGAAGTTAGATGGTATGCTCTTCCATCATCTATACCGGCTGTTATTTCGTTGTCCTTTGAGAATATTGCAATGTCGTACACTCCAGATATATAAAATTCCCACCGAGACTCATTAGCTAGTTTATTCTTGATATGAGGGAGAATCACATAGGACTTTTCTTGTGCTTTTTTGATGTCCTGTTTGGCGATATAGGGCATAGCTTGTCCAGAAACTTTTTCAGGGTCCAGGACAGAAATAAAGGGGCACCAGCCCATTCTGTTATTTGTACCCCCAATAACTATTTCCCTCTTACCATCTCCGTCGACATCCACGTAGTAAAGGCAGTTTATTCCACCGGGATGCCAATACTCGGATATTTTATTCCCCTTGTCATCTAATATGGCTAACTGACAAGGAAACCATAGTGAGTGTCTACTGATCACAATAACTTCCTTTTTGGAATCACCGTTTAAATCTTGGGCGTCTATTATGAGTGGAGAGAAATACCTGGTGTTGGGCTCGCCGTTCCCGACATCATAGACACCATACTCACCGCAAGAAAACTCCCACAGCTTTTCTTTCTTGTAATTGAAACAGATAGCCTTTCCAGTAGTTGTGTCAGTGTAATTAATTAATACTAGGATTTCTGCTTTACCATCATTATTCAAATCTGTAATTTTAACAAGAGGTTTCCCAGACTGTGTGGGATTAATAAGCGCTGGCATCAAAACATCCCATAATACCTCATTTGATTTATTTTTAACTATTAGAAGATTACCTCTTGCCTCTGCGTCAGCCGGATTCCAGTCCTCCCAGAACCGGGCATATTTATTAAATTGAAAATAAAGTCCGAGACCAATTGCGACCACCAGAACCCCTGCAAGGGCAAACATCACCCTTCTGCTTTTCAGTTTTATCACTAAGGCAGACCTATCCTCAACTTTCAAATCCTGCTTTCTTGCCTTATCTTTTTCTATCTTTATCTCTATCCTTGTCCCTTCATTTATTTTGCTCTCAATATTCCAGGAGCCATATTTATTTACAAACTCAACTGTTTCCTCGGTAATCCCCAGTCCCAAACCGGACTGTTTGCCCTGAGTGTATCCCCTCTTATAGAAAGTTTCCTTGGTTTTCTCATCCATTCCTATACCGTTGTCCTCCACCATTATCACCACCTCATCCCCCTTGCCACCCACAAGAACCCCCACTACCCCAGTCTGGAGCAAGGAACTGGGAGCATGGAGCTTTTGTTCCACTGCTTCTACCCCGTTCCGGATCAGATTGGCAATTAGCCTCTGCCAGTCTTTATAACTTTTGTAGGGCAGTCTTAACCTTTCTCCTATATCCTCATACCTCTCTTCTATTATTATCCCCTTTTCCTTGAGAACCCTGTCCTTTTCTGTCTTAACGATCTTTACTGACTCCCTTATCACCTCATTCAAGGTGAAAGTGAACTTCTGTGTAGCCTTTTCCAGTATCTCTTCTATCTCATCTGAAAAGATACTCAGCCTCTTTTTGATCTCCTGTATTTCCTGTTTGTCTTTCTCAATCTTCTTTAAGTCTCTCTCTATTTTTAAGACCTGGCTCCTTAACCTGAACCACAAAAAAGGATCAGGGGAGATCATTAAAAGGTGCTCCCTCTGGTCTTTTAAAATTATCTTGAGCTGATTGATTAAATCTTTAAAATAATCAAGATGCGTGGAGATGCTTTCCCCTTTCTCCCAGGTGGAAAGTATCATCTCTAAAGAGGCGATCTTCTTTTTCCTCTCGTGGATTAAATCATCCCTTAGGGAGTTCAAAATCTGAAAGTTAGGTTCCCTGCCTTCTAAGCGCAGTGAGATGAAGGAGAGTAAAGAATAAAAGTAATCCCGGAAAAGGAAAAGAAAAAAGATCAGGAGTAATATTAGCAGGTATATGACCATAACAAATTCACTTATGAGGTTTATTATTGACGGAAGACCTGTAGCGTCCTCACTCCGTGAGGACGACCTCCACTTAAAGTCATTGCGAGGAGTCCGCAGGACGACGAAGCAATCCGTCTCTTAAGGATTGAACAGATTGTTTCTCCCGCCTCTGGCGGGATCGCAATGACAGATTAAATCTGCTTAATCTGCTCCATCAGCCTCAAGGTCAAATTCGACTGTGAATCTCACTCACTCCACCACTAAATCGCTCTTCGTTGGTGTCCTCACCAACGAAGAAGAGGTTGTTGGTCAGGAGACCAACAACCAGCGAGAATATATTTTCTACTCCACCACTAATTTTTTCTCTTTTATATAAACCTTCTTCGTCTCCCCTGGATTTAAAATAAATATCTCTGATTTAAGTTCTTCAGGTTTGACAAAAGGAAGAATTTTTCTCAAACCGTATATTTTCTTCCAGCCCTCAGCAGGTCCCCCTGAAAGCTCAAAGGTTTTTATAGCCGCAGCAGTGGAAGACTCCGCAGGAAAAACCTCTAACTGCGTGAGCTTATACCCATCTACAAAGCCAAAGAACTTTAGCCATTTCTCCCAGATTAAAATCTCTACCACCAGCCCGTACCTGTTATTTACTGATACCTCAAAAGTCTCTTTGTAAATTTCCCCTTTTTTACCGATGGTGTTAAAAAATAGATTTACTGTAGAGTCTTTCACTGTTTCTGAGGTCATCTCTGCGACAAGTTTCTCAGAAGATAGAACCTGTCCAGGATGGATCCATTCGGAAAAAGGGCGCATATAGTCTTGTATCTGAAAGAAGATCGCGCCTAAGACGACGCATAAGATTGAGACTATGAAAATTATGCCCCTGATTAACCCTCCGTAACCTACTTCCTCCTTCTCCTGAACAAAGCGTGACCTTCTCAAAATCCAGAAGAAAAGAATGAAAAGCAAAACTAAACCCAACCCAAGAAAAACCCCTCCAAAAACTGCGATCCGATTTTCAAGTCCTATGGATCCAAATTCGGACATAAAACCCCTCAACTTTGAGCGAAGCCTCCTTAGGACCGTAAGGCTTTTATCGGCCTTAAAGTTTCAAAGGAGATTTAAACTGTTTATTCTACTCTTCAATTTAACTTCAAAACTTCTCGAAACTTAACTGAGCAGATGTGGATAAATATCTGCCCCAAGCCCGCATTCTCTTATACTAATCAATTGAGTCATCATAAGTTAACACCTTATCCACATATCACTTCTTTTTATCCACGCTTTGAAAAAAATTCCTATTTTTCTATTAAGAGCGCAAGATCAAGGATTATGCACTCCAGAATCAGATTGTATATATTCGCCCGGATCTACTGGCACACCATCTTTTCTGATTTCATAATGGAGATGTGGAGTAGGCCTTCCGGTTCTGCCGGAAAGAGCTATTACATCATCCCTTTTAACTCTTTCGCCTTTCTTGACATAAATCTCCGAACAACTGCTGTAGTAGGTTTTATATCCATTTTCATGATTTATTATCACCAGGTTACCATACTTCTTATCCTGTCCTATAGAGTCTATTACCCCATCTGCTGTTGCTCTGATTTCGGTCCCGATCCTGGCTGAGATATCAACGCCTGAATGTTCTTTTTTCTTGGTTCCAGCATCTGGTGAGAAACTCTTAATTATTTTACCCTGAAGAGGCAGACCTGTAGGAATAGTGGAAAAGATAGGAATTTTTTGACTTTTAAGGTCTGAATTTTGTAGCTTGGTTGTTGACAGCAATAACTTTTTTTCTTTCAGGTTCTTGCTTGTATCCTCACCTGCAGGAAACTTTACTCCGGCTATCTGAGCAACCTGGTGAGCAAACAGGCGGTATTCTTTTAGTTCCTGTTCTAATTCTTTTACTTTGGAGTTGTACTCCTTCAGACCCTTGTTCTCCCTTGAAAGAGCTTGATTCAGGACTATCTGGGAATTGAGCTTGCCATAAGAGAAGATAAGGAAAACAAAAAAAGCCAGAAGAAGAAAAAAAATCCCCGTGAAAATGACAACCAGGTTAAAAGAAAGTCGAAGACTCCAACCTTTGCCCTGGTCTGGAGAAATCGAGAAGTTTAGGTAATGGATTTTTTTCATTCTGCTGGCAGGGCTGGAAACCCTGCTTACGATTGAGAAAACTTCCTCGTAGGATGGGCACCTTGCCCGTATTTTTTAGTGTTACAAATTTATCCTGAGCAATTCCAAAATCCTGTTAAGGTCCTCATCTGAGTAAAACTCAATCAGAATTTTTCCCCTTTTTCTTCCTTTGGCTATTTTTACAGAAGTTCCAAAATGCTGTTTTAATTTGTCCTCTATCAGTTGGAGCTGAGGATAAACCCTTTTCAATCTTCTGGGTTTAACCCTCTTCTTGCCGTAGATTTTCTCCTCTGTTTCCCTGACTGACAATCCATTTTTGACTATTTCTTTTGAGAGTTCAATTCTTTGAGCATCGGTATCTAAACTCAGAAGCGCTCTGCAATGACCCTCTGACAGCTCTCCGGAGACCAAAGACATCTGTACTTCCTCCGGAAGATTCAATAATCTCAGAATATTAGAGATCGTGGTTCGGTCTTTGCCAACTTTTTTGGACATATCTTCATGTGAAAGTCTGAATTCCTCGATTAATCTCCTGTAACCTTTAGCCTGGTCAATCGGATTAAGATCCTCTCTTTGAACGTTTTCTATTATTGAAAGCTCGAGCGAACCCTCTTTTGACAGATTTTCTGTCAAAATGGCTGGAATCAAGGCAAGTCCAAGCTTTTTTGCTGCGATAAGCCTTCTCTCGCCTGCAACCAACTCGTAGCCATCCTCTATCTTCTTAACTATTATCGGCTGGATTACTCCTTTTTCTTTGATTGAATTTGCCAGCTCGCCCAATTTTTCCTGATTAAAACTTCCTCTGGGTTGATATGGATTCGGTCGAATCCTTTCGACTTCCAGTTCCAAAACTCCCCTTTTTTCTTTTTCCATTACCTTGATTTCTGACTTGACCTCCTGAGGTAGGTCAGGAATCAAAGCTTTTATCCCTTTACCTAACGCTATTCTGGTCATGGTCTAAGATCTCCTTAGCTAAATTTATATAGTTCTCTGCCCCGGTAGAGGAGATATCGTAAAGAATGATTGGCTTGCCAAAGCTCGGGGATTCTGAAATTCTCACGTTCCTGTGAATAACAGTGGTATAGATTTTTCCCCCGAAAAACTTTTTTGCCTCCTCTGCCACCTGTTTGGACAGGTTTAACCTAGCATCATACATCGTTAAAACTACTCCCTCGATCTCAAGGCGGGGATTTAAATTTTGCCGAACCAAATTGATCGTATTCAAAAGCTGACTCAAACCTTCTAACCCATAATATTCACACTGGATCGGAATTAAAACTGAATCTGAAGCAGTTAAAGTGTTGATTGTCAAAAGCCCTAAAGAGGGTGGTGTATCTATCAGGATAAAACTATATTCTTCTTTTATCGGAGCTAAAGCTGAGGTTAGTTTTCTTTCTCTTCCTTCCAAATTAACGAGTTCAACTTCAGAGCCAACTAATCTCAGGGAAGAAGGAACAATTTCTAAAAAAGGGATTGTGGTTGGAAGAATTGCATCTTTTATCGGCACCTCATTTATCAGGACCTCATAAATCGTGTTCTGCAGATTATTTTTATCTATCCCCATGCCGGAAGTTGAATTTGCCTGGGGGTCTATATCTATCAGTAGAACCTTTTTCTCGGCCACAGCAAGGCAGGCAGACAAGTTCACAGCAGTCGTTGTTTTACCGACCCCTCCTTTTTGATTGGCAATTGCGATTATCTTTCCCATCTCAAAAATCCTTTTTCAAGAAACCAACTCCTTATGATTTTTGTATTTATAAAAGAAAAAAAAGAAAAAATCAAGAACTTTTTTATAAAAAAAGCCTTCCGCTTTTATGAGAAAGGCTTTTTGCAGGTCCTGATTCGGATCCGCAGGAAAGAAAATGAGGAAGTAAGATCTTATTTCAGCAAGCTCATCTTGGCGGTCTTGGTGAAAGACCCAGCCTGGATCCGGTAAAAGTATATTCCGCTTCCGACAGCTTCACCCTGTTCATTTTTCCCATCCCAAGAGATAGTGTAATACCCATGTTCTTGGAAATCTTCGACTAATACCCTCACTTTTTGACCTAAAATGTTATAGATAACTAATCTTACATTGCTTTCTTGCGGCAAAGCATACTTTATCTGGGTCTCAGAATTAAAAGGATTAGGATAGTTTTGGCTCAATTCAAAGTTGTGCGGAGGAGTGGTTTGTTCTTCTTCAACCGCAGTATAAGGATTCTTATATATATAAACCCGACCTGGTGGAAAGGATGGGTTGTTATACCACCAACCAGGGTCCCCTACTATTGCTTCATCTACTCCGTCACCGTTTATATCAGCAGAGCCCACCTGTGCACCGTAATCCCCTACTTCCCAATCCCGATAAAACCAATCCACTACTGTATCTAACGGGTTGCCTCCTAAATATATATAGGCATCACCCCCCCGATTGAAGGAATTCCCCAGAGCAAATCCTCGTGTTTGTCGCTATTAAAATTACCAATAACCCGTGAATCCCCCCTAGCACAAAGTGGCGAGTCTATTATTGAGTCTATTATTGAACCCCCAAAATAGGTTCCTATATGGGTAATCACATCTGAATAACCATCCCCATTAACATCTCCTAAAACTATATACCCCCCGTTAAGCTTTATCTGTGGGATAGTATCCAACAACACTCCTCCCAAATAAATATAAGTAGATTCCGGAAGAGGATTCCCTGGATTAGTTGAAACTGCTACGTTCTTATAGCCATCTCCATTGATATCGCCTATGGCTAAGCCATCAAAGCCAAAATAAAAAGGGGGCCCCTGCAGAACTGCTACTGGCTGAGTAGAAATTTTAGTTCCACCTAAATATACAAAAACCTTAGTATCCGCACCCCAAACTGCCAAATCATCATAACCATCTTTGTTAATATCTCCACAGGCAAAGTTCCATCCAAAATAGGTAGCATTGTTTACCACTGAGTCATCCGGAATAGCATCAAAATTTGTTCCTCCATAATAAATGTAGATTGTCCCCATAGGGGTAAAAGCAGATCTGAAATACCGTCACCGTTAATATCCCCATGTCCAATATGCCAGGCGAAAAATGGAAAAGATAGGTCTGCTGTGGTATCGAAAGTTTTCGACCCAAAATAAATAAAAGTATTCGAACCATGCTGGCCAACTGCCAAATCCTCAAAGCCATCCTGATTTATATCACCTACCCCTGCTAAGCTAGATCCAAAACGCAGAGTGTCCCTTGCCCCTTGCATCACCGCTATCTGCTGCATATCAAACTGGGCTAAAGCAGGTGTGCTGAAAACCAAGCTTGAAAATAAAAGGATGAGTAGTTTTCTCATCAAATCTTCACTTTTAAAAGATTGATCTTTCTTTTATGATAAGTTATTCCCTATAAAAATCAAGAGGTTTTTTCAATGAGGACTAAAAATCTTTCTATTTCGTATTCAGGTATCTCAAGAAATTTTATATCTTTGATCTGAAGTCTCAAATCTTTTGGCTCCCTCAGAAACTCTATGATCTCCGATCTGTAAGCGCTTCCTTTGTAAGCCACTAATACTCCTCTCTGTTTCAGAAAAGGATAAGCAGCATGAATCGTCTGTTTCAATTTTCCAAAAGCCTTAGCTGTGACAAAATCAAAACTCTCAGTAAGCTCGTGACTGCTCTGCAATTTTTCTGTCCTGTCCTGAAAAACAGTCGTATCCTTCAACTCCAAAAGCTCAATAACCTTTTTGAGAAATAAAACCTTTTTCCGAACAGATTCCACCATGGTGATTTTCAAATCCTCTCTAACAATCTTGACTGGAATTGCCGGGAACCCTGCGCCTGAGCCCAAATCGAGAATCTCTGCTGACTCAGGGATTTTCACTGCTTTAAAGATCAAGAGTGAATCAAGAAAATGCCTATATACATCTTCTGGCTTATCTTTTTTCCTGGAGATAAGATTTATCCTTTTATTCCAGGACAAAAGCTCCTCCAGATAAAGTCTGAATTTTTTCTGGGATTTTAAGGATAGGTCTAAATCGAGATGCTCTTTCAGTGACCTTGCGAATTTCTCTAAAGAGTCAGTTTCACCATGTTTCACGTGAAACATTCTCCTTAAGTTGTTGTTTTATCAGAAAATAAGCCGGATTTTGAGCTGAACTGTTTAAGATAAACCATCAGAACTGCTATGTCCCCAGGAGAAACCCCGGAGATCCTGGATGCCTGGCCAATTGATCTGGGCTTGATTTTCATCAACTTCTCTTTTGCCTCCCTTTTGAATCCTTTCAGAGAGGAATAATCAAACTTCTCCGGAATGACCAGATTCTCTAACTTTTTGAATTTCTCAATTTCCTTCAGCTCTCTTTTTATGTAGCCATCATATTTTATCTCTATCTCTATTTTCTCCTTAACTATTTGAGACAAATCCTCAGGAACCTGGCCGATTTTGAGCAATTCCTCATAGGTTATTTCCGGCATCTTCAGAGCATAAGCCAGGGAGACTCTCTTGCCATCGCTGTTTTCTTCTAACAAATTACCGAATGAGCTTAATGGAACAAAGATTTTCTTGAGTCTTAGCTTTTCCACTTCGACTTCTATCTTCCTATCTTTGAATTCTTTACAGAGCACATCTGAGATCAATCCGTACTTATACCCGTACTTCAAAAGCCTTTCATCTGCATTGTCTTCTCTTAAAATCAGTCTGTGTTCTGCCCTGGAAGTAAACATCCGGTATGGTTCCAGGGTTCCTTTGGTAACTAAATCATCAATCAGGACTCCAATGTACGCTTCACTCCGGCTCAGAATAAAAGGTTCTTTATTCTTCAGTTTCAGAACTGCATTGATTCCAGCTATTATCCCCTGAGCTGCTGCTTCTTCGTATCCTGAAGTCCCGTTTATCTGCCCGGCAAAAAAAAGATTCTCGACTAACTTTGTCTCAAGATTAGACTTAAGTTGTGTAGGGGGAAAATAATCATATTCGATCGCATATCCGGGACAGGTCATCTCTACATTCTCTAATCCGGGAACTGTCCTTAATGCTTTGAGTTGAACATCTTCTGGCAGAGAGGTTGAAAATCCGTTAACATAATATTCAGTAGTGTTCTCTCCTTCAGGTTCCAGGAAAATCTGATGCCGGGGCTTTTCTTTGAACCTGACGACCTTATCCTCAATTGAGGGGCAATACCGGGGACCTATTCCTTTAATTACTCCGCTGTAGAGAGGTGAACGGTCAAGATTCCCCAAGATTAGTTTATGAGTAGCTTCATTAGTATAGGTCAAATAGCACAAATGGTCTTTTTTCTTTATCTCCTTGGTTCTCAATGAAAAAGACTTGAATTTTTCATCTCCTGACTGAGGAATAGTCTTTAAAAAATCAACTGTTTTGCCATCAATTCTCGGAGGAGTTCCGGTCTTAAGCCTTCCAACTTCAAAACCGATTTCTTTCAGTTTATCTGAGACCTTTAATGAAGGAAACTCGCCTGCTCTGCCTGCGGGAAAATTTACTAATCCTATATGGATCAGTCCATTAAGAAAAGTCCCGGTAGTTAAGATAACCGCATCGCCGTAATAGACTGTTCCAATTGAAGTTATAACTCCTTTGACTTTGTTTTTTTCAACCAGAATCTCTTCGACATTTCCCTGCTTCAAAACAAGATTAGTCTGAATCTCTAATGAATTTCTCATTGCCATCTTATAAGCCACCCTGTCGCACTGAGCCCTTGAAGACCAGACTGCAGGACCTTTTTTCTTGTTCAGGGTCTTGAATTGAATGTAGGTTTTATCCGTGACAAAACCCATTTCTCCGCCAAGCGCATCGGTCTCCCGGACAAGATTACCTTTCGCCAATCCTCCGATAGCGGGATTGCAGGACATCTGAGCAATCGTCTCTTTATTCATTGTCAAAAGCAGAGTCTTACACCCCATTCGGGCAGACGCCAGAGCAGCCTCACACCCCGCATGACCCGCCCCTATTACTATAACTTCAAATCTTTCTTGGTATTCTATCATTGTTCAATTATACGCTAAAAGCGAAATATTGGATTGTAAAGCTTCAGCTTTACCTTGAATAATAAAGAATTTGAGCGATTTTATAGTAAACCTAAAGGTTTACACTCCAAAATCTTCCAAGATTACAACTTCAGAGCTTACCACATAAAACGTTTCACGTGAAACATTTTCAATCCGTCTAAGGCGGATTAAATTTACAACCCCTTTTCTCGAACTTATCTCCGGAGTCTAATCAGCCCAACTTCTCCACAACAAAAAGAAAGTCCACCCGATGAGCCCAGGGAAACCCGAGCGTAACGTTCGGGAATATTGAGATGACTTCACCTTCCAAGCCGTTCAGGAATTGCTCTAATTTGCTTTGGTCGCTTGTCATCCTGATATCGAATCGGTGCACTCTGTATTTCATCAGCCTGACTCCTTTTTTATATAATTTACTATCTGTTTATACTACTACCAAGTTATGTACCTAACGAGATGCGCTGTATTGTTTGCACTGTATCATTTTCATAATTCACCACGTCGAGTATAGCAATGCGTCCTGTTATCGCAAACTCCTCCTTGTTCCAACTTTCAGCCATTTCGATGCACTTTAGAGGGTTTTTTGAGTTCCCTATTCCGATATGCGGAATAAAGTCAACAGAGAGCGCACGATGTGGAAATAGCTTGTTAGCGTATAGTTTATCGTGGAGCTTTACGATTTTGCTATACCCTTCATCTGGTACTAGAAAAGTGTGATAGTAATCGTTGAAGGCACTTTTATTGAGAGTAGCACAACGGAGGCAGAACTCAAATGGTTGAACACCTTGTACTTGCTTCACAATTTCCGAGATAAAAGACTTGGCTTCCCAGACTTCATGTATAGGAAATACAAGCGCAAAATGTGGCTCGACTACATGGTAATATAACTCGTCGTGGTACTTTCGGAATTCTTGTATCCGCTCATAATCGCCATTTTCTATTTCTGGATACGCAAGCACTAATAGTGCCATAACCATTATTCCCCAGGATGAAAAATGATGTAAAAACCTTCTTGTACTTCACCGCCTAACGCCATTGTTGGCTACTTTCTTTTTACGGCTTCCGGCCTACGGCAATCAGGTGCGGACTTGACCGGCGAAACTCCTCCCCTTTGAAAGACCCATAGAACGCATCCACGATCAAACCGGCTTGCTCGAACAACTGTTCTGTCTCCCTTCGGGTGTAGAGTCGCATAGAAGACATATTCTTCGGATCATTGCGTCCGTCGACAATCCTGCGGGAGATAATTCGCTGTGCATCCTTATCCCAGTAGTTGCGTACGATCACCTCACCGCGGCGTTGCTCAGGCATGAAGTGCCGGAGTATATATTCGCGGTTGACCTGATCGACCAGCAGGCGACCGCCGGGACGAAGAGCACGAGCATAACGCCGGAGGAGTTCTAAGTTTTCCCTCTCCGAGAAGTAGCCGAAACTACCTTCCCAGTTGAATGCCCCATCAAACTCCTGCTCGAATTCCAGCCTGCGTAAGTCCATAACCCGGAATCTGCCAAGTAACCCTTCCGTGCGAAATCTGCGCCGCGCACGATTCACAAACTGAGGGCGCAGGTCCACACCTGTGACCGCGCAGCCCTGGCAAGCCAAGTGAAAAGCAATGCGCCCTGCCCCACACGGGGCATCCAGCACTGCCTGCCCCTTGCGCAATCGCAGGGCTTTCTTGATGAACCAAGCCTCTTCTTCTCCCTTTTCATCCGGAAGAAGCCAGAGGTGCTCTTCCATCGTCTCAAACCAGTCTGACATGATGAGGTTCCTATATGGCAAACGAAAAAACGCACCTCCCATTATTCAGCGCAGAGGAATAGCGGTCAGGTGCAGCAGCTCGTGCGATCGATCCATAATATGAGCTTATTCCTCATATGGTCCCAGAAAACGTTCACCGTTAAAGTGGATCAGATGTGTTGGAGACTCGGCAATCCAGACTTCCGTTTCCCAAGAAATGTCATTCAAGTATTTCAACATGGCCCTTCGATCAATAAACGCAGTCACAAAAACAAATCCAGCGGTTGCCCCAGAGAATAATTCCTTCAATTCCTGCCTTCGTTTCGGGTTTACAGGCCCGTGACTGGTAACAGCTTCAATCAGAACCAGCCAGTTCCTTTCCATATGATGAACCACAACATCAGGCATCTTCCCGTGTTCTTCTATCTCAACGCCCAGTGCCTTCAAGGCATCTGAATCGAAATATGCCCATTTCGCTTGAGTATCACCTACATAAATAACGGAACCTCCGGGTGTGAACAAGGGGCAAAAATCATCAATGATCTTCTTAACCAAGATATTCTGGCCGCCAGGGGAAAGCTTGATTTCCTTACCGTTCGCCAGTTTAACGGGAAGTCGTATCATATCTCTCTCGCGTGCGTATAGTCTTTTCAAGGTCTTCACTGTCCGCAGATATTTCTGCAAATCCCCCTGCCATTCTGACTTCCTAAAACCTCGAAGCAGTTTCAGCGCGGACGGCTCGATCCGATACACTGCTTTTGGGCTATTGGTCAGCCTGGATGGTTTATCAGGATTGGCGACAATCAAGGCTGCTTGCATAAACTGGTGGACTGTTTGGCGACGTACTGTTTCGCGAGTGTTGGGAGCATATCTTTTCCCGTAGTGTTTGTGAAAGAAATCCATCATGGGAGTAATACCCATCAATGGATCGGTTGCATCCTCCCAATTGCTGTCAGGCTTGAGGCTAAGCAATGATAGAAGGGTCAGGGCGGATCGTTCGTTCTGCTGCTGTCTTGGAAAACCAAGATCGTTCAAGACTGTGAGTGCCTCTCTAATTTTCTCTTCCGCTCTCTTCCCACCTGCTTTCTCACTCATGGTTTTCGCACTCCTTTCTCACGATGGCGTCAATAGTTTTCTGATCGGGCATTGTTTTCTTGACATAGGCACCGAGTCGTAAAAGCTGTTTATAACTAGGATAGGGCATCTTTCGTAGGTCAGTGGCATTAACCTGGGTGTGTCCGCTAAATAGGCGAAAATACTGATCGACAATTGTAGAATTGAGGTATAGAGCAAGCCCTTTTGCTAGATCAGACGGTAATCCTTTTCCCTGCCTGTGGAAATAATTAAGGTGATTTTCAAAACTGACATAAGGTGCATTGATCCTCGACGGGTCATATATCGCTGCCATGACCCTTCTCTGCTGCTCCTTGGATGAGAATCTTTTTGTGAGAACATAATATCCCGCTTCTACGAAAAGATCGGACGTCTCCGACGATGACACTATAGCGTTGGCTTTCTTTCCTGATTCGACAGGCCACTTGATAAAGCCATGTTGAAAATGAGACGGATAGATCAGCGGAGCCGTTCCTTGCTGAGGCAACTGCCTTAGGTGTTCCCTTGCTCTGAAATCAACTGTACGGCCTGTGGAAACGTTCAGATTAAGTTTGCTGAGCGACGATACAAAACGTTCTATTCGCATCATCACGTCAAGATTGGCGTCATCAACACCCAGATGGATAAAAGCATCTGGGTCGCCCGGGCGAACAACATGATTGTATGGGATAGATGGCGTGCGTATATTTTTAAAATCAATACCCTCGGACGCGGAGATTGTAATAGATTTCGGTTTCTGAAGCCCTCGGATAGCATGATAAATGACATTCTCTTGCAACACGTGATCATCGCCGAACGCCTCCTTGCGCGATACGAATACATGAACGCACCTGAGGCTCATCATTCTTAGGAATGCAACACGGAATTTCTTGAAATAAGGGCCATTGCAGAAACTCCGAGGTGTTATGGCGACCATTTGGCCTCCAGGTTCCAGAAAGCGTATCGAGAGCCATACAAAGGCGGCATATAGGTTGGCCACTTCAATGCCAGCAGAATAGAGCATTTTGCGGGTAGCAGTCTGACCATTAATCTTTTTGTAGGGGGGGTTAAGAATGGCATGGGTGAAACGCCTGTTCGTAACGCCAAAAAGAGAGTCTTGCGTTTCAGCTATTGCAGACGAAACAAAATCCTCCTCCCTTATGGTTCCGTGAAAAGAGATGTCACTGGACTTACAGAGCGATTCACACTGCTTCATAGTTCTTTCCAGATAGGGTAGGATTATTCTATCTGTTTCGTAGGCAACAACCTCTATAGAAAGTGGCCGATTCTTTCTCAAGATCAAAGTTTCCACGTACGCCGCAAAGAGCACCCCCGTCCCTGCGCCAGGGTCCAGAATTCTTACCTCTTCCCCCCCTCCTTCAAACATTGAAGACATGAAATGGGCAATCGCGACAGGTGTCAGAAACTGACCTATCTGAGAGCGGTCCCTTCTGCTAGTCGCAGAGTTGAATGATTTACGGATGTTATCGAGCATGTTTAGAGATTTAGGAATCATCTCTTCATTCTTAGACGGCAACATTACATTTATTTACATTTTACGCTCCAACGTCCGCCATCACCGGTTTCTATGGAGCGCCAGCGGAACTCACATCCGAATGAATTCAGTTGTTCTGCGCTTTATTAATCAACCAAAATCCCTTTCCAGTCTTTTGGATTAGTGAATGCCATTTTTTCTTTTTTCCCGACCTTATACATAAATTTCATCAATGGCTCAAAGTAACTGAAAACTGTATTCCAATCCTTATTTAACGTATCTACGAATAATTTAATTTCCGGTCCAATGCCGTTAATCTTTAAATCAAGGTCTCTTCCAAAAATATCAGATTCGCTACGAGCAGAATTAACAGCGCTTTCTATTAGGAGCATATTGAGCATACCAATATCGGCCTCCAAATCGTCACTTAAAAAGACACCAAAATAATTATGATTTTTACAAAATTTCTCTGCGATTTCTATATCTATATGGCCTCCGAGCTTGTTTCTAACAGGTTTCCACTTCTGGGCGACCGTCCTAACCTTCCCAAGCATTTGAAGTATACTTTGGCTAAATCGATCTTTAAGTTCAGGAGTGTTAAAAATGTCGTTAACTAATTGGAACATGTGCTCAAACGTGATGAGCATATCAATGGCGTTATATACCGCATTATTCATTCCTCTGATCAGTTCCCGTGGAGTCTTAAAATTTGGCAATTTACTGTTGAGCTGCTTCTGGTCCTCATGAATTTTTTTCATTCTAAATTGCAGATGGAGCATTTTCACTTGAATAGCTGCTACTCGATGTGTCAAAGTTGACAACTTAGCCTTCTCCTTTATTTATTTGACGCAGAACATAGATTTATCTGTACTAATTAAATTACGACCACTGCCTTTCTTGACTATATAAACCTCCTTTGTTTGCATCTTTCATTTCCCAATACAAAACTCCGAAAAAATCTTATTCAGGATATCTTCTGTTACAACCTTGCCTACAATCTCTCCGATCGAATCTAATGCAACTCTCAAGTCCAAAGCTACAAACTCAAAGCTCATATTTTTCAATAAGCTTTCCTTTGCTAAAGATAGAGATTGAGCTGTCTTTGTAAGTGCCTCTTTATGTCTTAAATTACTGATTAAAACCTCCTGGTCAAGTCCTTTTTTGGAAAAGAAGACCTCGTCAGCAATTTTTTCCTTAAGCTCCTCGATCCCGGTTCCCTTGAGAGCTGAAATCTTTTGAATCTTCTTTGCTTTTTCAGAAAAACTCAGCTCAAGTTCTCTAACTTTTCCATCTGAGACTAAATCCACCTTATTAATCACAATTATATGACTGAAATCAGAAAGCTCTTTTTCCAATTCCCTATCCTCTTCTGTCACACCGGTTGAAGCATCGATCACCAAAAGTATAAAGTCAGCTTTATTTATCTCGATTTTGGTCCTTTTTATACCTTCGATTTCGATTTTGTCCTGAGAGAATCTGAACCCGGCAGTATCAGTCAATCTAACCGGTAAACCTTTAAAATTAGTATATTCGCTGATAGCATCCCTGGTTGTCCCGGGAATAGGAGTTACAATTGCCCTCTCCTCTTTTAAAAACGCATTCAAAAGAGACGATTTCCCGACATTCGTCTTCCCCACGATAACCAGCCTCAGCCCCTCTTGCAGGATTTTACCCTCCTCATAGGTGTCAATTAGACTCTTTACATCTGACTCGATCTTTTCCATCTTCTCCAAAATATCCGACCTACCTAACTCCTCGATCTCCTCTTCTGGAAAATCTATCCTTGCCTCTAATTCAGCCAGGAGATTGATCAGCTCTTCCCGGATGAGATTTAATTTTTCTGACAATTCCCCTTGCAAATGTTTTAACCCCTGTTTCAGGCTCAAATCGGTCTTTGCCTTTATGATCTCAGCCACTGCTTCTGCCTGGGTCAAATCGATCCTTCCATTTAAAAAGGCTCTGAGGGTAAACTCACCCGGATTAGCCAACCTTGCACCGGATTTAATTATCTCCTCTAAAACCCTGTAGAGAACAAAGGGACTTCCGTGACAGCTTATCTCGACCAGGTCCTCTTTGGTGTAGCTTTTTGGCGCTCTGAAGACAGTGAGGTAGACTTCATCGATGATCTGACCATCATCTGCAGAAATTATCTTACCATAGTTTGCCTTGTGGCTTTCTGCTTTGCCTGGAGAAATATCCCCCTTGAAGATTTTATCTGCTATAGATATCGAATTTTTACCGCTGAGCCTGACAATTCCAATACCGCTTTCCCCAAAAGGAGTGGAAATAGCAGTGATGGTATCTTCTGCGTTGGAGAGATACCCGGACGAGTTCATCATGTTCAACTGATCTTTGTTTAAGCGAGTGCCCCTTTGGGCTTCATTTTTGACTTAATATAATACTGTTCGATCAAAGAGAGGATATTAAAGAAGGTCCAGTAAAGTGTAAGCCCCGCTGGGAAGCTTCTGAAGAGAAAGAAAAACAGGACAGGCATCAGATATACTATTGCCATTTGTTTTGGGTCTTTTATGGTCATCTTTTGCTGCCAGAACATAGTAACTGCCATTATGACAGGCAAAATGTAATATTTGTCCATTTGTGAAAGGTCACTTAGCCAGAAAATGAATTTTGCTCCTCTAAGCTCGATAGTGCTTCTAAATACTACAAAGAGTCCATAAAATAAGGGCATCTGAAGTAAAAGAGGCAGGCAACCACCTAAGGGATTTACACCTTGTTCCTTGTAGAGCTTCATAATCTCCTGATTCATTCTCTGGGGGTCTTTTTTGTACTTCTCTTTCATTTCTGCCATTTTGGGCTGTAAATCCTGCATTCTTGTAGCTGAGGTGACGCTCTTGTGAGTCAGGGGATGGAAAAGAATCTTGATTAAGATAGTGAAGATGATAATCACCAGCCCGTAATTCGGGATGACCTTGTGCAGATTGACTAAAACCCACAAAACTGCCAGGGAAAAAGGCTTTATAATTTTCCAGCCAAGGTCAACCAAGTTCTCTAATCCATTCTTATATCCTTTTAAGATATGATACTCCAGAGGTCCGACATAAACCATAAACCGGTCCTGAATGGTATTTCCAGAACCTGGCATCTCAATTGAAACCCCGATCCTCTTTTTCTCTAACTTCTTATTGTCCGAGTATCTAATTTCCCTTATACCATCTGCTTTAAATCCTGCACCTGGTCTGGAAAAAGGAGCTAAGGCGGCAAGGAAATATTTGCTTCTGGTAGCAACCCAATTGGTCTCACCTGATCTGAGTTCATCCATCTTACCTATCTCTACTCCTTTAGGCTGCTGGAAATTTTTTATCTTCACAACCTCTGTCCCCATCATTGAAGAGGCTTCAAAATAGTTAAGGTCCTCCTGCACATTGACCTCTGTTGGCTTAACCCCGCTTCCCCAGGAGAGAAAATAGTTCCTGCCAATGTTCTTGTCCTTTGAGGAAACCTCAAACGCAAGCTGAAAATCATACCTGCCTTCAAAAAAGACAAGCTTTTTTATGATGGAAAGACCCTTTCCGTCTGAATAACTGAAAGTCAAGCTGTCAGCCGGATGAGACTTAGAGAGAAAAAGAGTTTCCTTATCTACTGAAAAATCGAGTTGGCTTAAATCTAAGTTTATATCAGGAAAATAGATATCTAGGGGAAAGACCGTGTCCTGAGGAATAATCTCAATCTGACCTCCTGTGGAATAGTTGAATTTCTTGAAGGTCAGACTGGTCAGTACGCCACCTTTTGTGCTAAAAACCCCCTTATAAATAGAATTTTCCACAAAAACCTTTTTCTCAGGGATCGTGGAAGGAGCAATGGTTATCTGAGATGCCGACTGCGGTGAAGTCTCTATTTTTTTTTCTGCAACAGAGGTCGTTTCCGGAGATACCCTCTCGATCTTTTTTGATGGAGGAACCCATTTTCCACCAGTCATCAGCTTCTTATAGAAAGGAGTTTGAGTAATGAGTAGAATAAGACCTATGAGGAGCAATGCTATTACAGTCCTTTTATCCAATTATTTTCTCCTGTAAAGATTTACTATGTTTATGCGAGTGGCTCTTTAACAGAGGGTCATACCCTCCAGGATTAAAAGGGTTACATCTTATAACCCTTTTTGTGGAGAGCCAGGTCCCCTTAAAGACTCCGAAAGTTTTAAAAGCCTGAATTGAATATTCTGAGCAAGAAGGATAAAACCTGCAGCTCGGAGGAAAAATCATTCCCAGGGTGTTCTGATAAATCCTGATTAGTAAAATGAAAATTTTATGCATCAATGCTCTTGAATTTAAAAAAGTCCGGAAAATTCATTTAAAATTTCATGGTAACTGATCTCTGTCACTTTAGATCTGTAGATGAGGATTATTTTCTCCCCGGAAAGAAATCTGTCTTTATTTCTTCTAAGTATCTCTCTTAAGATTCTTTTTATCCGGTTCCTTTTAACTGCTCCTTTCAAGCCAGAACTCAGGGCTACGCCAAACTTATTTTCTTTCTCTTCGGTTTTTAAGCGCAAGAGCAACAGCTTATGGCTGAAAGATCTCTCCCCCTTTTTGATTACCTCGTCCCATTCCTTTTTATTTTTGATTCGCAGGGATTTGGGAAACCCCTCTTTTTTCATCATTTCCCTTTGATCTTCACGGTCAATCTTTTTCTTTTTTTCGTTCTTCTGCGTTTTAAGACCCTTTTGCCTCCTTTGGTCTTGCTCCTTTTTCTGAAACCGTGGTCCCTCACTCTTTTGATTCTTGAAGGCTGATATGTCCTTTTCATTTTTCACTCCCTTTTTTAACTATTATATACTCCGCCTCGAATAGAGTCAAGCGAAAAAGAAAAGAGAAATTTACAAGTTCTTTTCTTATCATCTTAATCTGAATGGGGATAAGTGACTGTTCTTTTTTGAAACAAAATATTTTCAAAAAGTTTTTTGAAATTCTCTCGGAATTTTTCAGACAAAATCTTTTTAATCTTTGGTTCATAAACGAATTAAATCTTTTCCAAAGTTTTTTTCTAAAATCTCTTGACAAGTTTGAAAGGTCTGCTATCTTCAAAAGCAGAAATTGGGTGAGGATATATCAAGATATTAGCTGATAAGTCTAGGAGGAGAGCCTGCTTTTGTAACAGGCCTGCGGAATTCAAAAATTTCTTGTGGAAAATTCCGGGGAATTCTATAAATAGACCCTCATAACCTCAAGCCTGATAAAGCATACTTCTTTATAAACATCCGTGGATAACTTTCCACACCGTGAAGGGGAATCAATTGCTCGTACAAAATTTTATACCGGTAGATAACGAAAAGATCTGGCAGGAATGCCTTAGTTATTTAAGCCAGAAAATTAAAAAGCAGAGTTTTAATACCTGGCTCAGACCTACCCGGGGGATACCCTCTGAGGAAAAGGTATTAAAGGTAGCAGTTCCGAATAAATTTGTGGGGGAATGGATTGAGGAACACTATCTTGAGCTTATCCAGGAGGCTATGGAAAAAGTGGTGCAGGAGAAACCACCTTTATCCTTTTTGATCTCAGCCGAGATAGGGGAGACCACCACCAGAATAGACTTTGCAAATGAGAAAAAAAAGGATGTCATCCTTTTAAAACATTCCAGGCTAAATCAGAAGAATAACCGGTTCAATCCCAGATATACCTTTGACACCTTTGTGGTAGGAGAAAGCAACCAGTTTGCCCATGCGGCAGCCTTAGCTGTGGCTGAGGCACCTGGAAAGACCAAGTTCAACCCGCTTTATGTTTATGGAGGAGTGGGCTTGGGAAAAACCCATCTGGCCCAGGCGATTGGACACTATGTCAGAGAAGAATATAAAGAGTTAAACGTTCTGTATGCTACCAGCGAGGAGTTCACCAACGATTTCATAAATTCTATTACCAAGAACACCACCCAGGAATTTGTAAACTATTACCGGAATGTGGATTTACTCCTTTTAGATGACATCCAATTCTTCGCGGGCAAGGAATCGACCCAGGTTCAGTTTTTTCATACCTTTAATGCGCTTTACCAGAGCGGTAAACAGATCATCTTAACCTCTGATCGTCCTCCCAAAGATATCAAAGGTTTAGAGGAGAGGCTTTTGTCCCGGATGCAATGGGGATTGGTTACAGATATCCAGCCTCCGGATTTAGAGACCCGGATAGCCATCCTGCAGAAGAAAAACGAATCGGATGGGGTGACCATTCCCCAGGAGGTTGCAGTCTTCATTGCGGACAATATAACCTGCAACATAAGGGAATTAGAAGGGGCATTGATAAGACTTTTAGCTTATTCCTCCCTGAATGGCAAAGAGTTAAGCGTGGAGTTAGCCAGGGAGGTTTTGAAGGATGTTATGAAAAATAGGTCCAAGGAGATAACTATAAAAGATATCCGAAAAAAGGTAGCAGAGAGTTTTAACCTTTCAGAGGAAAGCCTCTGTTCCAAAAGAAAAACTCAGGAGATAGCTTTGGCCCGGCAGGTAGCAATGTATTTAACCCGGAGCTTGACCAAGACCTCCCTGAAAACCATAGGACTTGAATTTGGAGGAAGGGACCATTCCACAGTTATTCATGCCTGTAATCTGATCGCTGAGAATCTGAAAAAGGATTCAGAATTTAAGTTAAAGGTAGACCAGATTATCAACTTTCTATATTCATCCTAATTTGTCTAATTTGACCTTGAGGGATCCAGTGGATAAGTTGTGGGTTGAAAGTGGAGAAAGGTTTCTAAAAGATTTTTGTTGAATAGTTGATGATATTTTAATATCTTATCCACTGATCAGTATTTGAAAATATTAAGTAAAAGTCAAGAGGTTAAAAGGGTTAATTTTAAAGAATTAAATTTTATCAACAAATCCACCTTATTATTATTAATTATTATTTTATAACTATCTTTAATTAAAATATTCAGGAGGAAGGAAATGAAGTTGACAATCTTGAAAAGCAAGTTACTCTCCGCTTTGCAGGATATCGTAAGCGTTATCCCCAGCAAAACTACTTTGCCGATTCTCTCACATATTCTCATAGAAGCGGATGATTCCAAGATCAAATTAGCGGCCACGGATTTGGATATTTCGATGACCACCACCCTGGAAGCAAAAGTGACAAAAAAAGGCGAGATAACAGTGCCGGCAAAAACCTTTACTGATATAATCCGGGAATCGCCTGAAACCCAGATCGAGATCAATGCGGCTGACAACCGGATGGAGCTTAAGATAAATCACGGTGTTTATAAACTGCCAGGTTTACCAGTGGATGAATTTCCCAAACTACCCACAGTCAATTTATCCAAAGAGATAAAGATAGCCGGTCCGGACCTCTGCAGAATGATAAAAAAGACCATCTATGCGGTTTCAACTGATGAGACCAGGCCAGCGCTAAACGGAATTTTGTGGCAGACCAAAGGCGAGAATATCCAGATGGTAGCCACAGATGGTCATCGTCTGGCAAAATTTTCCCAGAAAAATAAAAAGCTTAAAGGTCTGCATGAGGACGTGATAGTACCTCCCAAGATCCTGGGAGTTCTGACCAGACTGATCGGAGATCAGGAAAAAGAAGTAGGGCTCATCTTTGAGGAAAACAGTTTAATCTTCGACTTGGGAGATACGATATTGTCAACCAGACTGATAGAAGGACCTTATCCCAGCTATGAGCAGGTCATACCAAAGGATAATGATAAAAAATTGATCGTGGAAAAAGAGCTTTTAGCCAACACTGTAAAAAGAGTCTCCATACTTTCCAATCTTTTAACTCATCAGGTTAAATTCGCCCTGAAAAAAGATATTTTGGAGCTTTCCTCTGCCAATTTTGATATGGGTGGAGAGGCTAAGGAGAAAATTCCCTGCGATTACAAAAATGAGGATTTGGACTTAGGCTATAATGCCCAGTATATCCTGGATGCCTTAAAGCAGATAGACGGGGATGAGGTCATGTTTGAGCTATCCACTCCAGTTTCAGCCGGAATGGTCTATTCAACCCAGAAAAAAGAAGACGAAGAGTATCTCTGCCTGATAATGCCGCTAAGGCTGGTGGAGTAGAAGAATAGGAACAGGCAATTCCGGGAAACCCGCCAAAGGCAGGTAGGAAATGCCTGTTCTACGACGGAATGTGTCTCACAATCTCAAAAGGAGCAAGTCATTAAACACTTAATTACAGTAATGTTCGTGCTTGGTTTTTCTCTTACGCAGCTCTCTTGTGCAAGGCACGAGGCTTTCGATGTAGTGCAGGTTCGGAAGTCCATCGAAGAAGCGAATGCTATGTATAGCGAAGCGATCCGACAGGGCAAGGTGGGTGGCGCAGTTGCCTTGTACACGGATGACGCCACCATGGTCCCGCCTGACGGTGAGATAGTTAAGGGAAAACAGGCGATCGAGGAATTGTATAAGAAATTCTTCCAGATGGGAGTGAAAGATATCGTATTGACCACTATCGAAGTGGGAGGCAGGGGTGACATGGCATACGAGATCGGCAAGACTAAAGTTCGAATCCAGCCAGAAGGCCAAGCAGCTATGACAGATTCCACTAAGTATCTCGTCATCTGGAAACGTCAAGCCGACGCCACGTGGAAGGTCCATG
>Ga0315277_10002202_pt1 | contig 27346 bp, 30 predicted proteins | sample YL17G05_15_MG_FD_203695 | JGI IMG/M metagenome (GOLD analysis project Ga0315277, IMG submission 203695) | Sediment microbial communities from Yellowstone Lake, YNP, Wyoming, USA - YL17G05_15 | ecosystem: Environmental > Aquatic > Freshwater > Lake > Sediment | place: USA: Wyoming | collected... | reverse complement strand
TCACGGCCGATGCATTCAAGGTTTCTCGGCTGTTCGATGAAAGCCAGAACGATTTATTCGCGAAACGAAGGCCGGGCACGAAAACCACGCTTGATGGCTTCGTTCCGGCCAAAAAACAAGGCTAGACGAGAATCTACAAGAATCCAGAGTGATGAACGTGACACCGAAATTCAACATCGTGCTGCTCACGATCGATGCATTGCGTTACGATCACTGTGGATTCAACGGATACAACCGTGACGTCTCCCCCCAGCTCGATAAGATTGCTAAGAAAGCAATCGTGTTCGACAATGTCTTTTCGACGGGACCTTGCACGCCGCCTGCTTTCTGCTCCATGTTCACGGCGACCCTCCCGTTCGACAAGGGTGGTTATTCCCCGCTCCCCAAGCAGAAGATAACCATCGCCGAAGTCCTTCGGACCATGGGATACCAGACAGCGGGATTCACGTCAAACCCGCAAAACAGCCATTATTTTGGTTACGACAGGGGATTCATGAAATTCTACGACTCCATGATCACGAGCACGAAAAACCCGTTGAACAAGAGAATACTCACCTATTTCGAGGGCAGCGGCGAAAAATCGAATGCGTTGTATAACCGGCTCCAAAACCTCAAAGTCCCCAAGGTCTTGCAAGCCTCGCTGAAAAAATTGTTCTATCGCGTGTTTCTTGGCAGGAGCATCATCTATTACGTGCCAGCGAGGTGGATCACGCGGCGCGCGTTGAAGTGGCTGTGGTACCACTACTCCCAGGAGAAGAAAGACGCCGCGCCATTCTTCTTGTGGGTCCATTACATGGACACGCACGATCCCTTCATCCCGAAATGGAGGAACCTCGTGAAAATCAACCCGAAGTTCCCGCGGCACGCGTTTGATTACGTGAAAAAATATCCAGAGTACACGGACGTGTTGAAACAAAACAACAGGAAAAAGCACCTCATCGATCTCTACGATGCCGAGTTCCGCGCGGAAGATGAGCGGATTGGATTCCTCGTGCGGGTTTTCAAGCGTCGCGGCATCTATGATCAAACCGTTTTCATCGTCACCGCGGATCATGGCGAGGAATTCAACGATCACGGGGATTATGGGCACCGGGCTCACTTGTACAACGAGCTCACCCACGTCCCATTCATGATCTTCGGTGGCCCCGCGGAACGAAACGAGCTCCCGGGCTTGAACCCAGGCACGAGGGTTTCAACCTTGCTGTCGCTCATGCAACTCGCTCCTACGATGCTGGAAATCCTTAGCATCCCGAAAACATCCTCGTTCGACGCGCCCAGCATCCTGGATTCCTTGAAAAACAAGGATTTGACCACTTCAGCAGGCATCATACTCAATGCTACCGAGACCGGCAAAAAGAGCGTCATTGCATGTACCTACCACAAGGGTATCGTCACCCGGTTCAACCAGGTCAAGGACCGGACGATCAAGAAAATGATTTCGATGCAAGACACGAGATGGAAGTATATATTCGACGCCGAAACGATGCGAGAAGAATTGTATGACCTGCAAGAAGATCCACGCGAAAAACGCAATATTGCTAGCGATCACGAGGTAATACTGCACGTTTTCCGCGAGACTTGTGCTCAGCATTTAAAAAGCACGGGATCTGCAAGGACAAAGAAGATACCAGAGGAAACAGGTGAACGCGCGAAGATCCTTGCCGCCCTGCAAAAAGTCAAGAAAAACTTGTGAAGAACAGACCCTATTTCTTTCCTGCTGGTTTTTGATATTTCTTGTGCGATTGCTGCGATTTCTGGTAATGGGTCTGTTTTTCCTTCTGTTCTTCCTTCTCTTTTTTCTTTTTCTTCACAGCTATGAGATATTTTGCGAATTTTGCGACGAGTTTGGCCTTTTCAACCTTTTGATTCGCTTGATCTTGTTGCTTGACGAGCAAGCGTCCCGGATTCTCGTCCCACCACGATGATGGATGTTTTGCCTCCGGGTCGACTTCGTAGACGAGCTTGAGGATATCCGCGATGAGTTTCAGCTCCTCGACCATCGGACGCTGGACAGCCAGGTTCTTGGGCACGCGACGACCCATGCGCCTCGATCGCTTCACGTCGAAATAGCAGGGATAGATCGAGATTTGGTGTTTGTTTCGCATAGAGGTCAGGTCCATCATATGTGATGATTAAGGTATCAAGATAACCGCACGCAAAAAAATTTATCCGCTAAGGACGATTTCTAAAAATCCATAAAAGGTGGAAAAAAAATGGAGGGATTGTATCGGCCTATAAAGAAAGATCTTTCGAGGCTAGCGCAGACGTGCGCTGAAGCGTTTATCGATTACCCGCTTCATGCCTACGCGGTTCCTGAAAGAACCGAGAGAGAAAAGCTGCTTCCCTCATATTTCAAGGTGATGGTTCGTTACGGCTTCAAGTTCGGGGACATGTACGCCACCTCCGAAAACCTTGAAGGCGTTGCCATCTATATCCATCCCGAGTCGGGGCCAATAACAACATGGCGCTGGGTGCAATGTGGTATGCTTGGTTTTATGCACGAGTGCGGTTCTGCAGCGATGAAAAGATATAATCAGGCCATAGCTCCTATTGAGATGCTCAAGAAGAAACATGCTCCACCACCGTTTACCTACCTGGGATATCTCGCCGTTGAACCTCGATCGCAAAATAGAGGCTATGCGAGCAAGCTCGTCAAGCCAATGCTGGACCACCTCGCCGAGAAGAAAATGGCTTGCTATCTAGAGACCTTCAAACCCAAGAACGAGGAATTTTACAATCGCTTGGGATTCAAGACGGTTGAAAAGTTTCCCTTGCCGGGCACGGATCTCACCGTGATCTCGTTATTGTGGCAACCATCGGAGAAATGATCACTTGAACTGCCATGGATCCCCGGAGCAGCGGGATTACATGATATATTGGCGCAAGCATTGCTAACTTTCCATCCGTGACTTGTATCACGTCACGGTGCCCGGATTTTTTTTTCCAAAAAAGATTTATCCGTTGCTGATGAATAACACCATAAACACCAACGATCCCGGTCGCAATCTATGGGCGTTCCTGAAAAAACTGTCCACGACATCATCATCGGTGATGTAATTGAAACGCTCGCCCAAGAGAAATATAAATGAAGATTTATGATGAATCGCTAGATAATTATAATCGAACCGTGGTACTATGCCGACCGACAAGAAGGAAAGCCATTACGAACTAGTATTTGGAGATGTTATCGAGCTTTTACCTAAATATAATGAAAAATTTAACCTCATCGTGGCAGACCCTCCGTTTGGGTTGGAATTTGATAAAAGCAGCCACGAATATGGATCAGATGATTATGTCCTTTATGAGGACAAGTTCTCGGACAAGGAATATGAAGATTTCTCATATAACTGGATCTCTGCATGTTATGATGCACTCGCAAAAGATGGCGCTTTATATGTTATCAGTGGCTGGACGAGAATCAGCGAGATACTAGACGCTGTGAAACGAACGAAATTTCACCTGATTAATCATATTATCTGGTTTTTTGGATGGGGCGTGTTTGCTCGAAAGCGATATGTTACAAGTCATTATCACATCTTATTCCTCGTAAAAGATAAAAATAATTACTGCTTTGTCCCTCAGTTTTCTAATCCAAACACGAAGCGAAAAGGCGAGAAATATGAGGAGGATGTCTGGTATTGGCCAGAATATAATCGTGGAAACGATCCAGACCGCGTAAAGGCCCACCCTTGCCAGTTGCCTCTCGTTCTCCTGGAGAAGATCGTGAAAATCTCGTCAAAACCGGGAGATTGGGTTGGTGATGTCTTCTCAGGAAGCGGTGGGACGATTCTCGCATGTCGTCGACTTGGCCGGAATGTGATCGGGTTCGAGAAAAACAAGGAATATGAAGCTGTTATCAAGCAAAAAGCTAAGTTCGGCGAAGTAATAGTTCCAAAATCTGAAAATGAAGCAAAGAAGACCACGCTCACTTCTTTTTTAAACAATTAGGAATAATACATCAAGTTTCAATTCACCTGAGCAACAAGGAATATAAGGAAATCATCGAAGAAAAAGCAAGCACGCGGGATGTCTAGCAAAAAGATTCGAAATAAGCTAGCAACTTCTTCCCGCCTTCCTCGATCGTGCCCGTGTTCTCGACGACGAAGTCCGCGCCGGGAAATTCGTCGCCCGTCTCCTTGGCACGCTGGATCCGCTCCTGGATTTGCGAGTCATTTTCGCGGCCTCGCTCTTGCAAGCGCTTCACGACGAGGTCCACGGGCACCTTGACGAAGATGACCTTGAGATCCGGGAATCGTTTTCGTGCATCATCGACGATCTGGCGGCTCACGTTCACGATCACGAGATGCCCTTTCTTGATATCCTTGAGAATATCCTTTTTCACGCCGTAATTGAGCTTGTAACTTATCCACTTGAATAAGAATGGGCTTTTTTTGTCCATCTTCGTAAATTCTGCATCGGTAACCGAGATGAATTTTTCCGTCTCCGGGGATTCTGGCCGCGTGATGAAACGCTGGGCAACGAGTAATTTTTGCTTGGGATTCTTCCAGTTAGTCACGGCATAGTTCAGCAACGAATCTTTACCCGAAGCACTGTTCCCAACGATGAAAAAAAGTCGACCAGGTGTCATGAAATCGCACGTTTGTTCCGAGTAATTGTAAAAAGAAAGGACGGGTCCTTCAATTAAGTTTTTCCCTTGCCCTTGGATTTCTTCAGTTGCTCGGCAGGTGCATGTCCATGGTCCGCTGCGCACTCGGTACGGATGATCATGATATTCGAGCATACGTTGTTCGCGATGCCCGAACTCACCGAGCCCAGAACAGCCCGGGAAAGCGCGTTGTGAACGCCTCCTGCCCCGACGATGACCAGATCGACGCCCTTGCTGCTAACCAGTTCCTTTGCTGCATCAACGGGTGTGTTATTTTCGACAAGAAAAGTCTCGCAAGTAAGCCCGGCGGATTCAATCTTCTTCTTCGCGTCGGCCAGAAGACGTTCTGCGATGGTTTTATGACTCTGATAAATCTGGTCCTCTGTTTTTTCGTCTAACGCGTACGCGTCTATGCTCGTGCTCAAGAATGGTATGGGATACGTCCGCGCTGTGCGATAATAATGCTGGATTGCATTGAAAACCAGCACGGAAGCGAGCTTCGCTTGATCGAGCTTTGCGAGCTCTATCGCTTTATCGAGCGCCGCCATGGAATAGCTGGATCCATCGAATGCAATTAATATCTTTGTAAACATGAGTACTTCATCTCGCAGCAAATATCATTGCCTTCATTAATAAACCTTCTTCCAGCAAGAAAAAGAAAAGAACGTTCAGAGCACTTTCAAAATCTCGTCTTCCTGGTACCCTTTCATCGGGATCTTCGCGCCTGATTGCATGAAATAGATGCCTTCCTTCTTGCCGACGACGGAACCGATGACCGCGGCATCCATCTTGATGTTGCGAATCGCCCGAACGATCTTGATGGTCTCCTCGGGGGGGGCAATAATGACCATGGCACCCGACGCGAGCAAGAAGAGCGGATCGAGGCCGAACGCGTCGCAAATTTGCTTGGTTTCGGGATACACCTTGATGCGCTCCTGGTATAGCTTGAATCCATTACCAGTCAGCTCTGACAGCTCGTTCAACGCGTTGCCGAGACCGCCCTCGGTGGGATCATGCATAGCGTGGATTTTTCCCGCCCGGAACGCGGCAATAGCAGGCACTGAAGCATTGATCCCGGGATTGCGCAAGTATTCCTTGCACCTGGTGATGAACGCCTGGTCGAATCCTTTTGACTTGAGCAAGTCAATTTTCTCGTTCGCGATCAACCCCGTCGCCTCGATGGCGATTCCTTTCAAGAGAATGATGTCGTCACCATCCGCAACCTTGTCAGGCGTGATGAGATGCTCTTTCTCGACCTCGCCCTTCTTCACCTCCGTGGTGAGTGGCTGCTTCAAGACCTCTCCCATCATGTTTCCGATGGCGACCGGCTTTTTAACGACGGGCGTGATCTCCGTGTGGCCCCCGATGATCGAGATGCCGAGCTCCTCGCAGGTTTTCTTGATGTCGAAGAACACGCGCTCTATATCATCCTTCGACGAGCCTTCTGGAAACAAAAGCGTGGACTGGAACCACCGCGGCACAGCACCCTTCGTGGCAACGTCGTTCGCGTTCACGTTGACGACGTAATATCCGAGATTCTCGACAGCCATCGTGATGGGGTCGGTCTTCGATACCATGCAATACGTGCCCATGTCGATGACCGCCGCGTCGTCGCCGAGAGCCGGGGCGTTGCGGACGCGAGGGTCGTTTTTCGCGTTCGTGTACTTGTAGAGAAAATCACGCAATAAATCGGGTGGCAATTTGCCATTTTTCAATTTCATGGTGCATCGATCCATTATCCTTTAATCTGGTTTTACTATTTTGTTCCAACAGTAATAAAAATTACGCGTTTACGGGGAACTGCAAGGTGCCTAGCTTAACTCACGGTTGGGGTGCGAAAAAAAGGAAGAAATGAAATTAATCGGTCTTCTTCTTGAAATTTCGAGTTTCGCTTTTCAACATGTCCCTGATAGCCATGCGAATCGCTTCGCTGCGATTCGGGTAGAGATCTCGGTCGATGAGCGTGTCTATGCCGTCTAGATATCCGGCGGGTAAATGTACGGGGATTATCTTCATGATCTTCAGTCCATATCAATAAATATGTGGTTTGATGAAATGTTGCACCGCCACTTATTGAAACCCGCGTAACACGGGAGTATGGTATTATGGAGATATCATTCTCCTTTAGCAGTCGATCCTTTTTTTATAATTGAAACCTTCCTTGACGGGATGCAACCCCGATCAACGCGATGCACTTGGGCAGAAACCAATGACTTGATGCGTAGATACCACGATACCGAGTGGGGGCGGCCGCTCCACGACGACACGCGCCATTTCGAATATCTTATGCTTGACGGCGCGCAAGCCGGACTCAGCTGGAACACCATCTTGCAAAAACGGGAATATTATCGCACCGCGTTCGACGACTTCGATTGGAATAAAATAAAGGATTATGACGATGTCAAGGTTGCCCAGCTGTTGTGTAACCCGGGACTCGTGCGCAACAAACTCAAGATCGCGTCTGTAGTCACCAACGCCCGCGCCTTCGCGAGGATCCGGGAAGGATTCGGGACCTTCGATCGATACATCTGGTCATTCGTCGAGGGCAACCCTATCGTGAACGAATGGACCGACATGACGTCAATACCCGCCAGAACACCGTTATCCGATCGTGTCAGCAAAGATCTCAAGCAGCGCGGGTTCACATTCGTCGGATCGACCATCATCTACGCGTATATGCAAGGGGCGGGCCTCATCAACGATCATCTCGTCTCGTGTCCTTCCTGGATGGAATGTAAGGCGAGCACGGCACCGCACAGCGCCTTGAAGTCGAGAAATAAATCTTAATCCTAGAACCGGATACCATTCGGAAAGGATTCACCATAATCCACGTTGCATACACGGCTATGGATATCGAAAATTGGTAGCTTCAAATGCCTGTAATTATGAAAAACGCGACGACGGCCGCGAATGCGATAAAGATACCGGCGAGAAAACCATAAAATCCTAAGGTCTGAGAAACCATATGCGCGTCCAGGGAATCTTGACTAAATTCAATGCGCCCGCGGAAGAAGCGGTACAAGAACACGTTGATGAAAATCGTGGCCCCGCCCGCGATGGCAAGATCGATGCCAATGAGCATAAGGAACGCGTCGTACGGGTCCCCGAAATATATAAAGAAAAAGAAGCCTTGGCCGAGCAATGCAAAGCCGAGAATGATGTTGTGGCCTATTCTCAACAGCATCTCGATGCCGACAACGCCGGTGACAAGGAAGATGCCGCTAATGATAGCAAGCGCGGCACTCACCCGCGGTGCATTCTGGAACGTGATCCATCCCCTTGCCACAGCAGCTGAGAAGATCATGAAGATGGCGCTCGCCACGATAAACAATACCCCCACGATGATGAAAAACTTCTTATTTACTAGGAATTGCAATTTTTACACCAATTTCTTGAGTTTTGTAAGAAAGAACAAGTAATTGATGAATTCAATCGATTTTTATGGCGCGCATCAGCTCGGCAGTTTTTTCCGGTAATGTCGAGTTGATCCAGGCACCCGTGCCGAGCTCGACACCCGCCGCAAATTTTGACATAGTGGGTGCACGCAGCGGCGGGTAGAATTCGACGTGGAAATGGTAATAATTGAAATTCTCGTTAATCGTCGGCTTCTGGTGGATGGCCATAACGAACGCGAATTCCACGCCGGGATAAAACCGGTCATATCGCTGGTTGAGATCCTTCAAGATGGCGGCAAAATCCCGCGCCATGGCATCATCGAAATCCGCGAAGCTTTGGATGTGCTTTTTGGGGTACAGATGTACCTCGTGCGGCCACATCGCGAAAAATGGCGCCACCTCGATGAAATTGTCGTTTTCCTTGATGACACGGACGCCATCGAGCTTGTCATCCTTGATGATATCGCACAGCAAGCAGCGCTTGTGCTCGCCCTTGTATTCCTTGAATGAATCAAGCTCAAGCTTGACATAAAGTGGGATCCACGAAAACGCGTACATTTGCCCGTGCGGGTGCGCCAATGATACGCCGATCAAGGAGCCGCGGTTCTCGAACTGGTAAATGTACTGGATGCCGGGCATCTTCCCAACTTCGATGTACCGTTCCTTCAACATCTTGACCAGCTTGGTGATATGATCGACCGGCAGTTCGCCGAGTTTCTGCTCGTGGTTGGGGGAATAGAGGATCAATTCCTGGTGGCCAATAGCCGGGGCGATTTTGTATGGACTGCCAGGTCGCAAGGTCGTGAAAACATTCTTGTTGTCGATATCAAGCCCGGAATAACGATTCGGGAGCACCTTGACATCAAACGTCTCGGGCACCTCGGGAGCACCGACGCAAAACGGGCATTTTTTTTGTTCCGTTCCTGGGACCTGCCCGGCTTTTTTCTGTGCCTCGGCAAGCTTGGCGTCCTTCACGTCGACAGGCCGGTTCTGCCTCGCGGGAGCCATGATGATCCATTTCTTGAAGAACGGGTTCCATCGCAGCTCGTTCTGGCTTTGTTGCTGCCCTGACATGCCGTTACACCTTACCAATAAAGCCTATCGCACATCTTGAAATACTCGTTGAGTGAAAGGATCGATTTCTCGTCCAATTTTTTAACATTCTTGAGGGTTTCTATCGCCGTGACGACTGAATTCACGAGCTCCATATTCGTGAGTACGGGAATGCCGTATTCCACGGCTTTACGCCGGATCTGGTATTCGTCCTCCAGCATCTGCACCAATTTTTCCTCGGTGATGGTCATGGGGATGTTGATAACCAACGTGATGGTCCCGTTGAGTAAGCAGTCGATCAAGTTTGGCTGGCGGTGAGGTTCGCTGATCTTGTACACGGTCGTGACCTTTATGTCCTCGTCGAGGAAGGCTTGTGCCGTGTGCTCCGTGGCGAAAATCCTGAAACCCATCGCTTCGAGCCGCTTCGCGATGGGAACGAGTTGTTGCTTGAGCTCGTGGCCACCGACGGTGATCAAGACGACCTTTCCTTTTCCATCAGGGCGCCGGCTATCGAGCGGGATGTCGAATTCAGCCGCGATCAAGGATTTCAAGAGAGCCTCCTCGAAGGACATGCCGAGGCAAGCGACCTCGCCCGTGGACACCATCTCGACGCCGAGAATCGGGTCGGCCCCGCTTAATCGCATGAAAGAGAACTGGGGCACCTTGACACCGTAATAGTTGAAGTGGGGAATATGATCGATCTCGTCGCCGAGGATCGGGCGCAATTTCTCGCCAAGCAGCACGTGGGCGGCAAGCTTCATCAAGTTGATCCCCCGGACCTTAGAAACGAAAGGCATCGACCGGGAACTTCGTAAATTACATTCGATGACGAACACGTCATCGCCGTCGACGATGTATTGGATGTTGAACGGCCCCCTGATCTGTAAGCTGCTGGAGATCTTCTTGGTGTTGTCCACGATCTTCTTGATCGCTTCGTCGGAGATTGAAATGGTCGGGATCGCCGTGTCCGCATCTCCCGAATGCACGCCGGCATTTTCCACGTGCTCCATGATGGCCCCGATGAACACGTCGGTCCCGTCGGCAACCGCATCGATCTCCACTTCGCGGGCGTTCTCGATGAACTTCGAGATGACGATCGACGTGTTCGGATCGGTGACATTGACAGCCAATTCGAGATAAGCCCGCAATTGCCGCTCATTGTAGGCTACCCGCATAGCGGCACCTGAAAGGACGTAGGAAGGGCGAACCAGGATGGGATAGCCGACTTCGGTTGCGAACTTGATCGATTCCTCCACCGAGAACAGCCGTTTCCAGCCGGGTTGCAAGATGCCAAGATGATCGAGCAGCGCGGAAAACTTTTCACGGTCCTCGGCCCGGTCGATGTTCTTTCCCTCGGTGCCCAGGATCTTGATGCCGGGGAGGCGATATTTCTGGTTGACCTCGACGAGCCGTGGTGCCAGGCTGTTGGAGATCTGGCCACCGACCGACACGACGATGCCGTACGGGCTTTCCTTCTCGATGATGTCGAGCACCCGTTCCAGCGAGAGTTCCTCGAAATAAAGCTTGTCGGACTCGTTGTAATCCGTCGACACAGTCTCGGGATTGTAGTTGAGCATGATGACCTCGTCGATGCCTTGCTTTTTGAGTGCCCAGGCCATATTCACGGATCCCCAATCGAATTCCACGCTGCTACCGATGCGATACACGCCACTCCCGAGCACGATTATTTTCTTGCCGTTCGGATTGGCGAGCTTGAAATCGATGTCGTCCTCGGAACCACAATAGGTCACGTACAAGTAATTGGTGCTCGCGGGAAACTCGGCCGCAAGCGTGTCGATTTGTTTAACGTAAGGGATGATACCAGCGCGGATCCTTTCGCGCCGCATAGTGAGCTCGTCGGTTTTTAAGCAAATCGCAACCTGCTTGTCGGAAAAACCGAGTATCTTGGCTTTCTTGATTATAGGGGCCTTGATCTCGAGGGGATCCGTGATTGATAGCTTGCGGAGCTCCCGCTCCATATCGATAATGTTCTTGATTTTGTAGAGGAACCAACGCTCTATCTTGGAAAGGTTGTAGAGCTCGTCCGTCGAGAAGCCGCGCTTGTAGGCTTCCGCGAGCCAATAGAGCCGGTTATCGCATGGATGGGCGATCTCGTCCCTGAGCTCGGCGTCGGATATCTTGGCAAGTGGTTTGTTGCAGACAAGCCCGTTCTTGCCGTTATCGAGCATGCGGACGGCTTTTTGCAGGACTTCCTCGAACGTACGCCCGATGGCCATCACTTCGCCCACGGACTTCATCTGGGTGCCAATCTTGCGGCTCACGCGCTGAAACTTCTCCATATTCCACCGGGGTAACTTGAGCACCAAATAATCGAGCGCGGGCTCGAAGCACGCCGTGGTTTTTTTTGTGACCTGGTTGATAAGCTCGGGCAGCATGTAGCCGATGGACATCTTTGCCGCGATGTAGGCCAAGGGATATCCCGTTGCTTTACTGGCCAAAGCCGATGATCGCGAGAGGCGCGGGTTGATCTCGATGACGCGGAATTCCTCGGACGTGGGATGCAGCGAATACTGGATGTTGCACTCGCCGATGATACCAATGCCGCGGATGATGTTGATGGCCGCCGTTCGCAAGATCTGGACTTCCCTGTTGTTCATTGACTGGCTTGGGGCGACCACGATGCTCTCGCCGGTGTGGATACCGACCGGATCGAAATTTTCCATATTGCAGACGGATATGCAGTTATTATCGTAATCACGACAGATCTCGTACTCGATCTCGCGCCAGCCCGTCATATCTTGCTCGATGAGGACTTGCTTGATCATAGATGCCTTGAGGCCGCGGTTGACGATCTCGACGAGTTCCTTCTCGTCGTTCGCGACGCCCGAGCCCTTGCCGCCGAGCGTGTATCCGACCCTTACCATGACCGGGTATCTGATGCGATTCGCGATCTTGATAGCATCCTCGACCGTGTTAGCACTCCCGCTTTCCGCGATCTTCGCGCCGGCCTTGTGCATAGCCTCGCGGAACAGTTCCCGGTCTTCGGTGATATCGATGGCCGAGATCGGCGTGCCGATGACCTTGCAATTATATTTTTCAAACACGCCCGCCTTGTCCAGGTTTACGCCGACGTTCAAGGAATTTTGCCCACCGAACCCGAGCAAGATTGCATCGGGACGCTCTTTCTTGATGACCTCTTCGACGTATTCCTCTGTGAGCGGCAGGAGATAGATTGTGTTCGCAAGGCCGGGATCCGTCTGGATCGTGGCGATGTTCGGGTTTATGAGAACGACCTCGATTCCTTCCTCCTTCACGGCCTTAACGGCTTGCGAACCGGAGTAGTCAAACTCGCCGGCTTGACCGATCTTGATGGCTCCGGATCCAAGGATCAAGCATTTTTTTATCCAATCGAAGACGGGCATGTTGCATTCCTCACATACGTCGGGCGATGATTATGATTTGATGAAAAAACGGTAATTAGTAACAATGATGAAATGCACGTGGAAAACAGAATGGGATGATACAATGACGTTGAATCAAGGAGATGCTCGGTGTAAGAAGTGGCCGTCATCGGTCTAATTCATCGTTGTTTCTTCTTTCTAATACACCTAGAGTTAAAAAAATTAAGGTTTGAATCCCGTTTATTAACCTTTTAATCTTTAAATTACCCGATTTTGCATTTACATGATAATTTTGACCCGATTACGATATAATATACACCCAGCCTTTCAAAAAATATATACACGAATTTTTTTTTCCTTGAATAATCAATCTTGTATTATTTTCACTTAAAAAATATTCTATTCAAAAATATCCGAAAAAAAGATATACATACAACATTTCTTTATGAAAAAAACGTTCTCACGGATATAAATAAGCCGTTTTTAATTTGCTCACGTTTCATCAGACCAATTAGAACCAATATATTAAAGGATTAATCCCCGACCTTCTAAAACTTGAAAAACTTGTTTAACTTGTAATACTAAAATCCAATCTTGATGCTACCATGGTCAGAGAAGCATTCCTCGCACTCAAAAATGGCATGATTTTCAAGGGACAAGGGTTCGGGGCCAGCAGGGAGGCCTCGGGCGAGGTGGTTTTCAACACGTCGTTTGCGAACTATCCCGATAGCCTCACTGACCCGAGTTACAATGGCCAGATCATCGCGATGACAACGCCTCTCGTGGGCAATTATGGCGTGCCCAGTTACGACGTCCGGGATCAATGGGGCATTCCCAAGTACTTCGAGAGTGACAGCATCAAGGCCGAGGGCCTTATCGTCTGGGAATGCTGCAAGCAGCCCTACCACTATTCCATGGCAAAAAGCCTCGACCAGTGGATGCAAGACGAGAAAAAGCCTGGCATCGAGGGCATCGACGTGCGCCAGCTCACCAAGATCTTGCGGCATTACGGGGTCATGCTCGGCATCATGAAGGTCGCCGAGGAAGGCGAGCATATCGACCTCGATGATCTCAAGAAACGGGCCGCTGACTGCCCCGACCCGAACGTGACCCGGAACCTCGTCGGCGAGATGTGCTCGAAGGAAAACAAAGTATACAACGTCTCCGATCATCCTGAGGAGCACAAGACTGTCGCGTTGATCGATTGCGGCGTCAAGTATAATATCATTCGCTCGCTTTTACGCCGCGGGCTCAACGTCGTCGTGATGCCATACGATGCGACATGGGAACAGGTCGTGGAATTTAACCCGAATGGCATCGTGTTCTCGAACGGCGCGGGCGATCCCAAGGACTGCAAGCAAGCGATTAAAACCATGGCCGCGTGCATTGAAAATGATATGCCGACGTTTGGCATCTGCCTAGGTAACCAGATCATGGGCCTCGGCGTCGGTGGAGACACTTACAAGCTCAAGTTCGGCCATCGGGCGGCAAATAAGCCGGTCATCGATCTCACTGATCCCGTCAAGCACGCATTCATCACGAGCCAAAATCACGGCTTCGCGGTTAATAAGGACACGCTGCCGCCCGAAATGGAAGTGTACTTCATCTGCGCCGATGACAACACGGTCGAAGGCATCCGGCACAAGACAAAGCCCGCATTCGCGGTTCAATTCCACCCGGAAGCCACGCCTGGGCCGCAAGACACGGAATATCTCTTCGATAAATTCATTGCTATGCTAAAATGAGAGCAACGCTCATGCCGTGCAATTCCACGAACGGTTAAAAGCCCGGAGAATCAAACTCTACTGCTCGTGTGATGTTTGGTCAACTTTTTCTCGAGTAGTTGCGACTGTACATTCTCCCAAAACTATATCTCACGATGTATCACGGGGACCTATCTAATCCAGCGCCGAATCTTGATAAACCGGAAAAACCTATTGAGGGTATAATGCGAGGTGTTGCTTGTGAGTGAGGAGGTCGTCCTAAAACTCATTATTTTCGGCGATGCTGGCACAGGAAAAACCACGCTGGCGCACCGGTATATGACTGGCCTCTTCAAGCAGAACAAGCTCACGCTTGGCGTGCAATTTCACGTCAAGAAAGTGAACATCGCGCTGGATGAACAGCCTTCCAAGATGTATTCTGTCAAGCTCCAGATCTGGGACTTCGGTGGAGAAAAACGCTTCCGGTTCCTCCTCCCCTCGTATTGCCGGGGCGCGCAAGGTGGGCTGTTCCTCTACGACATAACGAGCAAGAAATCCCTGGAAAGCATCAAGGAATGGACATCGCTCGTGTTCGAGAATGCAGGCCAGATTCCCATCTTGCTCATCGGTGCAAAAGCAGATCTGGAAGAAAATCGCCAGATAAGTAAGGAAGAGGGTATGGAATTCGCCAAGAAAATGGGTTTAGCTGGCTTTGTCGAGACGTCGTCAAAATCGGGCCAGAACGTTGAGATCACCTTCGAAACCCTCGCGAAGATCATGTTTTCCGCGCTCAACAAGAAGTGACCTCGCTTCCACGCTGCCTGCTGGCAGCGATCCGCAGCGCTTCCTTCATAAATTCCGTGCAGCGCTCGTCCTTTTTTACATGTTCACGGGTCAAGCAAGTAACCATGGCAATCCTTGAACAGCGTGACGCGGAGCTCTTTCCAGCGCGGGCCAACCCCGAGGAGACGATCAAGACAAAAATCGACTTGATTGCGACCACGATTCTCAAGGTCGAGGAAAACAAGGAAAAATTCGTGAATGCCTTCAATCTCGTGAAAGCAGGATTTAAAATTCCACCAGCCTTCAAGATCGCCAATAATGTTGCTGACGACACGCTCGTGAGCACGTTATCCCTCCAGAATCCCGCCGGGATGCGGATCAGCGCCGTTGACGGGAGCGTCCTCCGCGAGTCTTTGATCGGTGTCGACCTGATTGCTTCAAAGGCACGCGGCGTGGTGTTCAAGTTCTATGCACGCAAGCCCCCCGTGGTCAAGTATTTTCCACAAGAGAAGAACGAGAACTTCAACCTGTATGGCATTTTTCAGGGGTCAAACAGCCAGGATCTCGAAAGCTTCGCGAACGCGGAGCGGCTCTTGAGCGAGCTGGAGCTCGTGCATGACATCATCTCAGAAGAATCACACCTCGACATGATGATCATCGACGGATCGCTCTTCATTCCCGAGATCTTCAACATCAGCGAAAATGTATATGCAAGCAAGTATTCCAAGCAGATTTCCGATGTCTTGATCAAGATCCTCAAGGCTTGCAACGAAAACGACACGCTACTGGTCGGGGTCTTGAAGGATTCGATCAAGGCGGATTTCGTAAACATCATCGGGAAACTCATCCCCGCTTGCATAGACTTGCACGCGCCCTTCAAGGGCTTCCTCGATTTCGATTATCGTCTCGCGATCCAGTTGTTCAAGGATTACGACTTGTTTTACCGGTTTTTGAAGGAGGGAGAGCGCTCGTTCACGTGCAAAACGTTTCCAAAAGCTGCAAATTTCGTTCCCGCCACGGAATTCGAGAGATACTTGAAATCCAACGATCTCGGCTTGTACTCGTATATGATCAAGGCCGTGCCCATGGACATCCCGTTGAAAATCGAATTTTTCGCGCGAAATGAGGCCGCGAGCATCGCCAATTACGTTGCAAAAACATCAGCATTGCTCTATCCGCTCTCGAAGATCAACGTCGATTATTCCGAGCCGAGCCCGCAAATGGAGGCGCACAAGCGTGTCAAGATCCCGGAGCAAGATTTCAAGGTCATCGTCGACATCATCAGGCAAAAAACGGGATTTTGCTCGACCATGCTTCAAAAACGTCGCGAGCGGAAACCATTTTAATAGCCATCACGGGGCATCTCTATATTTAGCATCGAGCATCTCCGCCGCGTTCCTGATGATGCCCATTAACAAGAACAGCTCCCGGCTCGACACGTGTGCCCGCGTGATGATGGACTTGAACGCGCGGGATGCTTTCCACCGCTTATACATACGCGTCCTCGTCGCCCGGATCAACGCGTCGAACTGTTCCAGCAAGATACTGGTCTCCAGCTTCGGAGCAAGTTCGATCTCGCCCATGGGTTCGACAACGTCGAAAAGTTTCGATATCTCGTAGAGAAAGATGGCCACCGCGTGGGACAAGTTGAGCGACGGGTATGCTTCGGAAGAAGGGATGGTCACGAGGTGGTCGATACCACTTGTCAAGATGTAGTTGGGGAGGCCCGTCCTTTCATTGCCGAAGACGATCGCGATCTTCTTCGACCCGATGCTGGCAAGTTTTTTCAAGTCGGCGATGAAATCATCGATGACAATCGGGATCCGGTGCACCATGCGTTCCCTGAAGATCTTGCACGACGTGCCGGCGACGATGTCGAAGCGCTTGAACAGGGCCTGGATCACCGGGAGGTTCGAAGCTTCGTCATCGCCAGGGAACCGGATGATCTCGGCCGATTCCAGCACGTCGTCCGCGTGCACGGCATAGTTCTTGGCTTCCGCCCCAATGGATACCAGGGGATTCACGAGGATGAAATGCTTGAACCCGAAATTCTTGATGACCCTGGCAATGCTCCCGATGTTGCCTTCCTTTTCCGGTTCCACGAGGATCACGTAGATCCCGCCAGCGAGACTTTCATCTTGGACCATGATGGCATCACGCGAACCCGGGGGTGGCGGGTAAAAAATCATGCGATCACGTGGTATGCTTCGATGTCCTCGAAAAACATGTGCACCTTAGCGGATTTTTCGATGATGAAGCCGAGATCCGATACCCATTTGGCCGTGTCATCGATGCCCGAGAGGGATGACTTGATGAAAAACACGTGGCCTCCCGGGATGATGATTGGTTTCATGGCACGCAAGAATTTTTCCAGCGTGTCCTTGCCACCACCTGGCGCGTACAAGGCCTTGTCGAGATAAAATGCACGCGTGTCATCGCCAGAGATCACGGGTTCCCGGTAGTCCTCGGGCGGGAGGTACGGGGGATTGAAGCACGCTAGGAAATAACGGTGCTGGCTGCCCGCGTGGTCGTAAAATGCATCCAGGAGACTCGCCGTTACCGGGTTCACGCGGCGCTGCATCCCGCGCCGGCATACCTCCTTCCATGTGAAAGCCACAGCATGAGGATTGATATCGACCGTGAGCACGCACGTGAAGAACTTGGCGAGGTACAAGGTCGCGATGCCGCAACCAGCGCCTATATCAAGCACCGGGAGGGCACAATCCTGGATCTGGGCGATGTTAGCCCGAATGAAATCCTTTAGTAAATCAAGCAAGAGAAAGCTGTCTTCGGCAGGGATGTAAATGCCTTTATCACCAGGAATATCCAATGTTATGTCGTCGTAGCTGGCATGGAAATGCACGATCCTTCACCCGTTTTTTCCCGCCTTATTCAAGCGGTCCACGTACCAGCGCGCGAGCACGACAAGGGCATTCCTATCGAGCTCCCGCACGCGCCGTTCCTTGAAAGGCATCGTGTCGAGGATCTCCCCCGGGAACCCGTGCAGTGCCTTGTTTGCCACGTGCATGGCCATTGCCTTCCTGAGCACCTTGTTCTTGTAGGGAAACAGCCCACGCGTGAGGTTGAGGCACGCGTTCGCGGCCTTCTCATCGATATCCATTCTTGGCACGATTTTCACGAGCACGGAATCGACCTCGGGTACCGGATAAAAGTTGTTCCGTGAAATCTCCATTAATATCATCACGTCTGCAAGCAACGACGCGTTGGCCGACAAGCGCCCATAGCCCGAGGACCCCGGGGGCGCAACAAGCTTCGTACCGAATTCTTTTTGGCAAATTACGTAAGCCCGGGCGCGCCGCTGGCGCAAGAACTCAAGGATCTTGAAGGTGAGCGGAGCCGAGATGGAATACGGCATCGCAGAGAACACCGCGGTCGTGGATGGCGGAAATTCCGTGGCCAGCGCGTCGGCAACGACGATCTCTAGGTTGGTTATTGTCAATGCCGTGGCGGCTCGTTGCACATACCCGGCAAAAACGTGATTGAGCTCTATCGCGTGCAGCGATGCGACCCGCGGCGCGATGTTGAGCGTGAAAGCCCCGAGCCCTGGCCCGATCTCGAGGGCGACATCATCGTGCCGGAAGGCGCAGAGATCGAGGACGCGCTCGATCGTGGGCCAGGAGTGCAAAAAGTTCTGGCCGTGGTGCTTGCGTGGTACCTGGCCGAGCTGTTCGAGCACATTTTTTAACTCGGAACTGGATAAAAAGAAAGGTTTTCTATTTTCCGCCATTTTTTAATGCCGGATGAATATAAGATGTTTCTCGTCGGGATTTTCGAGTTCCTTGAAGATCCGCTTGATGATGAGGGATTCGGGCTTGCCGATGCCAGCGCGTGCTTGCAAATCGGCGAAATTCTCGAAGAGCTTCTTCTTCCGGGCATCGATGATCTGCCACATCGTCTTCTTGCCGATGCCTGGCAGCAATTCCAGCTGGTGCATCTTCGTGGTGATGGGTTGAGACAAGTTGAAAAACGCCAGGAACCGAGCCGGGTCTTGCGCGACGATTTTTTCGAGGATCCGGGGCAATTCCGCTTTCGCGTTGATCGTGAGCTTGTCAAAGCCGATCCGCTTGAACCGGTGGCCGATCACGTTTTGATCCCCCTTGCCGATGAAATCACGCTTTCCGGGTTCGAATTTAAAGTCATTATTCTTCTCCCGGTCGAGGATCACTTCGAGGATCGAGAAATATTGCTCGCCAAGCACTTGCAATATCGGGTCACGCAAATGCATCGGTCGCTGGTCATCAACGTACCCGTGCGGCAAAAATTCAAGCTCCCATGCCCAATCCTCGTATTTTTTTTGCACGGGAAACCCTGGCCGTCCACTGTCCTCGCGATCGCCCCGGTCGCGATCGCCCCGGCCCCGGTCGCCATAATCATCCCTTGGCCTTTGTCGCGGGCGATTGCTCCCCTCGCCATCTCGGGGCGGCTTTCTGTATTCCATCTGATTCACCATTTACAGCGATTCGTGTCCTTGCCTCGTCCTCTCTGGATGGTCTGATGTGTGGACTCAATTCTGGATTTCTTCTTACGTGGAATAAAATTACAATCCCGAATATAAAATCTTTCTCCGTGAATTAAGGAGGAAAGGGACTATAATTCCTTATACTCCCTTATCTTAAAAAGCAGTTTCTGGAGATCGTCGGCGGATGGCCGTTTCGAGCTCTTTTCGAAAAGCAATCCCAGTTCCTCCACGGAATCCGGGTTGATGTTCACGATCTGTATCGCTATCGGCCGGGGAACCTCGTTTTCGGCGACAAGCTTTTCGACCACGTTCTTTGCCTTCCTAGCTTCGATCTTGGCAAAGAGGTTCACGTAATCATACGTGCTTTTCAAGAAGTATTTCTTGGTCTTGTCGGCCTCCTCGGGGTTCTCCACCGCGGGCTCTTCGACCGCGGGCGTTTCCGGCGCGGCGGGGGCCGTGTCGAGCTTCTCTATCGCCGCGATCTTGTCCAGGATCTCCTTGACTTCCGGGATCGAGATGGCTTTTTCGTTTAAGATTTCCCTCATGCGAATCACGTGTTGAAAAGGGTAGAAGGTGGATAAAGTTCGATGAGCTTATTCTTGACCTAATTCTTCTTTCTCTTTTTTGAGATAGAAATTCGGTTGGAAGTGAGATCTGGTCACGCAGATTTTTTTCATCTTGTTCCCATCCTTCACTTCCACGACGAAAGCATTCCCGCGGATTTCCACGATCCTGCCTGTCTTGCCGTGGAAACGCCGGTATGGCATCCCATTGTGCTCGGACGGGTCGATCTTGATATCCACGATGTCACCCACGCTGTACTTGATGAGCAAACTCGTGAGTGGACGAATCCCTCGCTGCCGTGGCGGCTTCCGGCAAAGATAGCGGGTAAGCGCCCGGTAACCCTTGTGTCGAGTCATATAAAATCAACAGTACTTCGTATCTAATGGTTGAAAAGTCTTGGTCGGTATTATAATTTGTCGACAAAGGCGAATGAATTGCTTAATGGTTTACCTCGAGCACGTCGAGCTCTTTGCACACGATTTTCTGCCCGGCCAGCCCGGAAATCGACGGCTGCGTGCGTCCCTCGTCCGACGAGATCAACTCCTTGATGTACGTGCCGCCCATCGCTTCGATGATGAACACGATTTCCAGCGGATTTTCCACGCGCTCCCACGAGACGGCGAGGACTTTCTTGAGACGGGTCTTGTTCGCGCGGCGATGCAGGACCCTGGTTGGAGTTTGCTGGTGCAGCGTCGTGCCTTCGAGCTTCGCCTTGAGCATGCCCAGAGTGGCGTCGTCGATCGGATGTTCAAGGGTGCACAGTGCCTTGTACTTTTTCGTGGTGTCGGGCGCATTTTCCTTGAGGTCCTGCATCTCCTCGTTCGTGCTCGGCCGCAACCCCGAGACCTCGACCTTGTCCTTGGCGAAGTCATTGATCGCCGCGGTCAGCGCCTCGTAATCGACCGTGCGCTTTTTCCCGCAGAGCACCTCGATCACGAACGGCCGGCCCTCGCCGAGCATACGCGCGTCGATGTCTTCCCGCCCAGCTCCGTGAAACCGGACCCCGCTGCCACCCGTCGCGTCGAGCACGGGCTTGGAGATGTATTCCTCGACCGATTCCATATATTGCTTGCCGGTGTAATTGCATTCCTCGCAGCCAGCGCCGCCGCAGGCCCGGTGGGGCCAGTGCGTTTGCGGGATGCCGCGAGCGATCTTCCGGTATTTACCATAGATGAAGAGCGGGTTGATCTGGATCTCGACGCCGGCGCTGTCCTTGTTTTCGATGGCGAAGATGAACACGACGTCGGGATTTTTGAAATCGACGGGCTTGTCGAGGGCCTGACTGAGCTCGGAACCGACGAAGCGGTTGAAGTGTGACTTGATCGCTTCTCCCCATTTCAAGCCGCATTCGACCCGCATCTCCTCCTCCTTCTCCACGACGCTGGTCGAGAATCGCGAGCCAACGAGGAGGCTCTTGAACTCGATGCCGGTCGATTGCTCGCGAGCGAGCTGCACGAGCTTGCTCTGGACTTGCTTTGAAAAGACGCCCCCGCAGAGCTCGCAGCCATCCCAATCCCAGGGGGCCATGGTATCGCGCGCCTTGGCGCGTGCGAGCACGTCAGGTGCCGGTAGGGGGAGGTTGAGGTGCGCGAGCAGCTTCGTGGCGAGGGGTTGCAACTGGCCGCCCTGCCCGGTCAAGAGCGTTCGTGCCCCGGTGATCTTCCCGTCTTGCGACGCGTCGCTCTCGTCCTTGATGATGCCATGTGCATCGAGCAGCACCGTGCTGCGCAAGATCATGCCACGGAACCCGTTGTCGATGCCTGTCCCGAGCGATGCGAACTGCCGGCCAAGGCAGTGGTCGCACAGCTTGTGCTTCGCGAGCAGATCCTTCACGAGTTCCACGAGTACCACATGCATGCATCCTCCACTTCATTCATCAACCTTCATGGACTTAATGAGGGCTTGCCGCCCACCGACAATGGTCGTCTTGCTGCCATGGCATTTCTTGCAGGTGAACGCGCTAGGGTTCATCATAGCCAGCGATGCATCGATCGAGTCGCTGGACGCCTTCTTGAACGATATCTCCGTGATGGTACCGCAGTCCTCGCATTGCACCTTCCCGGGAACGCTCGTGATGATGATATGCGAGTTCACGAGTTCGGGATGGCTTTCCTTGATGATATCATAGCTATGTCTGAGGAAATCCGGGATGATCATGGTAAACTCGCCGATTTCAACAAGGACAGATATCACCTTGCTCACGTGATTCTTTATCACGTTCTGCATGATGACATCAACGATGTTGCTTGCAAACGAGAACTCGTGCACGGATCGTCACCTGGTCATCACGAATCGAGGAGGCCCTCGAATTTCGAGAGCAGACCGTTCTTATCCCTAAAATGTGCCCCTCTCCAATAAATTTTTCCACATTTTTTGCACTCCCAGAATTCTTCAAAGGTCTGGAAGGTTTTTTCCTTGATCCTTCCCTTCACCTGCTCCTTGGGCACTCGCACGATAACTTCGTTGCACTTGTAGCAGCGGCTATTTGCCTGGTCGAAGCTCAAGGTCAGCCCGATCTTTTTTTTCAAGAATGCTAGGTAGTCCCGGGAATTGCGGCCCTCGACCAGGACGACGCGTTCCGGATCCCTGAGGCCAAACTGGTCGTCCTTGGTCAAGATGACCCGCCCGGTCTGGAGCGCCAGGTTGTAGATCTCGGTGTCGGTGAGGGCTTTCTCCTTGGCGAGCGCGTCGCGGGATGCCTGTTCCTTCTCCATGTCACCGACGTAGACCGTGTCGAAGCCGAAAAACCTCAGTTTCTTCGCAAGATCCCCTAACATGGCATCGCAGATGAATTTCTGTTCCACGGGAACACCCCGTTCGGAAAAGTGTCGGTAAAAAAATGAAATGCTGCTAGAGCGTGCGATCAGCGAGGCTACTCCTTGGCCTCAGCCCCGACCACTTGGTCCTTGATGCAGTCGAGGATGAGCTTGGCGCAGTTGTCGTTCTGCCCCTCGAAACCGGGCTTGGATTCCGCGACCGTGACGTAAAATCCGGTAATGTCGATCTTCCGCTTGTCCTTGAAATACTCGTTGATTTTTTTCTTGATTTCCTCGATCTTCTTGTTCATGTCCTTGCCCAGCAAGTCAGCCTTGTTGAGCGCGACGATGATGGTTTTTGGAATGAAACGTACCGCCGAATAAAACTCGAACTGCGATTCGAGATCCCGGCTCACGTCGAAGACCGCGACGATCAGTCTTGCGATGCGGGAAACGGTCGTGATGCCCATGCGAACCAGCGGGCGATCATCACCACCCGGCGCGAAGAGCGTGTGCATCTTGGTCCCTACACGGAACACGACACGATTCGGGTGGATGGTTTTCGTTTCCTTCACGTCATCCTTGCTCGGCAGCGTGGCCTCGCCTGAAAAATCCGCCTTGACGATCGCCGCTGCTTCCGTACCGAATTTAGTCTGGAGGGCGTTTTCCTCGACGTATTTCACGAACAACCTGAGTATCGTGGTCTTCCCGACCGAGACATCCCCAAGGATACCGACGTTTACCATGGCCATCACCCGATTTTACTTGATTTCCTCCATCTTGTATTCGAGGATCTTGTTCAGCAAGGACTCGTAGTCCTCGATCTTGTACTGCATCAGCATCGAGTTCTGGTGCGCGGTTATCAGCGCCACGAACAAGTCCTTCAGGGTTTCAACGTCTTTCGAGATGAACTCCATTACACCTTTTTCGTCGGGGGTTTTGTCGAAGTTCTTCGCAGGAGTTCCGAAGCCGAAACGCGCGTTTTCTGGCAAGTTATCAAAGAACCCGAAGGCCGTGTATCCCTGGTACGAGAAAAACACGGTGTACCGGCTGCGGATGGAATCAACGACCTCGGTCAGCTGCACGGATGGATACAATTCGGCAAGGAGCAAATCTTCGTCATTTCGGATGATATAATAAGGAGTGACGGGTGTCTGGCCTTCCTTGAGCATTTGCTTGGGGGGCATGCTCACGAATGGCAACTTTTCCTCGACGATCTCCGCTAAATCAGGCCTGCCACTTTTTTCCAAAACTTCCTTAATTTCCGCGTAGGCCTGGTCATAATCGGTCTGGTAGGTCACGAGACCGGAAAGGTAGATCGAAATGCAGGAGAAGACCGCATCGAGCACCGGGCGCCGTCCTGATTTTTTGGATTCGGGCCTAATCGTTCCAGGCCAATACCGGACTGTGGAATAAGTGTAACCAAACGCGCCGAGAAATGAACCGGTCAAGAGGAAGAACTTGAAGTTTTCTCCTTCTTGTTGCTCCCCGAAGAGCTCTTGTGCCTTCTTGATGAGCGCATCTTCAACTTCCTGGGAGTGGATATCCGAATGGACTGAGGGAAAGATAAGCCAATCTGCTTTTTTAGGCAAAATTTTCACCCGTTATAATGCTAAAATAGTTCGTAGTGTTTTATTCGTTTTGTTTTTAAAGGGATTCAAGTAGCTTCTGGACACAAAAACCAGATATTAAAGACGTAAAAACCAAACATAAAGAGGAAACGTGGTGTTTCAATTGCCAGTGATCAGCTGGTTCTTTTCGATGAGAAAGTCGAGATATTTTCGCAATTGCTCGACTTCTTCCTTGAAATTGCGCACCTTCATGACCAGCGGGGCGTTCCGGCGGTAGATCAAGTCGATCGAGGCTTCCTTGCTGAGCACGTCCTCGACGAAGATCTTCTTGCGGCCTTTCAAGGCAAGCATCAAGAATTCCTTGATATATGGGTCGATTTTTGCGAGGAGGTCGATGATTGCCATCTGGATCTCGAAGTCGGTCGTTTTTTCGAGCTGGACCGTCATGGCCTTGCACGCTTTCGGGTCTTTGAACATGTATCCCCCGATCAATTCCACGGCCTTGAGCTTCACGTCCTTGTTATCGTCCTTGTCGAGCCGGTCGATGATGATGTCGAGGATATTCGTCGCCTCGAACTCGTTGATGGCTTCAAGGACCATTTTTCGGATTTTCGGGTCGCTGTCATCCAGGAGCTTCAAGATTTCCTTCAAGATCTCGGGATTGCTCGTGAATTTCGCCAGGGTCTTGAGCGCGACCGTGCGAACGCTCTCCTCGGGGTCCTTGATCTTCGGGATGATCTTGGGAAGCTTCTCCTTGTCCTTGTACTTGCCGATTGCCCAGATCGCGGCGGAACGCACTTCTGCATTTGCATCGTCAAGAAGTCCAACAAGGGAATCGAGCGCCCGGATATTTTTCGAGTATCCGATGCTCTTGATCGCCTCGATTTTCTCCTCGGCCTTGGCACCGGCAGAGGAAAGCACCGAGATTAATTGATCGACACTAGACAAAATGAACACCAATTTCGGATCAGTTGCATCCGAAATTCCGCATCTATTACCATTAAAACATGGTAGGGGATAATAAAAATTGTCGAAAAATTTAGCGATAATTCAACCGCATCTTTGCACTCTCTATTCCTTCTGGGCATTAACAGAGTCAGCCACCAATCTCCCACGGGAAGACGATCCATGCATCGGTCGGGTCCTCCTGGGCGTAGAAATCGGGTATGAATGCCGATTTTGGCTTGACGACCAGGGCTGCCGTGTACACCTTGGAAAACCTATGCGCGCATAAGCACTGTTTCATCGCTCCAAATGTCATGCCGGTGTCGGAGATATCATCGACCAGCAAGACCATCATCGATTTTTTCTTTGCTTCGGAAAGCTTATTCATATCATCATCGGCCATACATGCTAGTTTGCCGATAGCGGTCTGCTTGGGGTGAAGAATCCCCAGCGGGATTTCACCAAGGCGGGAGACCATGCTACGGGCCAGGATGATGCCGCCGCGGAAGATACCGAAGACCATAGCGATCTTCTCGTGTTTTTCCGCAATCGCTTTCTTGACATTGTCCACGAGCACCGCTTCGAGGCGCCCGTATTCCTCCCACGACATGTGGCGTTTCGGGCGCACGTGCTCGCCCCTCGCTGTGTCTACGATGGCCGCTCACCGCTCGACCCGGCTTCAGCAAACCCCTTCGCTCGAAGGATGCAGGAATCGCATGTGCCGCACGGTTCAATGCGTCCGTCCTTTATTATAGGGTTGTAGCAGCTCCACGTGAGGGTATAATCGACGCCAAGGCTTCTTCCAAGCTGGATGATCCCGGCCTTGGACTTGTTGATGAGGGGCGCGTGGATCGTGAGCTTTTTTGCAGGATCGTCGACGTACTTGGATCCCAGGTTGAGCGTCTGCTCGATCGATTCGATATACCGCGGCCTGCAGTCAGGGTAGCCCGAGTAATCGAGCACGTTGACGCCGATGAAAATGTCCTGGATATCCTTGGACTCGGCATAAGCCGCGGCGTAGGTCAAGAAAATCGTGTTGCGCAGCGGGACATACGACGCGGGAATCGATGCCTCCATTTCGGAGGGCGAACGCCCCTGTGGCACGGCGATCTTGGCGTCGGTGAGGGCAGAAGCGCCGATCTGCGTGAAATCGAGGTGAAACACGATCCAGCGATCAACGATGGCCAGTTTTTCGAGGGTCTTCTTGACGAAGGCCAGCTCCACGGCATGGCGCTGCTTGTACTCGAACGAGACGGGATAGACCTCGAAGCCCTCCTTGATAGCAAAATACAAGACCGTAGTCGAATCTAAGCCACCACTGCACAGCACCATTGCTTTTTTCTTCGACCCTGCAGGCTTCTCGGCTTTTTTTCCCACGATCATTCACCGTATTCAGCGAACGTCGACGATGTTTCCCCGATCCGCACCTTTATCTTGAACCCCTTGAACCGCTGCGAGAGCACGTCGTGGAAATGCTTGGCCAGCAACTCACTGGTCACGGCGGGCAGCGGTAGCAAGCATACATCGTCCCGGGGAACCGAATATCTTTTCCCGCTGAACGTGAAATCGAGATTATCCTTGGATTCTTTCAGCACGAGGTCCTTGGAAGCAGTGGGGATCAAGATCCTGTGGTCGAGCTTGTCGACCTCGGCCTTTATCGCGTTTTTCACGTCGATGAAATCGACGACGAAATTGTACCGTGGATCCAGAGGCCCGCCAAATTCCACGGCGACGTGGAAATTATGGCCGTGCAACCGCCCGCATTTATCATGGCCGACGATGAAATGCGCGCTGCTGAACTTGTGCTGGATGCCATCGACGATGATTTTATAGCTCATGGTAGTTTGCCCCGTGGGTGTCCTGCCATCGTGGTTGGCAAGACATTTTCATCTAATGCACGTTGGATAATGATCATCCGGCATTTATCCTTGGCGGGAAAATGCTAATCGGTTTCCAATACTCGGTTTCCGAAAGGCTCTAAAACGAATAGTTGCATGATATAACGTGGTGAATTGCATGGAAATTATTCCGTTCTTGATCATATACATCGCCGTGCTGGTTGCCCGGCTCATCTCCTACATCTTCGCATTTTCCAGGAAGGCTAGTGCAAAGATAACGAACGCGATGT
>Ga0315277_10002201_pt1 | contig 27353 bp, 26 predicted proteins | sample YL17G05_15_MG_FD_203695 | JGI IMG/M metagenome (GOLD analysis project Ga0315277, IMG submission 203695) | Sediment microbial communities from Yellowstone Lake, YNP, Wyoming, USA - YL17G05_15 | ecosystem: Environmental > Aquatic > Freshwater > Lake > Sediment | place: USA: Wyoming | collected... | reverse complement strand
GGGCATTGACATGGTGGAGGTGAAGAGGATAAAAATCTTGATGGAGAAGTGGGGAGATCGTTTTCTTCATCGTGTCTTCACCCCTTGGGAGATCGCCTATTGTAAAAGCAAAAACGCACCGGAACAATCTTTTGCAGCTCGTTTTGCGGCGAAAGAGGCAATTCTCAAAGCCATTGGGACCGGACTCTCGCAGGGAATAAGATGGACCAGCATGGAAGTTGTCAACGATAAAAATGGATCACCCAGCGTGAAATTAGGAAAAAGAATCAAAGACAAAATCGGGGACAAGAAAATTTTGATCAGCATGTCTCACACTAAGGAATATGCAGTTGCCCAGGCGGTTTTGGGTGATTGAGGCGTTTGAGTTTTTAGCTTTTCACCAAAATATAGGCTAATGGAAAAGCATCTTATTGCACCAAATAGCATATTTTAACCTCACCCCCTTTTGTCCCCCTCTCCCCCGCCAAAGGCGGGGGAGAGGGGGTAGGGGGAGAGGTTCAGACCCAAAAGGAGAAATTTTATGGCAAATCAAGAAGAGATTTTCCAGATATTTGAAAAAGCAAAAGCACTTTTGAAAGGACACTTTCTTTTAAGCTCTGGTCTTCATTCAGATTTGTATTTCGAGAAATTTCAGGTATTGCAATACCCGGAGTATGTGGAGGTTTTATGCAAAAAGCTCGCATCTTTATTTAAAGACGACAAAATCGAGGTGGTGGTAGGTCCTACCACGGGAGGAATTATCATTGCCTATGAAGTAGCTAAGAACTTAAAAACCCGCTCGATCTTCGCAGAATCTGAAGGTGAGGGGCGTGTGTTTAAAAGAGGATTTGATCTGAAAAAAGCGGAAAGGGTTCTGATTGTAGACGATATCCTAACTACCGGAAAATCTCTCCGTGAGGTCATTGATCTGGTTAACAAGTATGACGGAGAAATTGTTGGGATTGGAGTCCTTCTGGATAGATCTGGAGGGAAGGTGGAGTTTGGCTATCCCTTGAAGGCATTAGCCACCACCGAGGTGAAAAATTATGCTCCGGATCTGTGTCCGCTTTGCAAAAAAGGCGAGCCTTTGGTCAAACCGGGAAGCAGAAAAATATGACCTCCTTTATCCCCCTCTCCATTTTATGGAGAGGGGGTGAGGTAATTTTTAGGCAACTCCACTTATTTCGAACGAGTAGAGAACCACCCTCAAAAATTCCTATGAACGCTTCACACTCTGGGAGAAGGATGCTTGGAGTGTTCACCTTTAGGGACTGTTGAAAAACCCTCTTGTTCGTGCGGGAATTGGATTTCCCGCACGAGGCTGGTTCGGGAATTCCAATTCCCGAACCAACTTAAGTAGTTGCGGTATGAGAACATTTGGATTTGAAAAAATCGCGAAAGCAAGCTTTCGCACTCCAAAAGCACTTTTTCAAAAACCTCGAAAAAAAATTTAGGGAGAAAATTCGTATGAATGCTTCGCAAATGAAGATAGCTAACTTTAAGGACGTGATGGCTGGCGAGGTCAAGGAACCGGGCTGTAAAGGAGTAGCTATAAGATGGCTTATCTCTCAAAAAGATGGTGCGCCCAATTTTGCCATGCGCATATTTGAAGTGGAACCGAGTGGATTTACCCCGTATCACAAACATTCCTGGGAACATGAAGTCTTTATATTGGAAGGAAGGGGAATCCTGGTAACCGAGGAAAAGAGCTTTCCATTGAAAAAGGGTGATGCGGTCTTTGTTCCGCCAGATGAAAATCATCAATTTAAAAATGACTCTGAGGAAAAGCTTATTTTCATTTGCCTGATACCTATAGAAAAGCGACCTTGACCTCACCCCCTTTATTCCCCTTCTCCATCCCGCCAAAGGCGGGAGAGAGGGGGACAGGAGGGAGAGGTTAAAAAACCAAAATGAACACACTTGAGGATATAGAAAAACGTTTGGGAGTTCCTCACCAATTAAGTATGTCCTTCCCCATGAGTTCTTTAGAGTTTCTGAATCTCAGAGATAGCATGAAGGATGGGCGGAATTCGGATGTGACCTTATTTATTTTCAAGGATAATAAAATCATCGTAATAGCCAAGCCCCGGTATCCCAAAGTACTTTACCGTGCTCCCAGCGGAGGGCTCAGACCTGATGAAGACTTGGAGCTTTGTGCCCTAAGAGAAGCCTATGAGGAAACCGGAGCAAAAATAGAATTAGAAAAATACACCCTAAGAATTCATGTTACCTTTACCTCCTATGAAGATAAAGTGAATTGGACTTCGCACGTGTTCACCGCCCAATATCTTTCTGGCGATCTGAAGCCAGTTGATACCAGAGAAATAAGAGAAGTGAATCTTTTAAGCCTGGATGAACTTGCCGCCTTAAAGGAAAAACTTTTGGAGAGCGACTCAGGTGGACTCTGTTACCGTGCCGCCCTGACCGAAGCCGCAATATCGGAGATCCGTATGGAGAAGAAATAAAGAATTCGGAATAGTTCAAAGACTCGTCTGGGAGAACTTGTCGAAGCGAAGCTCCGATGCGAAGCATTCATACGAATTTGTTACTTCTATTTGATTTCCCCTTACCCTCTCCCTATGAGACGGGGAGAAGCGAGGAGAAACCGGGTAAAATGTGAAAAACTTTTTTACGTTTGTATTTGGGATATGAACTCAAAAGATTTGTGTTTACAAATAAGGGCCGCATTACTTGACAGGGGGGTATCGCTGGTTGGCTTTGCTGATTTGATTGAAATACCAGCAGAAGTTCGTCATTCCAAAAGATTTGCTGTGTCCATTGCTATGGCGCTGGATGCCTCCATAATTGCCAATATCCGTACTGGTCCAACCCGAGAGTATTATTCTGAATATAAGAGGGTTAACGCCCTTTTATCAGATTTAGGGAAATTAACTTCCAGCCTGATAAGAGATCAGGGATATCAAGCAATTTCAAAAGAACCCACAGGTGTAGGAATTGATCCTAAGACACATAGCACGGCTCTTCCACACAAGACCGTGGCCACCCGAGCAGGACTTGGATGGATAGGAAAGTGTGCGCTTCTGGTGACTAAAGAATATGGTTCAGCTATTCGTCTCACTACGGTTCTGACGGATGCCCAGTTAGAGACGGCGATTCCGACAGATCATTCGCTCTGCGGCGATTGCGCGATTTGTGTAAACTTATGCCTTGGGAGCGCACCCACAGGGAAGAACTGGAATGTGAAGTTATACCGAGATTTGTTCTTCGATTTCTCTGCCTGCCGTAAGGCGGCAAGAGAGGGTGCGGCGAAGATCGGGATTGACGACACCGTTTGCGGAATATGTATCTCAGTTTGTCCTTGGACCTTAAAATACATTGAAAGGGAAGGTGGGACTTAATGAGATCTCTGAAAAACTATAAAGGAGGGAAAAATTGGAGTGTTCACCTTTAGGTGAACCAGGTTTCAAAGACTGTTGGACTATTACTGATACCTTACATCCTATGGGTAAGCTTTGCAACAGTTCGCAATTTTTTCATTTGGAGGCTTAATTCTTGAGATTGTGGAGCATACATCCTAAATATCTTGATGGGTTAAGCTTGGTAGCACTATGGGAGAATCTTTGACGCATCGGCATTAGGTAATGCAGGTGCTGATCCACGTGTGAGCTTCGGCAATTCTTCCGCCTTTGGCGGGATATTGGGACTATTGCCGAAGCATCAGAAAATTCTTCAGTCAGGTAGCTGAAATGGTGTTAACACTGGGCAAAGAGCCTTTAGTTAAAGGAATGTCAAGACACTTGGTTCTATATGGGGAGAAGAGGTACGTGAACAAGCAAAAAGGGTGATGAAAATGGGATTGAGCGAGGAAGAAGGGGCCAGGTATTGGGATAAGGAAGCCGAAAGCTACAACAAGGAAGTTGAGAAGCACAGAGACAGATATTATAAATTAGTCGAGTGCATACTAGATTTGACTGCCCCCAAGAAAAGCGATGTCATCATGGAAATTGGTGCTGGGACTGGGGTGGTCTCATTATTACTTGCACCCAAGGTAAAAAAGATTATAGCAGTTGACATCTCTAAAGAGATGCTGAGAATTGCCAAAGAGAGAGCAAAGGAGGCTGGCATCCATAATATCGAGTTTATGATGGGAACTTTCCATGAGCCGAACATCGCAGAAAAGGTGGACATAATCGTAACCATCGATTCGCTCCACTGTACATCCGATGGGGATTATAAAAAGCGTGCCATTGAGATAATGCATGATCACTTAAAAGATGAAGGGAAAGTATTTTTAGAGGACGAGATGATAGTCTACGACCAAGAGATTTTGAAAGGGAGAGCTGATCAGATAGTTCGGTATTTAGTGAAGCTAGCGAGGAGATCAGACAAAGAATTTCGAGATGTGCTCTTTGAAGAACGCCCAAATATTCATGATTTGAAGGAATTTTTCGATGAGTCGATGAGCTACTATATCAAAGATATGGCTAAAACAGGGCATCACCTTAAACTCGAAGATCTGGTGAAATATTTTGAAGAATCGGGCTTTGAAGTTGAAGAGACAAAGAGGCCGTCTTCAACAAGTGGGATAATTTATGCAAAGAAGGCGAAAAACGCTTGAAAAATGATCTTAAGGAAATTTCGAAGTCTTGAAGTCAGCTTAATTAGCTAACATCGCCTAGCGGAGCGTATCTGGCTTCGTGCCTTCAACACTACGCCCAAATCCTACCAAAGGCGGGACTCGGGATACACTCGGAAGGTCAGGCGGGTCTCATAACCGTCAGAGGAGTAAGAGAGGAGTTAAAGGAGGTGGTTGATCATGGAAAAAGAAGTATTCACCTTTATTGTAGGTGGTAAAGCAGGTGAAGGGGTCAAAAAGGCAGGATCTGTTGCCGCCCAGCTATTTGCCAGTATGGGGCGTCAGGTTTTCCAAATGGACGACTACCAGAGTTTGATTAAAGGGGGCCATAACTTTTCCGTTATCAGCACCGCTAAAAGAAGAATCACCAGCCATTATATAAAAGCGGATTTGGTGGTAGCGCCGGACAAAAAAAGCTATGATATCCACAAAGAACATCTATCTGAGCAGGGTGTCATAGTCTATAACTCTGATAAGGTAGGTGAGGCAGAGGGCGTGGGAGTCCCGTTGACGACTGAGGCAAAGAAATATCCTAATCCAGACTTAAGAATTGGTGTGGGAGCAGTGGCAGCGCTGGCGGCTGTTGTTGGATTGGACAAAGATGGTCTGAAAAAACTTATTCAGAGTGAGTATCCCAGAGATATTGAAAACAACATCGCTTATGCCGTGGCTATATATGATATAGTCTATCCGAAAATTGGGGGTAAGTTCCAACTGGAGGGTGGGGATAAAGAACGACCAATTGTTTCGGGCAATGAGGCCATAGCCCTGGGAGCAGTGGCGGGTGGACTGGATACATACTTTGCTTACCCCATGACACCCTCATCCTCTCTTCTGCACTTTTTAGCCGCCCATGATAGGGATCTGGGTGTGACGGTGGTGCATCCTGAAAACGAGATTGCGGTAATCAATATGGCAATCGGCTCGACCTTTGCAGGTGCGAAAGCTATGGTGGGGAGCAGTGGCGGAGGTTTTGCCTTAATGCAGGAGGCTTTTTCACTTGCAGGTATGGTAGAGGCGCCTCTTTTGTGTATTTTAGGATCCAGACCGGGACCGTCCACAGGAGTCCCCACCTATACCGCGCAGGGGGACTTAAAATTCGCCATTCATCAGGGACACGGGGAGTTTCCTAAAATTGTCGCTTCTCCCGGCAGTGTAAAGGAGGCTTTTTATCTTGCCGCCGAAATGCTTGATATGGTCTGGCGATTCCAGACCCCGGGGATATTACTTACTGAAAAACATCTGTCGGAGAGTGCGATGACCGTTGATATTGATGTGAGTAAGGCGAAATGGCCTGAACCTGTTAGGCATAGTGGTGGTGAGTATAAGAGATACCTTGACACCAAAGACGGTGTGTCGCCTTTTTTATTTCCTCCCTCAAAGGAACTGATTAAGTGGGATAGTTACGAGCATGATGAACTTGGAATAACTACGGAGGATCCAAATATGATCGCCAAGATGCAAGAGAAAAGGAACAGAAAAAAGAAAGCAATTATAGATTATATGAGGGGCGTGCATACAGTTAATGTTTATGGCGACAAAGGTCCGGTAATTCTCACCTACGGATCAACCACCATGAGTGTTTTGGAATCTTTAGAAAGCGGTGAAATAGAGGCCACAGTGGTCCAGCCGATATATCTGGAGCCTCTGCCCGTTTGGGAACTTGACAGGTATAAAGAGAGTGGTGTCATCGTGGTGGAGCTTTCTTGCGCAGGACAGTTTGCATCTTTACTGGAGGAAAAGGTTGGCATCAAGCCCAAGGCTGTTATCAAAAAATACGATGGGAGACCCTTTGATCCCGTTGAATTGGCAAGTAGAATTAAAGAGATATTATAGAATTTCTATAGGATCTCATTAAAAGTTGTTTTGGAAACTCGGTTAACGGCAACGAAGTTCGTATCGATGCTTGAAGCTCGAAGTTAGAAGCTGGGACACTTAATTCAATGAAGAAGTCTTCGAGTATCGAACTCCGAAAGACGAACTTCGATATTGAGCGAAGCGAAATCCGTAGGACGAGCCTCGCCAACGAACTCCGAGCATCGAGCCTTATCAAAGGAGGTGATATAAAATGGACGACCTGGAAACCTATGCAGAGAACACCTGGTGCCCCGGTTGTGGGAATTTCGGAATCCTTTCTGCCTTTAAAAAAGCGGTAAGGAAACTTGAGGAGAAGGGGATCAAAAGGGAGAAGATTATTATCTCTGCTGGTATCGGCTGTCACGGAAAGATCTTTGACTATCTTAAACTCAGTGGACTTTATTCAATTCATGGAAGATCCATGGCAACGGTACAGGGCATGAAGATTGCCAACCCCGATTTGAAGGTGGTGGCATTTGCCGGCGATGGCGATGCCTTTGGGGAGGGGATAGCACACATGATATTCGCCGCCAAGAGGAATGCAGATATAACCGTCATCGTGCACGATAACGGTGTGTATGGTCTTACCACGGGTCAATATACGCCAACCAGCCAGAAGGGCTTTAAAGGTCCCTCCACGCCTAAAGGGAGTATTGAAGAGCCTTTGAATCCTTTAGCCCTCATGTTAGAGTCGAAAGCGACCTTTGTTGCCAGGGGTTATCCGGTCAAGTTGGATCATCTTGCGGACATAATGATGCAGGCGGTGGAGCATGAGGGTTTTTCATTTGTGGACGTTCTTCAGCCATGCGTGAGTTTCAATAACACCTATAAGAAATATAATGCTATGGTGGAGATTCTGGATCATATACCCGCTAACTACGAAGAGGCGATGGCTATTGCCAAAAGGGAGGATAAAGTGCCTATAGGAATAATATACAAAAAGGAAAAACCACCGTATCATAAGGAACTATATGGAGATTTTAACCCTGTAACAAAGGGGTTATCAAGAGAAGAGAGGATAAAGAAGATCAAACTTTTACTTTCCCCATAAGAGAAATCGTATAATAAATAATAAGAGTCTGTTACCCAACTATTTTTAATTGGTTTCGTTAAAAAGGTTTAGGTCTTCGGTTACGTATCGTCTATCGTTAGTTGTAAAAAAGGTTACGGATGGACAACGTCAAAGGACTAATATATAATCTTTCACTTGCTATGAATAATTTTACGGTTCGACAAGTTCACCGTCCCTGAGCCTGTCGAAGGGAAAAAGAGACGAGGAACCAAACCTTAATACGAAGCCGATACCTGGCCGAAACCCAGACCGATGCGTATGCATTCATACGAACAACCACAAAACAGACTAAGAGACAACACACTCAAAAATAATAAAAATGGAGGTAAAAACCATGGCAGAACAAGAAAGAACCAAAATCGGTGAGAAGGCGAAAGATTTTGCCCTGAAAGATCAGAACGACAAGGAATTCAAGTTGTCCCAGTTTAAGGGCAAAAGGGTCCTCCTTTCTTTTCATCCTTTGGCATGGACCGAAGTGTGCTCTAAACAGATGCAATCTCTCGAAGCAAACAAAGCAGTTTTTGATTCGCTGAACACTGTGGCACTCGGAATGAGCGTGGACACGGTTCCCTCGAAAAAGGCTTGGGCTGAGAACCTCGGAATAAAAAATACTCCTCTTTTATCGGATTTCTGGCCCCACGGCGAAGTAGCAAAGTTATATGGGATTTTCAGGGACAAAAACGGATTTTCGGAGAGAGCAAATATAGGGGTGGATGAGAATCAAAAAGTAGTATTCTTCAAGGTTTATCCCATACGCGAACTGCCGGATATAAATGAGATAATAAATTTTTTCAAGAATCTTAAATAACAGCTGCGCCTGTGTTGGGGCAGGGGTTAAACCCCTGCCCCCAACAGTCACCAAGGAGGTCCTGATGATGGGTTCGGACATTATTCCCGATGCAGAGTTGGATTGTGTCGGTCTTTATTGCCCCATGCCGATTGCCATGACCAAGGAGGAAATTGAGAAGATCGAGGTGGGGCAGGTGTTGAAGGTAGAGGCAGACGATCCTGCGGCGGAAGAAGACATAAAGCGATGGGCTAAGAGGACCGGACATAAAATTATGAAATTTGAAAAAGAAGGGACAGTATTGACCTTCTATATCCAAAGGACGAAATGAGGTAGGATCTGGCGTTCTGTCTACAAAATAAGATGCGTATGCACTCATACGAGTTTGTATGTTTATTGTTATGGGTTTCGGTTTCGGCCACGTATCGTAGAGCGTCTGTCGGTTTGGTCTACCGTTTTTTAAACGATAAACGACTGACGATGACTTTTTAGACGATACCTAACCGAAACCGTAATCTTTTAGAACGAAACCCAAAAAATGTAATGCTATCTAATTGACAAAACACTAGGAATACTCTTTGACTGACCTCTGATGCCGAAATGTGGTAGAGAAAAACAAAAAAGGAGCTATAAAAATGAAAGACGAAAACTCAATCCTATATGTGCAAACCAGTGACCAGCCGGAAAGACAGTATTCACCTTTAGTTTTAGCACAGACGGCGAAGGCAATGGATCTTATTCCGAAACTTTATTACTTAGGCCTGGGCTTAAAAATACTCCTGCCGGGCGCCGCCGAAAAGATAAAACTCGGATCGTTCCCCAGCGTTGGGGAAATGCTTAAGAAAACTTTGGACATGGGAATCGAAATTTATGTATGTGAAGCTTCCAAGCAGATGTTGGGTTGGGAAAAGGTGGAATTGATACCAGGGGTGAAGATAGTCGGTGCCGCAACCCTGAACGATCTTGCCCTCGAGGCGGGGGCAACCATGTGGTTTTAAAAAGAAGTAAAATAGGAGATTCAAAAGACTATGGAAAAGATATATTTGGACCACGCCTCAGCCATGTCGGTTGATCCCAGAGTATTGGAGTTTGCCAAGCAGTATCTTGGAGACGGATTTGGAAATCCCTCATCCCTCCATTCAGCAGGATTAACGGCGAAAAGAGCTATCGAGGATGCTAGGAAAAAAGTTGCAGAGCTTATTAACGCAGAGAATGAGACCTGTATTGTCTTTACCGGTGGCGCAACTGAATCCAACAACTTAGCTATCAAGGGAACCGCACTCAGGAACATAGGAAAGGGGAAAAAGGTTGCGGCAAGCGCCATAGAACACATCTCAGTTCTCAATCCCATGAAAGAGCTTCAGAAAAATGGTTTCGAATTTACCATTATATCGGTGGATTCAACGGGTCTTGTAGATTTAGAAAAGCTCAATGATATTTTAACCAAAGACACCACGGTAACCTCGATAATGTATGCAAACAACGAGATAGGGACAATAGAGCCTATCAAAAAGATAAGTGAGATAGTTTACAAAGAGGGTTTATATTTGCACGTGGATGCAACGGCGGCCGCAGGGCGTATACCTATCGACGTGCAAAATGAGGGTATAGATTTATTAACCCTATCATCTAATGATATGTATGGACCTCAGGGTGCCGGTGCATTGTACATAAAACCGGGGATAAAACTTCAATCCATCCTTCCCGGTGGGGGACAGGAGCGTGGGCTCAGGTCTGGGACCGAGAACTTATTCGCTGTTGCTGGAATGGGAGAGGCGGCAAGGATAGCAAAGGATGGAATGGAACAGGAAAGTAAAAGGCTGAAAGAGATAAGGGACAGACTCATCGAAGAGATATTGGAGATCGATAAATCATATCTCACTGGTCATCCAACCCAAAGGCTTCCCCACCACGCCAGCTTCCGGTTCAGTGGCATAGAGGGGGAGAGCATCCTGTTAAATATGGACATGATGTATAACATACAAATAGCCACCGGGTCAGCCTGCTCTTCCAAGACTTTGGAACCATCACACGTTCTATTGGCAATAGGTCTGAAACATGAAGAGGCTCATGGTTCAATGGTCTTGACCCTGGGACGGTCAAATAAGGTCGAACAAGTCCCTACGATCACAAAAGCTGTAAAGGAAACGGTTGAAAGGTTAAGAAAACTTTCGCCCTTATGAAATAAGGGAGGTGATTTTTGTGGCTCAGATAGGTTATAGTCAGAAAGTATTAGAACATTTCATGAACCCAAGAAATGTAGGAGTAATAGAAAATCCAGACGGATATGGAAAGGTGGGGAATCCCGTCTGCGGCGATCTGATGGAGATGTTCCTTAGGGTAAAAGACGATATTATTACTGATATAAAGTTCAGAACTTTCGGCTGTGGTTCAGCCATTGCCACGAGCAGTATGGTGACCGAGATGGCAAAAGGGATGCACGTAGACCAAGCCATGAAACTAACCCGTAACGATGTAGCTAATGAACTTGAGGGTCTCCCTCCACAGAAGATGCACTGTTCCAACTTAGCCGCGGATGCACTGCACGAGGCGATTAAAGATTATAAAAGAAAAAAGGGAGAATAGAAAGATCGGAAGCACCTGATAGCGTCCGTGGAGATAGATAATGGAACCTATCAAAGAAATAACAGAGCACCTTCTAAAATATGTTCTGCCGGATAACTCTACTGCGGAGGAAAGAGAGGCAAATCCAATTGCCGCACAAGAGGTGGTAGATGCCATCAAGGCAGGGAAGTCAGTTGAGATCATAAATGCGGTGATTGAGGGCTCTTTTAACCTTGAATCTGTAGTTGTCGAAGGCAAGATCACCATTCAGCAGACCAGGATAAAGGGTCCTGTGGACTGCTCTTATGCAGAGTTCAAGCAAGTGTTGAATTTCCATAGCTCGACATTTGAATCCGATGTGAATTTTACGGCAGCCGTGGTTGAGAACGACATCACTCTAAATGCTGCAAGCTTTCTAGGGAAAGTTGATCTTACTGATGTCCAGGTTAAGGGGGCTTTATATGCTCAGGATTGCATATTTTGGAAGGAAGCTAACTTTATGTCCGGAGAGATCGAGCGTCGCATTGTGTTCATAGGAGCTACATTCAAGCAACAGGCAATGTTTACAGGTTGTAGAATACGTGGAACTGCTTTCTTTGACTCTGCCATATTTGGGGGAGAGGTCAACTTTGTGACTGTTGAGATCAATGATCGTGCTATGTTTAGTGACGTGACTTTCGCGGAGAACGCTGACTTTGCCCGCGCCCAGATTGGAGCTTCTGCTGAGTTCAACGGAACGATCTTTAAGAAAGATGCTTGCTTTCACGGGGTTAGCATTCAGGATAGTGCGTTCTTTAGAAAGACCCATTGTTCGGGTAAAGCGGACTTCAGTTACATTCGGACAGGGAGTAATGCTGAATTTACAGGGTCCGTCTTTAGGGGAGCAGCTGTTTTCAATAGTGCCGAGATTGGAGGACACGCGGTCTATAATGAGGTTACTTTTTTCGCGAAAACGGACTTCTCAGCCACAATCTTCAGGGCTGGAGGCGCGTTCGCCAACGCACAATTTAGTGGGGGTGTGTCTTTTTTCGCCAGCCAGTTCAACATGGACGCTGGTTTCGGGCAGTCAGTCTTCGCTGAAGATGTTAGCTTTCTCAATGCGAATTTTAGGACTATATTCTTTGGATTACCGCAGGGTCCGGCTACAACTAAGTTTAACGGAAAAATTGACCTCCGGGGATGTACCTATGATCGCATCGAACCTGTCTCCATCTGGGAAGAACTAATGAATCGACTTGACCCATACGATCGTCAGCCGTTTACTCAGCTTGAAGAGATATTCCGTCGGGCAGGAGAAGTTGATTTAGCAAATAAAGTCTATTATGAACGTAAGAGAGTGGGGTCTGCTCGCATACCATTGCGGAGGACTGGTGCTTGGCTTTTGGATCGTTTCCTTTGGGCTTTGACTGGATACGGAGTAAGGCTTTGGCGACTTTCGGTGGTCATCCCACTCATTCTTCTAATTGGAACCTTTATCTTTCACATTGAGGGAGCGGTGGATCCAAATCAAACCCTTCAATCTTCCCCTCTGTTGGGACCTCAACCTAAAGGAGGTTTAGTGCTGTCCCTCACATACACAGAAGCCTTTTGGGTCAGTTTAGGCTTCTTTCTGCCAGTGGAGACCCCGTCCGGGACAGAGTGGAAGGCATCTTCTCGGTCTCTGTGGGGGATAATTACGTTTACATCCTTTGCCACTCTGTGGAAACTGCTCGGGTGGATTCTTGTTCCCGTTTGGGTTGCAGGCGTAACCGGGTTGCTAAAGCGTTAAAACAGTAACGGGCTTTTGTAAGGTATGATGAAATATCAGATTGTTATTATCCCTGTAAGCTAGCGACTGGACTAATAACACAAAATCAACAGAGGAATCCTACATGAATTTAAAAGAGATAATAAATAAAAGAAGGGCTTATCGTTCGCTGGAGCCGGTGGAGATAACGGAAGATTTAGTAAAGAATCTGGCTGAATGTGCCCAGTTGGCACCATCCTGTTCCAATAATCAGCCCTGGCGTTTTGTTTTTGTATATGATAAAGCCATGTTGGAAAAACTTCGTCCAGCATTGTCAAAGGGAAACCAGTGGGCTAATTTCGCATCCATGATTATTGCCGTATTCAGTCGGAAGGATTTTGACTGTGTTGTAAAAGAGAAAGAATACTATCTCTTCGACATTGGTATGGCTAACGCTTTTATTCTACTTAGAGCCACTGAACTGGGACTTGTGGCTCATCCCATAGCTGGATATAGTGAAGAGAAGATCAAGGAAATCTTGGGAATACCTGAGGAGATGAGGGTTATTACCCTGGTCATTGTAGGCAGGCATTCAGAAAATCTCAATCCTGTGTTATCAGAGAAGCAGATAGAATGGGAGAGGAATCGTCCTGATCGTCTGCCATTGGAAAAATTCGCATACAAGAATGTGTATAAGGAGACTGAAATATGGATATGAAACATGTTAAGGGCAAGAACAAGGGAAATATTATGATGTATGCCTTAAGCACGTGTGGATGGTGCAAAAAAACTAAACGTCTTCTGAACGAAATGGGGGTCGAGTATGATTACACCGACGTTGATCTTTTAGAAGGAGAGGAGAAGACAAGGGTCATGGAGGAGTTGGAGCGATGGAATCCCCGCCGCTCCTTTCCTACGCTGGTGATCAACAACGAATGTATTGTGGGCTACCAAGAGGAGAAAATCAAGGAGGCGATAGGAGCATGAGTGATAGGGCAGAGGTAACTGGAAAAGAAATAGATAAACTCTATGAAAGGTTAAACCGGGAGGCGGAGGCATCCGGATACCATCTAAATCCGGATATGGAGCACACCAAAGACCTTGTCGAGGGCTTGCTTGTAAACGAGAAAAGATATGGTTACTGGGCATGTCCATGCAGGTTAGCTTCAGGTGTCAAGGAAGAAGATCTTGATATAATTTGTCCTTGCGATTATAGGGACCCGGATCTAAATGATTACGGCACGTGCTATTGTGCCCTTTATGTCTCACAAGCGGTTTTAAAAGGCGAAAAAAACTCAGGATCGATACCTGAAAGGCGTCTTTCTTCAGAGGAAAGAAAAAGAGAAAAACCTAAATCCATAGCAGAAGATGTTTCTTCCCTCCCCCTACCGATATGGAGATGCAAGGTTTGTGGCTATTTATGTGCCAGAGAAGACCCACCTGAAGTGTGCCCGATATGCAAGGCGAAAAAGGAGCGATTTGAGAGGTTCATATAGAACGAGTCTGTTGCTTAAGTCTGTTTATCGTTCATGCATATTCATTTATACGAATCTTGAGTACTTAACTGAACCAAAGGATTTTCCCCACACAATGCCCGATCCACACAAAATTAGTATCGAAATTACAAAATCCCGATATTAAAGGGGGGATTATAAGAAATTGCTCCCCCCAAGATTTGCCCAAATAATACAAAATCAGCCATTAGGCGGACCATTATAATAGCCTTTGGGTCTGGGAAATAGTGGTCAAGCTGAAGTCGCAGATCCCGCTGAGACGGGGCTTAACACTCCAGAGGAACTCTCTTTAGTCCAACTCAATAGAAAATTTTCTTGCCAAGAAAAGAAAATTTCCTTTAATTGTTAAAAAGAAGTTAACACTTCCGCCGAAGACGGATCCCTGCCCGACGAATGGCAGTCGGGCGCCTATGGCGGACAACCCAGAAGGAGGTTTTCTATGCTCCGATTCGTTTTTATTTTCGGTGTAATCATCTTGATTTTTTCTGCCAGCCTAAGTTTGGCTGGGATTCCCAAGACGATAAACTACCAGGGGATGTTGACCGACAACTCCGGCACGCCCTTGGATGGGAATTTCAATATAATCTTCAAAATTTTAATCTCTTAAACAGAGGAGGTGAGACAAGTGAGATCCAAAGCTTTTTATCTTGTATTTGTTCCCATTATCTTCTTATTCTTCAATTTTGCCTTAGGTTCAGGCGAAAAGATTCCCTGGTGGAGCATAAATGCTGGAGGGAATGTCTACGACTCTTCTACTAACTACAAGCTTTGCGGTTCGGTAGCTCAGTCGGTGACTGGGAAAGATAGCAGCACCACCTATCGTAGCTACGCCGGATTCTGGAATCCCTGGGTGGTTGAGATGACTCCGGTGGAGTGGGAGGAGGTGGGTCAAGCAGAGATTCCCAAGGAATTTGATCTGCGCCAAAACTATCCCAATCCGTTCAATCCTGCCACAGTGATTGAATATGCTTTACCCAAATCGGCACACGTGACCATCGAAATCTATAACCTCTTGGGGCAAAAGGTAAATGTTCTGGTGGATGAAGAACAAAAGGTCGGCAGGTATCGAGTAGATTGGGATGGAAAAGATAAGGATGGTGGAGAGCTTGCCAGCGGAATCTATTTCTACCGAATCCAGGCGGGAGATTTTGTAAAATGTAAAAAGATGATAATGTTGAAGTAAAGCTATTTGGAGTGTCAAGCTTTTAGCTTGACTGAAAGACTTTGGAGTATCCGGATTTAGCCAGGCCAAAGGTCTGCCTAAAGACAGACACTCCAAGTGAAACAGGTGTCAGTGGGAAGTAAAAACATTTTAGCCAAAAAAGGAGACGGACGAATGAAAAAGCACATTTTGTTTTTAGGTCTGCTGGTTTTTTTCATTTTGACCAGCACAAGTTTCGGGGTGATCCCGAAACTTATCAATTATCAGGGGATGTTGACCGGGTCCGATGGCAAGACCCCGGTGCCAAATGGGAATTATAGTTTGACCTTCAAGATTTATGGTTCTCTGGCAGGGGCGGACTCCCTTTGGCGGGAGTATCATCCTAATGTTCCGGTAACCAATGGCTTGTTCAGCATCATCTTAGGAAGCATAACCACCTTGAATTTAGCCTTTAACACAGATTATTGGCTGGGGATCAAGGTGGGAAACGACCCGGAGCTTTCTCCCAGAATAAGGTTAACCAGCGTGGGTTATGCTTATCGGGCTTCGGTGGCAGATAGTGCAGTGGCGTCACCTCCCCCTTCAACCGGTGGCGGTTGGACCGATGACGGCACGAATGTCCGTTTGACCACCAGCACCGACAAGGTAGGCATAGGAACCTCCAGCCCCGAGACTTATTCCAAGCTACACATTGTAGTTCCAAGAACTCAGAGTTTTGACCGTGTGACGGTGGAATGTCCCAGAGACAGCAATGGTTTTGGCATAGAATTGAAGCAACCCAATGGTTATTGGCGTTTAGGTCAAAACATTGGTAATGGCTGGGGGGGATATTTTTCCATAACCAACGGTGTTTCTCCCTACTATCGTTTGATGATTCTTAGCGATGGAAAGGTTGGCATCGGAACATCCGACCCGAAAGACAACCTACACGTTTACGGTAGTAACGGTGCTTTTGTAAGGATTGATGGCAATACTGGTATTAGCGGGCTAAGTATCACGGAAGCGGATTCAGCTAGATGGATATTGTTTTATCGTACCTGGCAAAGCAATAATCTTATTGTACGGGATGAAGTTGGGAATCTAGATGCTATGACTTTTCAGTCAGGCACAGGCAATGTTGGTGTCGGCACGTCGACCCCTGGTGCCAAGCTGGATGTAACCACCAGTTCGGGTGGAAGTGCGGTACGTGGCACTGCCACTGCGGCAACTGGTTGGGGTGTCGAGGGTATAGGTAAAGAGGCGGGTGCACACTTCGTAGATTCAGATGGTTCCGGAAATGCCTATATTGGACACGGTAACACCGGTGTAGAGGGTTATGGCAACGAGCAGGGTGGCTACTTCCAGGATGCGGACAACGGTGCCTACGCTCATGTCGGGTATGGGAATCGCGGCATTGAGGCAAAGGGGACCGAAATGGGTGGCTACTTTCAGGATTCAGATGGTTCAGGCTACGCTTCGGTTGGTATCTTTGACGACGGTATCAGAGCAAGGGGAAACTTTTCGGGAGGCGATTTCACAGATCTCAATTCCGATGGTTGGGTTTGGGCCGGTTATGACATTTACAAGGTATATGGCATCGGCTTGGTTAGCTTCGTGCAAAACCATCCGTACGAAAAGGACCGCGTAATCACCTACACTGCAGCGGAAGGAGATGAAGCAGCGACTTACACCCGCGGCACTTCACGGCTTGTGGCAGGTGAAGCCAGAGTTACTCTCGGCGAAACCTTCAAGTGGGTTACCAACCCGGATATTGGCTTGACTGCACACCTCACTCCACGTGGCGACTGCAAAGGTCTTTACGTCGCCTCATTAACCACCAGCGAGATGGTGGTCAAAGAACTGCAAGGCGGGACTTCGGATGCAACCTTCGATTATCTGGTCTATGGATTGCGCATAGGGTTCGAAGAGGCGAGCGTGGTTCAGGAGAAGATAAGGGAAGCCTATATTCCATCCCTGGCAAGCCATCGGGAGCGGTATAATACGTATCCGGAGCTGAGGCATTTTAATGCGTTGGAACGGTTTAAGGAAATGAATGCCCAGATCGGCAAGCCAGTTGACTTAGGCGCCTCCCGTGCGTTGCGAGATGCCATCCATGAGTTCGATCCTGCGATTGACAAATTGCCTGAACCGGTTGACCATAAATAAAAATTGTTGAATTGGGACAGGGATTCGGTCCCTGTCCCAACGGGTAAAACCCTTAGAGGCGCTGTTGCTAACGGACGCCTTGTCCGTTATCAGATTGACGTCACGGACGAGGGCATCCGTTCTCCCGCCAAAGGCGGGGGAGACGAAGTGCAGGGTCGAAGACAAAATGCAGGACCCCGTGCCAACGCGACACAAGTCGTTCAGATGCTTCGCATGTCGCTACTCCAAATGTTACGGGCAGGGCGCCGGTCCTCCTATAAATAGATAGTTGATCAGATAGACGACACCTGTAACATTAACCACCCCGTCACAATTAACATCTCCAACCTGTAAGATCGGAACAGGGGCATTTTCTCCGCTAAAGGGTGACTATTATTATTCTCCCTAATACCGTGGGATGATAACTCCTCCGAGGGGACTGGTCGTTTAGAGGTCGTAATGTAGAAATTTGGCAGATGAACTGCCATAAGGGCAGAATAATCTAACCACAACAATTTTTTGGATTTGAGAGGGTCAAGGTTCTTTGCGATAAAAGGGGAATCGGCTTAAGTTGAACTAATTTCAACAGTTAGCCCAAAATATGTGGATAACCCCTGTAAGTTTCGATGGAGATTTTTGCGTAATTTGTTGTTAATCAATTTGTTAATCAAATTTCCACATATTAGCCACATTTATCAACATTTCTAGGAAAAAGATTCAAAATTCAAGGTTCAAAATTAGTCTTTACCACCGAATCTTGAAGTTTAAAGGAGCAGAAAAGTTCAATACTAAGTCTCTTTTCAGTCACCCGGCGGTTGGAGGGTATCACTCATGCTGCATTTTCCATGGAAGATTGCCCCCTCTTCGACCACCAAGTTTTTCGTCGTAATATCTCCTTGAACTCTTGCCTTAGACTGCAATTCGATCTTCTCTGAAGCAAAAACGTTTCCGATCACATTCCCACCAATGACGGCAACTTTGGTATTCAAATCTGCTTCGACTGTCCCCCCATTTCCTATGGTCAAAGATTCAGAGGAGGATATTTTCCCCTTGACCGTGCCGTCGATTCGGATCCCTCCTTCTACTTCGAGAGTCCCTTCTATCACCGAACCTTCACCTATAATGGTATTCAAACCTGATTCTCCTTTGCTCTTTTTGTTTTTCATAATAAAGTTTGCTGTTTTCCGTTAGCTTGGTGCGTTTTCACAACGCCATTAAGAATTGCTCGATAAGTACTTAACGTTTATCGCTAACGAAGCTCGTAACGAAACTCGTTAGTAGAATCTCGATGCTCGAGAAAGACTATTTTGTATATTTACTTTACATAATTTTTTTCTGCGAAACGCATAGGTAAAACAAATGGTTTGACTTCCTTCGACTTCGCTCCTTCGGACTGAGTCCTCAGGACGAAGTCAGGACAAGTCGCTCACCATAAACAGGATACAAAAAATGGGCACTGAGCTTACTGACCTTACTGAGCTTTATTTTCATAATTTTTTTGGTTTAGTTTGCTCGCTATGGATCCTTCTATTACGCTCAGCACAAGTGGTAGGAGTATGCTCACCATCAGTCTCAAGAGATTGCTTCGTCGTCCCGCCGTTGGCGGGACTCCCCCGCCTTCGGCGGGATTTTCAACTCGCAATGGCAGTTCATTTCAATATAGTGTCAGAACGGGGTTCTGACACCTCCGGTAAAATTGTTCTCTCATAAACCGGCGACCTATCTCCATCACCATCAAAGTTGTGGTGATTTTGCTATCTTTACCATTAATCCCCCTTTAGTCCATCTTTAGAAAAGGGGGATTTTCAATCTTCCTTAGTTTGGGCGGACGTAAAGTCCGTCCCTAAGCGTCTCCACTAACATGCACCCTATCCGTTTCACCATCAAAATTGTGGTGATTTTGCTATGTTTACCATTAATCCCCTTTAGTCCCCCTTTAGAAAAGGGGGAATTCTTGATTTGTTTTAATCCCTCTTCAAAAAAGGGGGATTTTCGATTTCTTATAGCTCACTTCGGATTTAAAAAATCTGTTGGGTCGATAGGGATGCCATTCCCGCCTGCGGCGGGATTTTCAACCTTCCTGATTTCATAATGAAGATGTGGAGCTGAGCTTCTGCCGGAGTTTCCAGAAAGTGCGATCACCTCTCCTCTCCTCACAAAATTTCCCGAATTCACCAATATCTTGGAGTTATGCCCATAATAGGTAACATAGCCATTCTTATGATCCACCATAACCAAATTCCCATAGACATCATCCCAACCTACAAAACTTACCGTTCCATCGGCGGTAACCTTAACTTTCGTGCTCTCCTTTGCGGCAAAATCAATTCCAGTATGTTCGCCTCCGAAAGCAGATTCGTTCAGAGAAAATCCCTGTGTGATCCATCCATCTATGGGTTGTCCTTTGGGAATGCGTCTTAAGGAGTCAGCCTCGATTTGAGCTTCTTGTCGTATAGGAAAGTGGGGTCTTTCAGATTCATTCTGAACGGACAGTTTGGATCCAGTCTCAGTATTCTCTAAAGATGAAAGAATTCTTCCTTTATTCAATGCAGTTGTATCTTCGCGAAGAAGGGCTAAATTAGTTTCTCTCTTTTGTGGATTTGGCGAAAACGGATATTCAATTCCTGCTAGTTCCGCCACTCTCTGGGTAAAGCTTCTGTATTCCTGAAGCTCTTTTTCCAGTTCTACCACTTTGGCATTATATTTTTTAAGCTTTTCATTTTCCCGGCGCAATGATTTGTCTGAAATACCTCCGTAAATAACCTTGCCATAGAGAACCGACAGAATGATAAGGACAATGATCAAGATGCCTAAGAAGCCCAAAATCATCCAAGTTTTCCAGAAGGATAATCTGAAACTTATATTCCTCAAACTACCTTCAGGAATTATCAGGAAGTTGATATATCTTTTTCTGGATTTGAACATTTCCTTTCTCGTATTCCCCCCTCACCCTTGCCTATAGCGGGAGCGGGATCTTCGATTGCCTTCAGCGCTAAGAGAGTTATCTCGAAGCTAGTTTAACGGTGGGGAAGCTCGTATGGTTCGACCAGCTCACCATAAATCGAGGCTCGTCTATCGGACCTCGAATCTCGATATTCATGCAAAGACACGATCATTCATATACATTTTTAATTTGCCATATCATTTGGTTCCCCCTTACCTTTATCCTCCTACGGATTTCGCTTTGCTCAATCTCCCCTCAGTGGTAATCTCAAAAGATTGCTTTGTCGTCCCGCCGTTGGCGGGACTCCTCGCAATGACATTTCATTTAATACGTTTTTATTAATTAGAAGGCGATATGCAAGAGTTCCAATATCCTGGACAAGTCCTCCTCTGAATAAAACTCTATCTCGATTTTTCCCTTCTTTTTTCCTTGAACCACACTCACTTTTGTCCCAAAGAACTGCTTTAGACTATTTTCGATCTCCAGATACTTTGAGGGGGCTCCCTTAAGTTTTCTTCTTTTTAATTTTTCTCTTCTGCCATAGACCAACTCTTCTGTTTTCCGAACAGAGAGACCATCTTTAATTATATGTCTGGATAAGGTAATTTGTTCCTTTTCACCCGAAAGGGAAAGAATGGACCGGGCATGTCCTTCGGAGAGTTCACCGTTAGCAATGAAGTTTTGAAGCGTCTCGGGTAACTTTAATAATCTCAGTGTGTTAGCAACCGAGGAGCGATCTTTGCCGATCCTTTCGGACAGTTCCTTTTGTGTAAGCCCACATTCCTCTAAAAGCCTTTTGTAACCCCTTGCCTGATCGATGGGGTTCAAATCCTCCCTTTGTAAGTTTTCTATTAAGGAAAGCTCTAACATTTCCTCTTTGGACAGTTTTTCCATCACTAAAGCTGGAACTTTTTCCATCCCCAATTTTTGAGCCGCCAAGAATCTCCTTTCCCCCGCTACCAATTCAAACTCATCTCCAACTGGACGAACCACCACCGGCTGAATTATACCCTTTTCTTTTATGGACAAAGTTAGCTCCTCCATCTTGTCTTTATCGAACTTCCCCCGGGGCTGATAGGGATTGGGTTTGATCTTATCAACCTTTATGTGGACCAGATTCTTTTCGGGTTTGATCAGCTCCTTAGGAAATTCAGGAATCAAAGCCTCCAAACCCTTTCCTAAAGCTATCCTATGGAATTCACTTCGTTCAGTCTTACTCATAGTTAGGTTCCTTCAGTTTAATCAGGTGAAGAATTGGATAAACAAAACAACAGTAATAGAATTTGTTACATTTTACTTGGTTCCCCCTTTCCCTACCCTCTCCCACGAGGGGAGAGGGGACTCCTTCTCAAGACTTTTTGAATGGTTCAATGTCTCTCCCACAAGGGGAGAGGAAAGGGTGGCAGTTTAGATTTTTTTTCCTCATAAATCTTTTGAATGGTTTAATATCTCCTCTGCTAAACTAAGATAGTTTTCTGCTCCCGTAGACATTACATCATACAGGATGATCGGTTTTCCAAAGCTGGGTGCTTCAGAAAGCCTGACGTTTCTGTTAATCACGGTTTGATAAACTTTGTCTGAAAAAAATTTTCTTGCCTCTTCAGCTACCTGCTTGGAGAGATTCAGCCTTCCATCGTACATGGTCAGAAGGATGCCTTCGATTTTTAGTTGAGGATTTAAATGCTCCTGAATCAATTTTATGGTATTCAAAAGGTGCCCCAAACCCTCCAAGGCATAGTATTCACATTGGATTGGAATCAGAACCGAATCTGCAGCGGTCAGGGAATTTATAGTCAAAAGACCCAGAGAAGGAGGACAATCGATTAGGATGAAGTCGTAGTTATCTTTTACGCTTCCTAAAGCTAAAGAGAGTTTCTTTTCTCGGGCTAAGAGATTGACCAATTCGACCTCAGCTCCCACTAATCTTAGGTGAGAAGGAGCTACATCTAAAAAATCAAGCTCGGTTTTCTGGATGACCTCTTCGATGGGTATACCGTCTATCAAGACTTCATAGATGCTTTTCTCCAGCTTGCTTTTATCTATTCCCAATCCGGAAGTGGAGGTAGCTTGAGGATCAATGTCCAAAAGCAAGGTTTTTTTTTCCGCTACTGCCAGGCAGGAGGATAGATTCACCGCAGTGGTGGTCTTGCCTACTCCCCCTTTTTGATTTGCGATTGCAATTACTTTGCCCAAGATCTCTTCCCCTCAAAAAAGAAGGTCAGTTCCAGATCTCCCTAACAGGTCTTCCTCTTCCCATGTCATTCCGTAAGTAATGGATTCTTGGAAAAAAAGCAAGAGATTTTTATAAAAACTCTGTCAACGGATTGAACGGATAGAGCGGATAAAATTATCCGATCAATCCTCTATACCCGTTGATCCAACTTTCTCCAGCACCACGATCGTTCGCTTTAAATCAAAATCCGGAACCTTTATAAGAATTTTATTTTTTATGAGAAAGTTTTTTTCTTCGTAACACTCTTTTATTTCCTCTTCGACCCTCTCGCCTTTATAGGCGATTAAAAGACCTTTGGGCTTTAAAAAAGAGGTGGCTAATTCGACTGTATCCTTTAACTTTCCTAAAGCTTTGGCGGTTACAATATCGAATTTCTCTTTATAATCAGAAGCATCAATCAAATCCTCCGCCCTTTTGTTAATCACCGAAACATCTTCCAATTTGAAATCTTTTATCAGCTTTTGCAAGAACAGGCTTTTTTTTCTTATCGATTCGACCAGGCTTAGGTTTATATCATCCCTGACTATTTTTATGGGTATGGAGGGGAAACCTGCTCCTGCTCCAAGGTCCAATAAATTTGCTTCTTGTGGGATTTGGGTCACCTTGAAAATTGTGAGGGAATCCGCAAAGTGTCTTAAGAGTCTTTCTGGTTGGGCATCGCCTTTAGAGACCAGATGGATCCTTTTGTTCCAGTTCAGAATCTGGTTCAGATAGGTCTGGAATTTCTCAAGTATCTTCTCAGACAGCTCAATTCCAAAAGAGAAGCAGACTTTTTTGAATCTAAGGATTTGATTTTCAGAAAGTTGGAGATGTTTCACGTGAAACACCTAAGAGTTTCGGTCAACGGATTAAACGGATGGAACGGATAATCCCATCATCCGCTTAATCTGTTCCATCCGTTGACAGTTCTATCTTTGACCGTTTTCTCAAATGCTGTTTTAAATGCACCATCAATACTGCGATGTCTCCCGGTGAGACCCCGGAGATTCGGGAGGCTTGACCTACTGAGATGGGATTTACCCTCTTTAATTTCTCCAAAGCCTCCCTTTTGAATCCCTTTAAGTTATCGTATTTGAAACCTTGCGGAATTCTCATGGTCTCCAGCTTTTTGAATTTCTCAATCTCTTTCTTTTGCCTTCTAATATATCCCTCATACTTAAGCTCAAGCTCAACTTGCTCATATACTTCCTTAGAAACTTCTTTTGCCTCCCAATCCACCTTGAGTAAATCTTTGTATTTTATCTCAGGCATCTTTAAGAGTTTAGCCAGACTCATCTTTCTATTATTCTCCATTTCACCCAAAAGATCGGAGAAAGAGGATAAAGATACGAAAACCCTTCTTAACCTTAGCGTCTCCTTTTCGATTTTTTCCATCTTTTTCAGAAACTCGTTGTAGGTCTCATCAGGTATCAAACCAAATCTATGCCCATATTTCAAAAGCCTCTGATCAGCATTGTCCTCTCTCAAAATCAACCTATATTCAGCTCTCGAGGTGAACATCCGATAAGGCTCGTTTGTTCCTTTGGTGATCAGGTCGTCGATTAAAACCCCAATATAAGCTTCGCTTCTGTCCAAAATAAATGGTGGTTCGCCTTTTATCTTAAGAACTGCATTTATCCCCGCCATTATTCCTTGTGCCGCCGCCTCTTCATAGCCTGAAGTACCATTGATCTGTCCGGCAAAATATAGATTCTCGATCAGTTTGGTCTCCAAGGTATTTTTTAGTTGAGTTGGCGGAAAGAAGTCATATTCGATGGCATAGCCGCACCTCATCATTTTACAGTTCTCTAAGCCGGGAACCGTTCTTAAAGCTTCAAATTGGACATCTTCCGGCAAGCTGGTGGCAAAGCCATTGACATAATATTCATTCGTCCCGATCCCCTCCGGCTCTAAAAAAAGCTGATGCCTGGGCTTTTCTCTGAATTTGACCACCTTGTCCTCTATGGAGGGACAATACCTGGGACCAATCCCTTTGATTTTACCACTGTAAAGCGGAGACCTATCCAAGTTTTTCAAAATAAACTCATGGGTTCTTTCATTTGTATATGTCAAAAAGCACAATCTCTGCTCTTTTGGCAGTTCTTTTATTCGGATTGAGAATGGTTTTGGGGTTTCATCTCCGTATTGAGGGATAGTTTTGGAGAAATCAATGGTTCTTCCATCCAATCGAGGTGGGGTGCCAGTTTTTAATCTTCCTGCCTCGAATCCCAATTTTATTAAATTTTCTGTCAAGCCTAATGCTGGAAATTCTCCTGCCCTGCCTGCAGGAAAATGTTCTAATCCCATGTGTATCAAGCCATTAAGGAAAGTTCCACAGGTCAGTATTACGGCTTTGCAATGATACGCCATTCCTGTGGCAGTCACTATGCCGTAAGCTTTTCCGTATTTCACCAGAACCTCAACGATGGCGCCCTGCTTTATAAAAAGATTCTCCTGGTTTTCCAGGGATTCACGCATAGCCAAACGATAGGCTGAACGGTCATTTTGTGTCCTGGTTGACCATACTGCAGGTCCTTTCTTTTTATTCAGAGTCTTTATTTGAATAGCGGTCTTGTCTGCAATAAAGCCAATCTCCCCGCCCAGGGCATCTGTCTCCTTGACCAGTTGTCCCTTAGCCTGCCCTCCCACAGCTGGATTGCAGGACATCTGGGCAATGGTCTCCTTATTCATGGTGAAAAGGAGAGTTTTGTGCCCCATTCTTGCCGAAGCCAAAGCCGCCTCACAGCCGGCATGACCGGCACCGACGACGATTATGTCATATTCTTCTGGATAAGTAAGCATTTGCGTTTCACGTGAAACTATGTACTTGGACTTAATCTACGTTTATACTTGTAATATCAGTTTATCTCCATGTCTTTGGTAACAATCGCTACAAAACTTTTTTCTATGTAAAGAATGTAAGAATCTATCTTTTAATTCCTCCACATAATAAAACTCACCGATCTTAATTAACTCTCCACACTTTCTGCATTGGTGTTCTGCTCTTGCTTTTGTCCTTTTTAAAAATTTGAGACTATCATATTTTCCCATTTTTTTGCTCCCTTTTTATGGGCAAGGGTGAGGGCACCCTTGACCAACGGATCTATGCGTTACACTTTTAAAGAAATCAAGCCTTTTCTTTAATTTTTCTTTTCACAATTAAAGTTAGCTTCAAAGCCTATTTATTGGGGGCACCGCCCAAAATTTTATCTATCTTCTTGATTTAGTTCATTATTAGACATGCCGAATTACAAATCTTTTTCTGCGGGAACATATTTTATATCACCGCCGGGCTGGATGAATCCAGCCCCTACGGTTTTTTGTATTTCTCCCAGTGCAAAACTTCTGAAAGTGACTTTTTCGGGGGAGGTGGGGACCATCTCACTGGTTCGCCTAAGGCGATCATCAATAGGATTCGTTTCCCTTCAGGTATGCCTAACAATTCTTTAAAATGCTCTTCATGGGGACGAAGCTGGCCCTCTATCCAACAGCTACCATATCCTAAGGCTCTGGCAGACAATAAGATATTCTCAGCCGCAGAAGACCCATCCTCCTTCCAAAATTCATTAGCTTCACCCATCACAACTGCAATTATGGCAGATGTGCCGTCAAATTTGCCGTCCTCGTAGGTTTCGTATTTTCTTCCAGCATGGAAATGATGGAGGATGTCGTTCAAAATTTCATTTTTAGTTATCACAATGAAATCCCGCATTTGCCTATTGGTGGCAGAAGGGGCAAGTCGTCCAGCATCAACCATCTTTTCTAAATCGCTTTTGGGGATTTTCTTGCCGGTGAAAGTTCTTATGGTCCTTCTGGAATGAATGGCTTCAAAAAGGTCCATTAATTATCCTTTCAGTTTCTTTGATACAAGTGATTTCTACATGTCATTTTTGCTCTTGGCGGATGCTATCATCTGCCATTTTTTGTCGAGGATGATAACATCCTCGACGAGCGGAAATTATTGATTCTTCACCTCGCATAACACCGAATAAAATGGGTTCAGAGTTACCTCTTTGGGCATTAGTGGTGCTTTAGGTAGTTTAAATTTATTTTGCGGTTTATCGATCCATAATCGCAAAACCGCATACTGACCATCACCAAAATCCAAAAGTATGGGAACCCACATCTTGAAATTTTTCGAAACATTTTCCTGGATGATCTCACAGGTGACCTCATATTTTCCTTCTGGGGTTTTCTCTGTGGTATAGGAGAAAGAGTATGTTGGTATCTCAACTCCATAGACCCATTGGTCAAAGAACCAATCCATATTTTCCCCAACATGTTTTTCCACAATGGCTTTAAAATCCTCAGTGGTGGCATTCTTCCCCCGATAGGTTTCAACAAAATCTGCCATCATCTTTGTGAACCGGTCATCGCTTTTGGTATCAAAATCCATCATCATGTTTCTTAACATATGGACGACGTAGGCACCTTTTTCATATACTAAGATTGAGTAGTCATAAGATTTTGAGGAATTAAGATGCCATCCCAGCCAGATTGGTCCAGCCTTTGACCCTTCAGACCATTTGGACCCCTTTCCCATAATATCTTTTTTCCACCTCTCCAGTTCCTCAAAGAATGCCTCATTGTCCTTCATCGACATTTGGGCATACCATACTCCGGAATATTCGGCAAAGCCTTCGGAGAGCCATTGATCATGATAGGTCTCCCAACCTACAATGTGTCCCCACCATTGATGTGAAACCTCATGGGCACGAAATGATTCATGGCTTAACTTGGCTTCATCCATCTCACCCTCTGCAAAAAAAGTGCCCCAGGAAAGATGCAAAAGCCCCGGAAACCCTTGGCCATGA
>Ga0315277_10002200_pt1 | contig 27359 bp, 19 predicted proteins | sample YL17G05_15_MG_FD_203695 | JGI IMG/M metagenome (GOLD analysis project Ga0315277, IMG submission 203695) | Sediment microbial communities from Yellowstone Lake, YNP, Wyoming, USA - YL17G05_15 | ecosystem: Environmental > Aquatic > Freshwater > Lake > Sediment | place: USA: Wyoming | collected... | reverse complement strand
CTCTTTCCCGAATGATCGCCAAAAGAAAGTTGCCCCTCTCCGTCATTTGCCACTGAGTCACAACCATTGAGCACATCACGCACTTTGCGCTTGATCCTGGCCCGTCCGCGATCCCACTATCGCGCCGACCGGCGGTTGCGCCGGCACGCTGACCCTTCCCAATCCCCAAGAGGCTGACCGTGCTCCTGTACTTCCAACCCGTTCTCGGCATCCTGTTCATGATCGGCCTGTGCTTGGTTCTCTCGCGCAATCGCCGCGAGGCGCTGCGCCGGTGGCGGATTATCGTGTGGGGAATCGCGCTTCAGTTCGCCTTCGCGCTGCTGGTTCTGAAAAGCCCGGTGGGAGAGCCCTTCTTCAAAGTTTTGGACGGAGCGTTTCTCGCCCTGTTGGACTACGCCAACGAGGGTGCGAAATTTGTCTTCAAAGACCTGGCTGACTCCAAGCGCGAGCCGGTGATCCTGGCGTTCAGCGTTCTGACCTCGATCATCTTTTTCGCCAGCCTCATGGCAATCCTTTATCATCTGCGAATCATGCAGGCGGTGGTCAAAGCCAGCGCATGGATCATGGCGCGCACGATGGGAACCAGCGGCGCCGAATCCCTTTCCTCGGCCGCCAATGTCTTTGTCGGGATGACCGAGGCCCCTCTGATGATCCGTCCCTTTGTGCCCGCCTTGACGCGGTCGGAATTGATGGCGATCATGACGGGCGGACTGGCCAATATCGCGGGCGGCGTGATGGCCCTCTATATCGGTTTCCTCCACCGGGAGATTCCCGGCATTGCCGGACACCTGATGGCGGCCTCGATCATGACCGCACCCGGCAGCCTCATGTTTGCCAAGTTGCTTTATCCCGAAACCGAACAATCGGAAACGGCCGGAACCATTCGCGTCAAAATGGAATCGCCGTATGACAACGTGGTGGACGCCGCCGCCGGCGGCGCTTCGGAAGGGATGGCTCTTACGATCAACGTGATCGCCATGCTGGTTGCCTTTGTCGGGCTGGTCGCAATGGTCAACGGCGTGTTGGGGTGGCTGAGCGTGTCGGCCTTCAAGGCGGAGGCCCCTCTGAAGATCCAACAGGTTTTCGGTTATGTATTCTCGCCGCTTGCCTGGTTGATGGGCGTTCCGGCAAACGAGTCGGTCCAGGTTGGCCAATTGATGGGAACCAAGACGATTCTCAACGAACTATTCGCCTACCTCGATCTCAAGGCCATGGCGGCCAACCTCAGTCCGCGCTCGGTTGTGATTGCGGCCTATGCGCTGTGCGGATTTGCCAACTTGGGATCGCTTGGCATCACGGTGGGCGGGTTGACCATTCTGGCGCCCAAGCGGCGGGCCGAGATTGCCCGACTGGGACTGCCCGCACTGCTCACGGGGACGTTTTCGACCTGCATGACCGCATGCATCGCGGCCCTGCTGGTCTCAGAAACCGAGGTTTTTGCCAACGCGCCTCGATGAAACAGGACGGAGCGCCGGCGGCTCGCCGGTGTTTTTTCTCCCCGTGTTCCCCGTGGCCCCCATGGTTGATTTTGATTTTTGAACCACGGGGAACACGGGGAAAAGGAGAAATGAAGCAACAATGCAAAAATCGAGTTTTCTCGCCGAAGCTTTCCATACTCCCTGGGGGTACGTCGGGGTCGCCGCCACAGAACAAGGCTTGGTGCGGGCTGTCTTGCCAAACAAAAGCAGGAAGGATGTCAATCGTCAGATTGCGGATGTGTTCTGCGATCAGTATGCGATCTATCTGAACAAAGCTCTAACGTTACCTGTCCGAAAAATTCTCAAAACCGCCGAATGCCAAATTCTGGAGTATCTCGCCGGCAAGCGGAGATCGTTCGACCTGCCGCTGGCACCAGCCGACGCAAGCGACTTCACCCGGTCGGTCTGGCGCGCTTGCTGCGAAATTCCCTATGGCGAGACGCGCTCGTATCAATGGATCGCCCGGCGAATTGGCCGCCCGAAGGCCTCGCGCGCCGTCGGAACCGCTCTCGGCGCGAACCCGCTGCCGCTGATCGTCCCCTGCCATCGCGTCGTCCGAAGCGACGGCTCGCTCGGCGGCTTCGCCGGCGGCCTCGATCTGAAACGGCGCCTTCTGGTGCTGGAGCGTGGTGATCGGGCATGACACTCGGCTGCTTTGCGATTGACTTTGTGCCAATCGTAGCCTAGCGATGTGCCTTCCTTATCTCGACGGGAGAACTGAACAACAGCGGAGATTACATTAACGGTGCAACGCAACAATTCAATAGGGATCCGGCGATTTGTCTATCCACGCGACCGGCGGGCGATCGAGCGGCAGTTGGAGGGGGCCGAGGCGCTCGAAGCCAAGCGGCTGCGGATCGTTGAGAAGATCATCGAGCAGGTTCGCCGCCACGGCGATCGTGCGCTGCTCGATCTGACCGAACGCTTCGATGGCGTGCGCTTGCGAAAGAGTGATTTGCGCGTGCCACGCGAACGGCTCGAAGCGGCGTGGCAGTCGTTGACGCCCAAAGAGCGAAGCGTCCTGGCGCTGGCCAAGCGACGGATCGAGATGTTCCACCGTCGCCAGCGGCGGCGATCCTGGACGTTGCGCGACGATCTCGGCAGCCGCCTCACGCAGCGCTATCAACCGCTGGCGTGCGCCGGAATCTACGTGCCCGGCTTCTTAGCCGCGCTGCCTTCGTCAGTCCTAATGAACGCCATCCCGGCCAAGGTTGCGGGCGTCGAGCGGCTGGTTATGGCGACGCCGCCGCCACGCGATCCGAATGCAAGCCGCGCCATTTTTGCCGCCGCTCATCTGTGTGGAATCAATGAAGTCTATCAGGTCGGCGGCGCACAAGCCATCGCCGCACTAGCATTCGGAACCGAAACCATCCCGCGCGTGGACAAGGTGGTCGGTCCCGGAAGCGCTTACGTCACGCTTGCGAAACGCCTTCTCTACGGCCGGATTGACATAGATTCGATGGCGGGGCCGAGTGAAATTCTCGTGCTGGCGGACCGTTCGGCCAACCCGCATTTCGTGGCCGCCGACATGATCAGCCAGGCCGAACATGGCGCCGATTCCGCGGCGTGGTGCATCCATTGCGCAGGTGAGCAGTTCGAGCAACGCCTCGTGGCCGCTCTCGAGAAACAGGTGACCGCTGCGCCTCGTCGCGACCATATTCTGAAATCCCTCAAAAAAAACGGGGCGATTATTCGGACTGCGGCTCTCGATCAGGCGATTGAATTGGCGAACCAGCGTGCGCCCGAACACCTGGCCGTGATGACGCGGCGGCCGCGCGACGTTGCGGCGCGGCTTCGCAACGCAGGCAGCATTTTCGTCGGCCCCTGGACGCCCGAAGCGATTGGCGATTACACAGCCGGCACCAATCATATTCTGCCGACCGGCAGAACGGCGCGGTTCTTTTCGCCGCTCTCGGTGGACGATTTTGTCCGCTTCACAAACGTGGTTGAGATGACGGAGCACGGCGTCAGGCGGCTGGGACCCCCGACGATCACGTTCGCACAGATGGAAGGCTTGTTCGGCCACGCCGAAGCCGTGCGAATCCGAATGAAGAAAAGCCGGGGTTAGGGTATCGGGCATAGGGTATCGGGTCTGGGGCCATGAGTCGCCCAAATCCTTCACATGTATTTCGCCATGATGAAAGGGATCGGGGGACAGGGCTTCGGCGCCGGCAAATCTTGGGTTTGCTTTTGTCCGATCCCTGGTCCCTGACCTCCGACCCCTGGACCACGGGTGATTCTGGAATATGGTCTCGAATTCAGATTGTGAGGGAGAATCTGGGTGATGAACATCGAGATCAATCGCCATCTCATGGGTCTCGACGCTTATGTGCCGGGCGAGCAGCCGACGGAACCGGGATGGGTCAAGCTCAACACGAACGAGAATCCCTATCCGCCCGCGCCCGAAGTGATCGAGGTGTTCCATTCGTTTGCGCCCGACCGTGCTCGCCTCTATCCGCCACCCGACTGCGCGACACTGCGGAGTGCGATTGGCGAAACGCTCGACTGGCCGCCGGAAGGCATACTGATCACCAACGGCTCGGACGAAGGGCTACGGCTCATCGCCCACTCCTATCTGAATGCGGGCGACCGAGTCGGCATGTTCCGGCCGACCTACAGCTACTATCCGATCCTTGCTCAGATGTTCGGAGCGGCGATCAGCGCGTCAAATGTCGGACGACGCGGCGAATGGCCCGGCCCGCTCGACTTCGACGGCGTAAAGTTGTTTTTCCTGGCCAATCCCAACCCGCCCTACGGGACATTCCACACACCTGACCAGATCGCAGAAATGGTGGCCTCGCACCCCGGCGTTCTATTTGCCATTGACGAGGCCTACGTTGAATTTGCCGATCGCGACTGCTTGTCACTGCTTCGCCGGTTCAGCAATCTGTTTCTCCTTCGCACATTTTCGAAAAGCCACGCGCTGGCGGGATTGCGGGTGGGGTTCGTTTTGGGGCGGTCCGAGCACATGGTCCCGCTTCGCGTCGTTCGAGATTCATACAATGTCAACGCGATGAGCCAGATGGCAGCTGTGGCCGCCTGGCAGGCGCGCGGTTACTACCGGGCGCGCATGGCCGAAGTCGTTCAAACGCGTGAGGCAACGAGGATGCGATTGAGCGATTTGGGATTCGACGTTCTGCCGTCGCAGGCCAATTTTCTGTTCGCCCGCCACGGTAAGGCGCCGCAATTGTTCCAACAGTTGAAGGAGCGCCGGATTCTCGTTCGCTATTTTGATGCGCCGACTACGCGCGATGGCCTCCGCATCACCGTCGGCACGCCGGAACAAATGGATACGCTCATTCTCGCCCTGTCGAATTTGCTGGAGCAAAAGAGGCCGCGGCGCGACTCGTGACGAACCATCCCGTTCTTCTGTGACTTCATTTGCTTCGCGTAAGGAATGCTCAACGCACCCGAAGAACCGACGTTTTGGAAAGCCCACGGATAGCTCGCCACCGGGTCGCGGGAGAGATTTTACTTGAATTCGGCGGCGGGTTTCCCACAAGCTGCAAAAGTGCTGTGGTGAATACGCAGGAAGCAGGACGGAGGTATTTACAAAAACGATGGCGGCGACAGCAAAGACGATACCATCTCAGACGACCATGCCATCACATCCTGGAATCGAGGAAATCCGGCAGTGGATGGAGGAAATTGATCCGGAACCCGAGCACGGGCTCCAGGTCACGCGTTTGGCGTTAGGGCTCTTTGACAGTTTAGCCCCCCTTCACGGCATGGGTGGACGCGAGCGCTATCTTCTCGAAGCGGCGGCTCTGCTCCACGACGTGGGGATGAGTGTTTCGGACAAGCGGCATCACAAGAACTCCTATGAACTGATCAAAAACCATCCGTTCGCCCTATGGAGCCCCGGCGAAGTGGCGGTAATCGCGCTGGTGGCGCGCTATCACCGGAAAGCGGCGCCTTCCGTGAAGCACCCGTCGTTTCTGGCCCTTCCGGAAGCGGACCGCGAGATGGTGCGCAGATTGGCGGCGATCCTCCGTTTGGCCGACGGACTGGATCGGGCGCACTTGTCAACCGTGAAGGACCTCGAGGTCGAATACGATCCGAGAACGGTCCGGGTGAAACTCTACGCAGATCGCGATTGCAGCACGGAGATTTGGGGAGGTGAGCGCAAGGCGCGTCTGTTTGAGAGTGTTTTCTCCCGCCGACTGAGTCTTGAAGCCGTTGATGGATATCGTGTCCGAGCGGTCTAGCGAGCCTGCCACGTTTTTCCATTGACGAAGGGGCGATTTCCGCCCAATAGGATGAGCAATACGCGCAGGGAGGAAGAATTAGGATTAGGCTATGGATAATGGCCGTGCTAAGTGGGGCGCTAGCGGTGCCCTGCACCTGAAATCCGCTATATGCAGGACGAATTCCCTCTCTCGGGGCGATGTTGACCGAGGCAGGTGCCGGAGCGCAGCGACGATCTTCCGGTCCCGCGCAACGAACCCCTTCGAATCGGGTCAGGTCCGGAAGGAAGCAGCCCTAAGACGTGCGGCGCGTGTGCCGCGGGCGCGCCGGAGGGGAGCCAGCGGCCGGAGGGCCGCTCGGTTGGGTCGCAACAAAAGAGGGTGCACGGCCAGTTTTTCGATACGGGAATGAAGGATTGTTTGCTGACGACCATGGCAAAGGAAGCCAGCGAAAGAATTATCGGAATTGACTTAGGGACCACCTACTCGGTTGTTGCGGTTCTCGATGAATCCACCCGGGAACCCGTGGTCATTCCGAATGCGGAGGGAAGCAACAAAACACCCTCCATTGTTGCGTTTACCGAGGATGGCGAGGTTCTCGTTGGTGAAATCGCCCGCCGCCAGATGGCCACAAACCCCACGGGCACGATCATGTCCGTCAAGCGACTGATGGGCAAATACTATTCGGACATTGAGGGCAGCGGCGAGCAGTTTCCGTTTGCCATCACCCATGAAGAGGACCAACTTCTTATCAACGTCCGTGGCATCGGTTATACGCCCCAACAGGTTTCCTCTTTGATTCTCAAGAAACTGAAAGACGCGGCGGAAGCCTATCTGGGCGGGCCTATGGTCAAAGCCATTGTTACGGTCCCGGCCAATTTCGACGATTTGCAGCGCGAGGCGACGATCGAAGCCGGTCGTCTCGCCGGCTTGGAGATCGAGCGGCTGGTCAACGAGCCGACGGCGGCCGCCATGGCCTATGGGCTCGGCAAAGAGCGGGAAGAAGTGGTTGTGGTGTATGATTTCGGCGGAGGAACATTCGACTCATCCATCCTCGAGGTTTCTCGCAACGCCTTCGAAGTGCAGACAACCATGGGCGACTCGCATCTCGGCGGCGACGATATTGATCAGTTGATCGTCGAGCTGCTGGCCAAGGAGTTTGCCGAAAAGCACGGCGTCAACCTGTTGGGCGACGCGCTGACGGTTCAGCGATTGAAGGATTCGGCCGAAAAGGCCAAGTGCGAGCTTTCGACCGCGGACCAAACGCTGATCAGTATTCCGTTTGTAGCTTATGCCGGCAAAGTCCCTCTTCACCTGGAACGACGCCTCACGCGCGGCGAATTTGAGGAGATGATCCAACCCCTCGTGACCCGTACCATAGATTGCTGCCGCGAGGCGCTTCGCGAAGCAGGATTGAACAAGTCGTCCATTGACAAGGTCATTCTGGTCGGCGGCAGCTCCCGCATTCCCTCGGTGCAGGACGCTGTGGCGGAGTTCTTTGACCGCGAGCCATTCAAAGGCGTCAACCCGGATGAGATCGTTGCCCTCGGTGCGGCCACCCAGGGCGGGGTTATGGCCGGCTACCTCCAGGAAGTCGTGCTGCTCGATGTCACGCCTCACTCGCTGGGAATCGAAGTGAAGGGGAATCGTGTCAGCCGGATTGTCGAGAAGAACAGTACAATCCCGATCAAAACCTCCAAGACTTTCACGACCACCGAAAACAACCAGGAGGTCGTGACCATTCACGTGCTCCAAGGGGAGACTCCCGAAGCAAACCAGAACCGTTCGCTGGGTCGCTTTACTTTGTCGGGAATTCAGCCTGCCGCGGCCGGGGTTCCTCGAATCCGTGTGAGTTTCTTCATCAATTCGGACGGTGTCGTCGAGGTCTCGGCCGGCGACATGCAATCGGGAGCCGAAAAAAGCCTGACGGTTGTTCATTCATTCGCGACCGATGAACAGTATCGCGAAGGACGCCGCATGGCGTCCCGCGAAGCGCGTCGGGGAAGGCGGCGCATGGCCGCCAAGCGCAGCGGGACCCTGTTGCGTGGGAAAGTTCTCGAACCCAAGCAATCCACGGTGTCGCCAGCCGACTCGAAACAAGCCCAGATCGCAACGGCGGAGCAATCACCCGCCCAAAGCGCCGGTTTCATGGAGGTCCCCTCCGAAGGCAAAGCAGCAGCCGAAGTACAAGTGGACACGGACCAACAAGTCGGCGGGACGACCCGCGGCGCTCGCGTCGCCCAGTCGGTCATGCGACCGCCCCAACTGACCGAATCTGCTCGCCCTTCGCCGCCACCCGCATGGGCGCCCACGGTCGAAGCCATCAGCCAGCAGGCCGAGGCCATGATGGATCAAGCGGAGGCTCTCGCCTTCGCCGGGGTTGCCCCCGACGCGACACAAAGAGAAGAGCCCCTTTCGATTAGCCCCGGCAAGGCCGCACCGTCGGCGGGCGCATCCGGGATGTCAGCGGCTCCTCCGATTTCGCCCAGACCGCCGACAGGCCCCCCACACGGGCCGCCTGCACTCGAAACGATCGGGCTGGCCGCCAAGTTCGCCGAACAATGCCGCACCGCACCCGAGACTCTTCGCCGGGCGGTTGGATTCCTGGACCAACAGATTGTCACCGAAGAAGCGATGCGGGCCTATCGCCAGGCGCTGGCCGAAAGCGAGCGCCTGCCGGAAACCCGACCCGAGGCGCCCGCTCTGACCGCGCTCAAAGCCGGGCTCCAAATCTACTTGCGCAATCCTGAGAAAGCGAATGCCTATCTCGAGCAGCTCCACAGCGAGCATCCGGGTGAAGTCCCGATGTTGCTGTGGCTCTACTCGCGCCTGATCGAGCGCTACCCGCAATATGTCCCCGCGCTCAAGACCCGCGGCGAGATTTATTGCGACATGGGCGAGGTGGATCGCGCCATTGAGGATCTCGAGACAGCGGTCTTGCGCGAGGCCTCGGACGAACCGACCCTCCGTCGCCTGGAGCAGCTATACAAAGGCAAGATGGAGGCGGGCGCCAATCCGGCGATCCAGTTCAAACTCGTCAAATTGTACCTCAAGATGAACCGGCTGGACGACGCGATCAGCTTCCTCCAGCAGCTGGAGAACAACCCGGCTTACGAACAACGCGCGCTGAAGATTCTGGGTCTGTGCTTCTGGCAGAAGAACATGTATTATCTCGCCTGGCAAAAGTTCAAACAGCTGCCGGTGACCGATGACATGAAAGACATCCTGTATCGGCTCGCCTGCGACATGGAAACCGCCGATCAGCTGATCAATGCAAAATACACGCTCGAGCGAATCCTGGAAAGCGATTTCAGCTATCGCGACACCGAAGCCAAACTGAAACTCATCAACCAGCGCCTGCGCATGCAGCAAGAGGAACTGGCGCAAACCAAGACCCCCGCGTCGGCCGATGTGCTGCAAGACACCCGCTTTGTCATTCTGGACGAGATCAACCGCGGCAGTATGGGAGTGGTCTATCGCGCGCGCGACAAAGTGCTCGACGAAATCGTGGCGATCAAGGTTCTCAACGACTATCTGTGCGCCGACCCCCAGGCGGTCCAGCGGTTCAAACGCGAGGCGCGCGCGGCCAAGCGCCTCTCGCATCCCAACATCGTGCGCATCCACGAATTCTACGAGACAACCGGCAAGAAGTTCATCTCGATGGAATACATCGATGGGAAAGACCTGAAGAAACACCTTGTGGAGCGTGGCGGTCGTCTCCCCGTCGCCGACATCAAGAAACTGTTCGCGCAAATTTGCGGCGCTTTGCAGTATGCCCATGGACTGGATGTGGTTCACCGCGACATCAAACCGGCCAACATTATGATCACCACGCAGGATCAGGTTAAGATCACCGACTTCGGTATTGCCAAAATCCTCCGCACAGAGGACGTCACACGCAGCAGCTCGATGATTATGGGCACACCGCTCTACATGGCGCCCGAGCAGATTGAAGGCGGAACGGTGGACGGTCGGTGCGACATCTATTCTCTGGGAATTATGCTGTACGAAGTGACGAAAGGCCAGCCGCCCTTCACCGAAGGCAACATCGAGTATCATCATGTCAATACGCCGGTGCCGCCGTTGGCCGACGAGGTGCCCGAGGCGTTGAGAAATCTAATCTACAAGTGCGTCGAGAAACGTGCGGAAAACCGTTTCCAGACCCCGTCCGAGTTGCTGAGCATCTTCGAGTCGCTTCCCGGCTGACTTTTCAATATCGGATTTCGGATTGCAGATTTGTCTTCGAGGATGGCGGCCTCCCGCTTCCAACCTCCCATAGCTCTCGCCTCTTACTCCAAGAAACCCAGGTGGACGGGCCAGTAGCGAAAGATGGCTTTGCCCTTGAGGTTTTCATCGGGCACCGCGCCCCAGTCGCGGCTGTCGCGGCTGCTCTTGCTGTTGTCACCCAGGAAAAAGTAGTGGTTCGGTGGGATCGTGGCGCTGTCGAACCATTCCCAATGGTGGTAGCCTTCGCGTTGGACATGCCATTTGATGTAGGCGGGCCGGTAGTCGGGTCCGTCGCCGCGGGCTTCCCCAAAGCGGTTCACATATTCGTTGCGTTGAAAAATCTCGGGCTGCGTGAGTTGCTCGCCATTGACAAATATATGGGAGTCTTTGATTTCAACCAGGTCTCCCGGCAATCCCACAACGCGCTTGATGTAGATCGGTTTGTCCCGCTGATAAATGCACGGAGGGACACGAAACACCACGATCTCGCCCCGTCGCGGCGGGCGGAGCCAATAGACAAACTTGTTGACCACGATGCGATCATTCCTCGGACGGGCGCGCTGGCGCGCCTGGAGCGGCAGGCGCACGTCCTCCCGCTCCTCGTTCCCATCAAACTGTCCTCCCTTGCGATAGAATACGTGATACCGGGGGAAGCGATGGAGCCGCTCGAGGATGAAATCCTTTTCTCCATCCGGGGGATCGCTCACGTCCCACTCGAGGGCATATTCGTCGGCCTTGTTGCCGGCGTCAACGGATGTGCCAACCAGCGTGGGCGTCATCGAGCCCGAGGGGATTTTGAACAACTCGACGACAAAGGTGCGAATGAACATGGCCAGCAGGAAGGCAATGACGAGGGCATCGGTCCACTCCCGCACAATGGCCAGCGGCGTTTTGTGGTGAGGTTCGGACTCCTCGGCGGCGGATTCCCGTGGCTCCACTTTGGATTTCGCTTGACCCATCTCATCTCCCGAAGACGAAATTAGCCTTTGCGCAGGCAAAATAACGATTTGTAGTCTGGCGCGCCAATCAGCCGCGCAATGGGCTCATTCCGTAGTCGGGCAGAAACAGACGGTCAAGAAAAAGGTTGCGCCGACCAAGGGAACGCGGTACAGAAGCAAACGAGTTCGATTTGGAGCCGAAGCCGGATCACGGCGAGAAACGTAAGGGTTGAAATACTGGCCGATCCCTCGCCACCTGCGGGGAAGCGGGATGTGGCGATGCGAGGATTCGGTTTTGACCGCTTCGGAGAAACTGTGCGGACAAGCCGATGGATGTGTGGGCGACGGCAAAGATTAACCTGTTCTTGAAAGTGCTCGATCGACGCCCGGACGGCTATCACAATATTGAAACCGTCTATCAGTCGGTCGGCCTGGCCGACCGGCTGCGGTTCGAGGTTACGGAGAAGGGAGTTGCCTCAATCTGTTGCAGCCGAGACGTGCCCACGGGAAAAGAGAATTTGGTTGTCGGTGCGGTCGAGATGATGCAGCAGGCTTTTCCGGGGCGCATTCGGGGATTGCGCATTACCCTTGAGAAACAAATTCCAGTGGGAGGCGGGCTGGGGGGCGGAAGCGCCGATGCCGCCGCCACACTGCGGGCATGCAATGAAATCTTCGACTTGGGATTGGGGTTCGACCAGTTGTGCGATCTCGGCTCGCAGATCGGGATGGATGTCCCCTTTCTGATCCGGGGTGGACGAGCGATCGGCAGGGATCGCGGGGACCGGCTGGAGCCGCTTGCGATGCGCCATGTGGTGTGGGCGGTGATTGCGGTGCCGCCGGTCGCGATTTCGACACGCCGGGCGTATGAAGAATTGGATCGGCAAGGCCCGTCCGACCTCCCTGCGGTGGAGGGTTTCGCCGAGCGGTTGGCGAGCCGAACGCTCAACGATTGGGCGCCTGCATGTGCGAATGATTTTGAGCGCGTCGTTTTCCTCGCTTACCCCGAAGTGAGGCAACTTAAGGATCGCCTCCTTCAGGCAGGATGCGCCGGGGCCTTTCTGAGCGGCAGTGGAGCCGCCGTCGTGGGTCTGACGGACGATCCGGAGCGGGCTGCTTGGGTGGCGCAAGAGACCGGTCGGCTCGGCCGACGGGCGAAAGCGGTTCCCTTTTTAACGGCAGCAAGATGCGCGGAGGAGAACCTGGACGGAATCCACAATCTGGGAAGGTGGTGCAGCAATGGTGGGACTGGAGATCACTGATTGCCGTGTTCGGCCATGCAGCAAAGAGGATGAGAAGCTGAAGGCGTTCGCTACGATTACGCTCAACAGTTGCTTTGTCGTGACCGATCTCAAGGTTATCCAGGGCAACAAGGGCTTGTTTGTCGCCATGCCCAGTCGGCGGCGCAAGGATGGCAAGTTCCGCGATATCGCGCACCCGCTGAACAAGGAAACACGGGCCATGATCGAAGAGCGGGTGCTGGAACTCTATCATCGTGAACTGGACCGCTTGGGCACCCGTCCGACGGCTCCTTCGGAAGAAGACTATGAGGACACGATTGCCGATTTCGAACCGGGCGAGCCAAACCAGCATGACTGATCTATGCCGTACAACGGCGGCGACGGCGATCGGTCCAACACTGTACAATCGCATAGCACCAAGACCCGCGCAAACGGCACGACATGAAACCCGAACGTGGAGGCTTGTTCTGTTTCCATCTGTGGCCCCTGGCTTTCAACCTCTATAAAACCTGAAACCTGAGACTTGGAACCCGTGGTTTTGGAGTTGAAACCCTGAAACGGAGATCCGGAGGCGAATTCTTGGCCACAAAACGCAAAGGAAAACCAATCGCTCGCAAACGGCAGAAACTTCTCCTCGGCGTGGATCTTGGCGGCAACGACGTCAAGTATGGGTTGGTTTCACCAAACGGTGAACTTGTGGAAGCGTGCAAGATACCGACCCAGGCCGAACGCGGCGGCGAAGACACCATCCGGCGAATCGCGGAGGCGCTCACTGATCTGCTCAGGCGTCACTCGCTGAAACGGTCGGACATCCGGGGGATCGGTTTCGGTTCCCCGGGGCCGCTCAGCACCCGTCGCGGCGTGGTCATTAACACACCCAATTTACGCTGGGTCAACGTGCCCGTGAAAGGGCTGCTCGAAAGCCGCATGGATTTGCCGGTGGTTCTGCACAACGATGCCAACGCGGCGGCGTATGGCGAGTTCTGGCGCGGCGCGGGCCGTGGCAGCTCGATCATGGTTCTCTTCACATTGGGAACGGGCGTTGGCGGCGGCATTTGTATGTTCAACGATTTGCTCGTCGGGCCGGGCGAAAACGCCGGCGAGTTGGGTCACATGGTGATCAATCCCAAAGGACCCCAATGCCCGTGCGGGCATTACGGCTGCCTCGAAGCCCACGCAGCGGCCAAAGCGGTGGTGCGCGACACCTTGGCCGCGCTGGATGCAGGCGAGCCGTCATCGCTCCGCACCATCGAACGCCCCCAGATCACCTCGAAGCGCGTCTTCGAGGCGGCGCGCGACGGCGATGCTCTGGCGCGGCGCATTTTCCACAACGTCGGTTGGTCGCTCGGATTGGCTTGCGGCAATTTGATCAATATCCTCAATGCCGAAGTCTTCGTTTTCGGTGGGGCCATGTCGGGCGCATGGGAAGTGCTCGATGATGCGATCCTGGAGGGCGCGCGCGCCAGCGCAATGGCCATGCCGCTCGACAGGGTTCGGTTTGTTCGCGCCGAACTGGGCGAAAACGCCGGCATCATCGGAGCGGCCGGCCTCGCCCTGAAAGAATTTGGGAAAAGATGATACTCAATTTGCGATGCCAGATTTACGATAGTTACCTTCGGACCGCTGACGGCTGACCGCTGATGGCTGAAGGCTAATTGCTGTCAGCTGGCGGCTGACCACTGATCGCTAAAGGAATTCGGACAATGAGCATGACGCGTCGTCAGCTGGGGAAAATTCTGGCCGCCGTGCGCCAGAAGCGCCTTTCGGTCGAAGTCGCCCTCGAACGGGTCGCGCGCCTCGGCTATGAAGACCTCGGATTCGCCAAAGTGGATATTCATCGCCAGCACCGCCGCGGCGCAGCCGAGGTCGTGCTGTGCGAGAGAAAAAGCCCGGAGCATATCCTCGAAATCATCCGCGCACTCGATCGCGCGGGACAGAATATTTTCTGCACGCGCGTTTCGCCCGAGGCGGCGCACGCCGTCAAACGGCGATTTCGCGGCCTCACGCACAACCCCATCGCGCGAACTCTTTTCAAACAGAATGCACCGATTCCCAAGAAAGAAGGGTTGGTGGCGATTGTCTGCGGCGGAACCTCCGACCTTTCCGTTGCCGAAGAGGCCGCGGTGACCGCCGAAATTCTCGGCAGTCCCGTCGCGCGCATTCCTGACGTCGGTGTGGCGGGAATCCATCGCCTTCTCAGCCACAGCGAAGTGCTCCGCAAAGCGCGCGTGATCGTGGCGGTGGCGGGCATGGAAGGCGCCTTGCCGAGCGTCGTGGCGGGATTGGTCGAAGCGCCGGTGATCGCCGTTCCGACCAGCGTGGGCTATGGCGCGTCATTCGGCGGCCTCGCGGCGCTTCTGGCCATGCTCAATTCGTGCAGCTCGGGCATTGTGGTCGTGAACATAGACAACGGATTTGGTGCCGGGTATTTTGCTCACCTCATCAATAGATAGAACCAAGCGATGAACGATGAACTGAATCTCATTTGCCTGTGCTCTGGCGATCCTCTCATTCATCATTCATCGTTCTCTCTTCGGAGGTTGAATTGTCAGACGTAAATCTCTTCGATCACAACGAAATCATTCGCGGGCGCTATCACAAGGTCGAGGCGCTGCGGGCGGCGGGGATTGATCCCTTTCCCCATCGTTATGAAGTGACGCGCGCCAGCGCGCAGGTCATTGCCGACTTTGAGCAAAAGACCGGGACGCCTGAGGTTCATGGGCAAGATGTCCGTGCTACCGAAGAGGTTTCAATCGCAGGACGGGTTCTGGCGATTCGGCGGATGGGAAAAGCCGCTTTCTTCCACCTGCTTGATGGCGCGGGCAAAATTCAGGTTTATGTTCGTCCCGACCAAACCGATGCCGCCGGCTATCGGCTGTTCCGCGACTTTCTCGACATGGGCGACATCGTCGGCGTGCGTGGGCCGGTCTTTCGCACCAAAACCGGCGAAGTGACTGTGCTGGCGAAACAACTCATTCTTCTCACGAAATCGGTCCGCCCGCTGCCGGAAAAATGGCACGGCCTGCGCGATGTCGAAACGCGCTACCGCCAGCGCTATGTTGATCTTGTCGTCAATGAGAACGTTCGCCGGACATTTCTCCAGCGCAGCCGCATGATCTCGGCGATACGACGATTCCTCGACTCCGCCGGCTATATCGAGGTCGAAACACCGATGTTGCAGACGATTCATGGCGGCGCTTCGGCGCGCCCCTTCATCACCCACCACAATGCTTTGGATATAGACCTCTATCTTCGCATTGCGCCGGAGCTCTATCACAAACGCCTGGTCGTGGGCGGGATTGAAAAGGTCTATGAGATCAACCGCAATTTCCGAAACGAGGGCATCTCGACTCAGCACAATCCAGAGTTCACGATGCTCGAACTCTACACGGCCTACTGGGACTATCGCAACACGATGGACCTGACGGAGCGGCTGATCGAGACGGTTTGCCGCGAGGTGGTCGGCGCGACGCGCGTGACCTATCAGGACGCGGAGATCAACTTTGAACGGCCATGGCGGCGGGCAACCGTCCTTGAACTGATCGAAGAAAAGATCAGCGTGCGGGTGAATTGGGGCGATCCGCCGGCTCAGGTCGCAGCCTCATTAGGGATCGCTCCGGCCGAGGCCGCCGGAAAGTCATCGGCGCGCTTGATCATGGACGTCTTCGAGCAGCGAATCGAGAAGGCCCTCGTTGGCCCGATCATTGTCTATGATTTCCCCGCCGAGCTCAGCCCACTGGCCAAACGTAAGGCCGACGAGCCGTTGGTCGCCGAACGTTTCGAGGTCTTTGTGGCTGGCTTCGAGATCAGCAATGCTTACAGCGAGCTCAACGACCCCGAAGAGCAATACCGGCGGTTCCAGGAACAAGTGGCGCTGCGAGCGGCGGGCGACCTCGAAGCGCAAGCCATGGACGAGGACTATGTTCGCGCGCTCGAATATGGGATGCCGCCGGCCAGCGGTCTGGGAATCGGGATTGACCGCCTGGCGATGGTTCTGACCGACTCGCCTTCGATCCGCGACGTGATTCTTTTCCCCACCTTACGGCCCGAGGTTCGTTTGGCGCACGCCGCCGAGCCAGCCGCAGAAGAAAACAATGAACGATGAATGATGAACGATGAATGCCGAAGACCAATCGAGAACGATAGCTCGGCCGACAAACCCACGCGAAAATGTCTCCGAGCCTTCGTTCGGACATGAATAGGTTACAGGATGTCTCCAAAGAAGAACAAACCGTCGGTCCAAGATTTCGACATCAGCACCGTCCGCGGCCTTGCGGAAGCGGAAGCGGCGGCAAGGCTCGCAACCGACGGATATAATGAAATTCCTTCCACGAAGCGGCGCAGCACGTTCGCCATCGCGCTCGAGATCGTCCGCGAGCCTATGTTCTTGCTCCTTGTAGTGTGCGGAACGGTCTATCTCATGTTGGGTGACGTCCGCGAGGCGCTGATGTTGCTCGGCTTCGTGTTTATCGTCATGGGCATCACTATTTATCAGGAACGGAAGACCGAACGCGCTCTCGAGGCGCTCCGGGATTTGTCGAGTCCGCGCGCGCTGGTGATTCGGGACGGGCAACAAAAGCGCATTGCCGGCCGCGAGGTCGTCCGCGGCGACATTGTGGTTTTGGCCGAAGGCGATCGCGTCCCGGCCGACGCAGTGTTGCTGTGGTGCATCAATTTTTCGGCCGACGAATCGCTGCTGACCGGCGAATCGGTGTCCGTGCGCAAAACGTCCTGGGACGGCGTGCAGGAAATGGGCCGCCCGGGTGGCGATGATCTCCCCTTCGTTTACTCCGGCACGATGGTGGTTCAAGGCCAGGGATATGCCCGGGTCGAAGGCACGGGAATTCACACCGAAATCGGCAAGATCGGCAAAGCGCTGCAGACCTTGGAGACCGAAGAAACGTTGCTGCAAAAAGAAACCGGCCGACTCGTTCGCAACCTTGCCATCATAGGGTTATCCCTCTGCGCCGTCGTTGTGGTGGTCTATGGTCTCACGAGAATGGACCCCCTCCAGCCCTTGCGGTCCTGGACGGACGGACTTCTGGCCGGAATCACGTTGGCCATGGCGACTTTGCCCGAAGAATTCCCGGTCGTGCTCACCATCTTTCTCGCCTTGGGCGCCTGGCGCATTTCGCGCGAGCGGGTTCTCACCCGTCGCGTGCCGGCGGTCGAAACTCTCGGCGCCGCAACGGTCCTGTCTGTGGATAAGACGGGCACGCTCACGCTCAACCGCATGACGGTCCGCAGGATTTTCGCGCGCGGTGCATTCCATGACGTAGGGCCGCAGCAAACTGCGCTCCCGAATCCCGAATGCCCGCTGCCGGAAACTTTCCACGAACTGGTGGAGTTCAGCATTCTGGCCAGCAAGAGAGATCCGTTTGATCCGATGGAAAAGGCGCTCAAGGAGCTGGGCGATCAACACCTGGCCCATACCGAGCATATCCACCTCGACTGGACCCTGGTGCGCGAATACCCGTTGGGCCAGAGTCTCCTGGCTTTGTCCCACGTCTGGAAATCACCCGACGGCGAGGATTTCGTGATCGCCGCCAAAGGCGCTCCCGAAGCCATCGCCGACCTGTGCCATTTTGATCGCGCACAAATGAACGATCTTTCCAAGCACATCAGCGCGATGGCCAACGACGGGCTGCGCGTGCTGGGTGTGGCAAAAGCCCATTTCCGACAGCCCGCGCTGCCGGGCGGCCAACATGACTTCAGGTTTCAGTTTGTCGGACTTATCGGGCTGAGCGATCCTGTGCGTCCGACCGTGGCCGATGCGATTCGCGAATGCTATACGGCGGGCATCCGGGTCGTCATGATCACGGGCGACTATCCCGGCACGGCCCAATATGTCGCCCGACAAATCGGTCTGGTTCAATCGGACGAGTTCATCACGGGACCGGAACTGGACAAGATGGACGACGCAGAACTGCAAAAGCGCATTACGCGAGTGAACATTTTTGCCCGCGTCGTGCCGGAACAGAAACTCCGCTTGGTCCATGCCCTCAAGGCCAATGGCGAAATCGTGGCCATGACCGGCGATGGGGTCAATGATGCGCCCGCGCTCAAGGCGGCGCACATCGGCATCGCCATGGGCGGACGCGGCACCGACGTGGCGCGCGAGGCTGCGGCGCTCGTCCTGCTCGATGACGACTTCTCTTCGATCGTCAAAGCCGTCCGACGGGGTCGAATGATTTTTGACAATCTCAAGAAAGCCATGGCCTATATCTTTGCCATTCATGTTCCGATCGCGGGCATGTCGTTAATCCCCGTTCTGTTCCAATGGCCGCTGGTTCTGTGGCCCGTTCACATTGTGTTTCTCGAATTAATCATTGATCCGGCCTGTTCCATCGTATTCGAGGCCGAACGCGAGGAAGGCGATGTGATGCAACGGCGGCCTCGCAACCCGAAAGAGCGATTGTTCAGCCGGCGCACGGTGGGTCTGAGTCTGCTCCAGGGGTTGAGTGTGCTGTGCATCGTCGCGGTTGTGTTCAGCATCGCCCTTTTTCGCGGGGCCGGCGAAGCCGGAGCGCGTGCCCTTACGTTCACCACACTGATCGTTGCCAACATTGGCCTGATCTTTACCAACCGCTCGTGGTCGCACAGCATCGTCTCGATGCGACAAGCCACCAATGCGGCCTTGTGGTGGGTGACGGGAGGCGCGCTGGTCTTCCTTGGACTCGTTCTCTATGTTCCATTTTTGCGCGATCTGTTCCACTTCGGCCTGTTGCATCCCATTGACCTGGCGATTTGCCTGGCCGCCGGGATCGTCAGCATCTTGTGGTTTGAAGCGCTCAAGATAAGCAAGGGCCGGTGGGGGCGCGCCGGCGTGTAGGGATTGCCCGGATCTTCACAGCCAGGTGCTTCTCAGTGGCGTCTCGACTTTTTCAATGGAGTGCGCGTTGGAACGGGGCACATGGTTGGGATTGACTTCTGCGATGAACAGTCCGATTCAATATGGCGATAAAGAGGACGGCAGATTACCACAGAAGCGCAATCAGCCGATGAGAAAGAGCCAAAACTCAAACACGGATTTCGCGGATTGCACGGATTCGGATATCTCCAATCGGCGGGATCTACGAAATCCCTGTTCGGTTTTCTTTCTGTGATCGCCGAGAATCCGGCCATTGGATCTCAAGTTAGTGCCATTGGAGAGAGACAATGTACTACTCTGCAAGAATACTGCTGTTGCTCGGGATTGCTTCGATTATGGCGAGCGGCTGCACAGTTCTGCGCAGGCCGTCAGCTGCGGCCGAGCAAGGAGCGCCTCGCATGCGCACGGAAATGCTGGTGACGACCGACTGGTTGAGCGCCAATCTGAACAATCCGAACGTGGCAATCGTCCATGTCGCCAGAACACGTGCAGGATACGATGCGGGACATATTCCGGGTGCGCGATTTGTCTCGTGGGAAGACATCACGACAACGCGCAACGGCATTCCCAACGAACTGCCGCCGGTCGAAACTCTTGTCTCGCTCGTGCGCCGGCTCGGGATTGATGAAAAAAAACCGCGTAATCGTCTATGACGAGGGCGCGGGCCTCGAGGCGGCGCGCGCCTATGTGACGTTCGACTATCTCGGCATGGGCGACCGCACCGCCCTGCTTGATGGTCAATGGAGAAAGTGGCGCACCGAAGGCCGACCGGTTTTGACCGCCGCACCCACCGTGACGCCATCCAATTTCACGCCACGCGTCCGTCCCGACGTCATTGTCTCGCTTCAGGAAATGCGCGATCTCGTGAAATCCGGAAAAGGCAAGTCCGGCGCGCCAGTTGCGCTGATTGACGCGCGTCCTGAGGCGCAATTCAGCGGCAAGGAAGCCGGCGAGGGCGTGTCGCGCGCAGGCCATATTCCGGGCGCCACCAACGTCTATTGGATGCAGCATGTGGCCGGTGCGGACGACCCGGTTCTTCGCCCCGCGGACGCTCTCCGCGCCCTTTACTCCAAGGCGGGCGCCAAGCCAGGCGGCCAGGTCGTGACCTATTGTCGGTCGGGCGTTCAGGCCTCGCATTCGTACTTCACGGCGAAGTATCTCGGCTATGACACGCGCTTGTATGATGGCTCGTTCTTGGAATGGAGCGCGGCTAAAGACGCGCCGGTCGAAACAGGTTCGGCCCCAAAGTAATCCCGGGAAATTCTTTTCGGCGCGGTAGGGGCGGTTCAGGATGGTTCAATCAGACCGAAGCGGCCGTCCTCGCGGCGGTAGATGATGTTGATCTGTTCGGTGTCGGCGTTCTCGAAGACCAGGAACGCACCGGTCTCCATGGCCAACACGTCGGCCGCTTCCTGAACCGACATCGGTTTGGTGGCGATCCGACGGGTGCGAACGATTCGGCGTTCTTCGTCAATCTCCGGTTTTGTCTCGCCCGATATTGGCAACGTCAGCGTCAAAGCCCGGCGCTCGCGGACCTCGCGCGGCAGGCGCTTCATTGTGCGCAGTTTGTCAATCTGCTTGTGCAACTGGCGCTCGACCTTGTCCATGACGCGGTCTATGGCCGCACGCAGGTCGTGATTGGTTTCGGTGCCCGTGGCATTGAAGCGCTGGGCTTTGACAACCACTTCGATCGTATAACGTCCCCGTTGAAGGATGATGATGACTTCGAGAACCGAGATGCGATCCACCAGTTTTCGGAAGCGATCCGCTTTGGCCTGGATGAGGGCGCGCATTTCCCCGGGAATCTCAACGTTGCGAGCGGTGATTTGCAATGGCATCGGTTTACATCTCTCCTTTGAACGAATCCGGACGATTGCCTTTCGAATCGGCGGACTGGACTTTGCTGTCGGGCGGAACCGAAGTCGGCTCCGAAGGCCACTCGGTCGGCGGTTTGTGCGGTTCGCTTCGATGCGCGGGATGCTCGGGCCGGTGCGCGGCGGCGGGTTTTTCCCGGCGCCCGAACAGACTCCCAAGGAAACTCTTCCGCGTGTCCGGCTGCATGTCCATGTAGAATCGTTCGCCGAGGTAGTATTGGCGCGCCTTGGGATCATTGACCAGCTCGTTGGCCGTGCCCGAAATCAACACCTTGCCCTCATAGATGAGATACGCGCGATCGGTGACCGTCAGAGTCTCGCGCACGCTGTGGTCGGTGATCAAAATGCCCAGACCCCGCCGCTGCATTTGGTAGATCACATTCTGGAGTTCCTCGACCGCCTTGGGGTCCACGCCCGAAAACGGTTCGTCAAGCAACATGAAAGTGGGTTCGCAGATCAGGGCGCGGGCGATTTCGACGCGCCGTCGCTCGCCGCCCGAAAGCGTGTAGGCGGGTTGGCGAGCCAAATGGCTGATGCCCAATTCTTCCATCACACTGTTGACGCGGCGGTTGCATTCGACCGGCGACAAGGAGAGAATCTCGGCGATCGCGCGAATGTTCCCCTCCACCGTCAACTTGCGAAAAACCGACTTCTCCTGGGCCAGGTAGCCAATCCCCTGCCGCGCCCGAAGATACATGGGCAAATGGGTGATGTCTCGACCGTCGAGCGTGATCCGCCCCCCAGTGGGACGCGTGATTCCGACGACCATGTTGAACGTTGTCGTTTTGCCCGCGCCGTTTGGGCCGAGCAGGCCGACAATCTCGCTCTCATGCAGTTCCAAATTCACCTGGTCCACGACGCGCCGACCGCCGTATTCCTTGATCAAGCCTTCTGTCTTCAAGATTGTCACGCATTGTGCTCCCAGTGTTGCAGCAATCAGCGGTCAGCCATCAGCAAACAGCAATCAACATTCCGCAACTAGAAACCAGCAACCAGCGGCCAGCAACTTCCTATTTCAAATTCTAATAAACCGTCCGCTGCCCTGTCAATCTCTTACGGCTCAAGAGTTTCAGATTGGACGCCCAGAAACGACACAAACAGACATGACGATCGGTTGCTCTCTGCGAATTTCACAACGTCTCTTATCGCAACGTGGAAATGACCTCTAAATGATTTTTCCGCAATCCGAAATCCAGAACTCACGGTGTGCGTTGGCGGGAAGAATCTTCCGTCACCCGCGATGTCGAAGGCGTCCCTGCCGCCGACCGGGGCACCGCATGGCGCATCTTCAGGTAGCCGGCGAGCGCCTCGGGCCCTCGAAGTGTCGTCATGGTCTCGCACGGGATTCGGCACAGGCGACATTGGCGCAACACTCGGAGCACCCCGCGCGCACGCGGCGATCGCAGCAAGGCCGCGAACCGATGATCGAATTCGCGCAGATTGCCGAGGCAAAACCCGGGCGGACAGCTGCCGTTGGGAAACACCGCGCAGTCCGACTCGATGAGAAACATCGTGCGGCCGGCCCAACAGTCGAAATTGCGCGGAATGCCCAGCAACTGCTCCTCCAACTCGAACAGCACCAGAGAGCCGTCGGCCCGTTGGATTTCCGCCAGGTCGCCGAGGAAACGCCGGGTAATTTGGCGCTCCAGACCGATCTCGGCATCGTCGTTTTCGTACAGCTGTCCATAGACGGGATAGATGGGGTTGAACTCGATTCCGCGCTCGCGACAGAAATGGAAGACCGGCATCATCTGGTCGCTGTTGCGATTGGTGAGAACAAAGTTGACCTCGACCGATACCTTTTTGCCCTCTTCCCCAAGCGCGATGAGATTGTCTATCGTCTCGACAACGCGCGGGAAAACACCCGGCACCCCGCGCACGGTATTGTGGACTTCGCCCAAGCCATCGAGCGAGACCATGACCGCGAGCCGCGGATGAAACTTTACGATCTCTCCCACCACGGACAGAACGCGCGCCGCGCTGAATCCGTTGGTGTTGATATTGAATGCCGCACGAGGGAAGGCCTGGTGGGCCGCGCGGACCAATTCGACCAAATCGAGCCGAAGCATCGGCTCGCCGCCGGTGAAGCTGACATGATTGACGCGCCGCAGAAACCAGCGGTTGCGTTCGCCGATCTTTCGGATTTCACCGGGTGTGATCTCGGCAGTCGGCGCGCTGGGATATTCCCATGCGTTGCACATCACACAGCGCGCATTGCACCGCTTGGTGACGGCAAAACGCAGCTTGCGCGGACGGACACGAAATCCCAAGGCATCGGCCAGCCGATAGCGCAGCCAGCGCAGAACCGCTCGCCGAAAACTCACATGCTCTTTTTTTGGCCCCGTCCGGCGTCTCATGTCGAAATGCTATCGGCCTTCCGGCGATTGGGGCAAGCTAATAAAAACCGACGCGCGCCCGGTGGCCTACCGACATTTTTCTCTCACCTCTCACTTCTCGCCTCCCACCTCTTCTCCGGCGTCGCGATCGAGCACCCAGCGCTTCCATTCGCTTTCCAGATGGACCGTTGTCATGCCAAACGTGGCCATGAATGCCGCCTCGAAATCGCCCAGCCGGGCCGTTTCGCCCAACAGGTGTCGAACCCTGTCCCACCCACCGCGGGCCAGCAGAAATTCAACCCAGGCTTTCGACTGCCGATAGACCAAGGCCATCCGGTCCTCGGGCTGGTTGCTGTCAAACGGGCGGGTAAGTTCGTCGAGCGTCGCGGTCTGGCGGGTTCGCACGCGCGTGGCCCAATAGTGCACGTCGGCTTGCGTGGGGAGTTTCTCCGGCGACTCGATCTGGGCCAGACCTTCGTGGAGCCACGACGGCACGGCCTCGCCACCGCGCAGGTGGATGGCGGCGTGCGCATATTCGTGGAAAACGGAGGAGCGAAGTTTCGCTGTGTCGGCGAGCAACCGTTCGTCGAGCAGGCGGATTTTCCCGTCGAAAAAGCCGACCACCAACGAGGGGATTTGCTGAATGGTATTCAATTGGGCGCGCGAATAAATCTTTACGGTCAAGGGGCGGCTGGAACGGAAATCCAGATCGCGGCCAACCTTGTTGAAGGCCTCGTCGAGCGTCTGGAGAACGCGTGCAACGGCTCCTTTGGCCAAGTCCTTGGGGAAGAAAACCCGAAAACGGTCGGCCTGGTCGTGGATCGTCAGGAAATCGGATTCAATCGCGATTTCCTTGCGCAGCGTTTCCATTCTTTCCGCGATGGTTGAACGAAGCTTGCCATCATCCGGCCGAACAGCGGCTTCCATCGCCTTCTGGTAGCCCTGAAGCGCAGCCGCATATTCATCGTTGTCATAATCGAGGTCGGCCAAGCCGGCCAGAGCGGCTGCATTGCCGGAATGGTAGGCCAGCGCTTCGTTATAACGCGCGCGCGCTTGTTCCACTTGCTGGGCCAAGGCCAATGCGTCGCCCTCCGAGGTGAGAAGGGTTGCATAGTTGATCTTGATCCGGCTGCTCAGCGCGGCGTCGGTCACTTGCGGCAGGTATTTGAGTGCGCGCTCGAAGAGGCCGCGCGCCTGACCGAGCCGGCGTTCGCCCATCGCCGCGACCGCGCGATTGTTGAGAAAAGCCGCAAAATGGCCGATGGTTTCTTCGTCGCCGGGCGCCAGCGAAAGCGCTTCGACAAGATCGCGTTCGGCGTCGTCCCAGCGGCCGGCGTCGTAAGCCTCTTTGGCCCGCGCATTGAGGGCGCTGATGAGATTGCGTCGGACCGTGGAATTGGCGGGTTCGATGGAGCGAGCCAGACGCAGATGGGCAATCGCCGCGTCATACTTGTTTCGTCGAAGCGCCTCTACGGCGGCATTGTTTTCCTCGGTCGCCCGCAATGGCCCCGTGGTCATCGCGGCACGGGCTTCCAGGCCGTGAACTGAGCCATCCATGGCCGTCGCAATAAACAGGATCACCGCAGCGATCACGTTTCTCGAAGTGATCGAACGGCACGACTTCTGTTTCATAGGGTTCGGAATCATTTTTCCAATTGCCACGAGGCGTTAAAGAAGCCTGCCCGCGCGACCTTCCCTCGCCCATTGAAAATCACATAGTCAGGCGACGCATAGGGCATGTTGCGTTGAAGATTCGCATAGCCTTGGGGCGTGAACGCGGCGTGAGTGAACACATAGCGATTCGGAGATAGGGGATTGCGACAGATCATGAAGAGACCGGCGCGTCGCCCGTCATAGCGACGACGTCCGACGCGGATCGCCTCGCGCTCGATGGCGATGGGCAGTTGGTCGGCGATGCGCGCCAACAGCCGATTATTCGAGGGTGTGCCGATCAGGAACAGATTGGTCGAGCGAATGTCGTCCGGCGTGACCTCGGTATCGGCTTTCACCGGCCATCGAATATCCACCCAGGGGCCGGGATCGGCAAAACGCGCGGCCACCTGGCGATTGACGGCTGTCTCCGACTCGGACCCCGTGGTTCCATAGACAATCAGGTGCCAGTGCATGATCTCGCGCAATCCAAGTCCCGGCAGAAGCGGCGCCTTGTAGCGGCCAAAGACACGCCGAAAACTCCCCTCGTCGGTTAACTCGAATGAAATGGGTTTCGGTTCCTCGACCAAAACGCGCGGAACGTCTTGCCCGTTGATCGAGATCGCAACCGGCTCGTTGACGTCAACGAGATGGTGGTTGAGTAGAAGTGAAAATCGCCGAAGGTTATCCACCCGGACAACCACGCGATTGCCATTCACGGCGGCTTCGATCATGCTGAAACGCCGCAGCTCGCGCGGTTCTTCAATTCGCACCCAATAAGCGCCCGACGGTTTCGAGATCGCATCCTTATAGACGACGCGACGTGGATAGGGATCGAGACGATAAGTTGCGAACCAGCGGAAGATCGTGGCGCCGCGGTAGGCCTCATCCCACGAATTATGGCCGACAGCGCTATATTGCGAATAGCCGACACGATGGCCGAGCTGGGCGTAGCGGCGGAACATGACATCGGCATGAGCCGGAGGAATAACCGGATCGCCGGCGCCGTGGAAGATATGGATCGGCAGATTGAGCCCATTTTCGGCGCGCAGGAGCGCACTTTGCGCTTCGAGCAACGTTCGCTCGTAGGATTCGACGCGGGCGGGCGTTTGCGGCGAAAAATGATAGTCGGTGATGGCGCACACGGGAACAAGCGCCGCAAAACGATCGGGATGAGACAATCCCAAACGCCATGCCGCCGTTCCTCCCATCGAAAGACCCGTCAGATAGATGCGTGTTTCGTCCACACGATAGGCGCGTTTCATGTCGCGAAGGACACGCCAGACGTCTTCCTCGGCCGGCCCTTCGAAGCCATAGGTCTCGCGGCCGTTGGGACAAGCGACGAGCATGGGAACATCGGGCAATGGCGGCATGAACTTCTTGGCTTGCGGGTCGAGCTCGCCCGGACGATTGCCCTCGCCGAAGAGGCGGCGAAGGTTGAGCCAGTGGTTCGAGGTCGCGCCGTGCAGGCTGATGACCAACGGCCACGAGGTCGCTTGGTTATAAGCGGGCGGCACATAGACCGAGTAAGGCTGAAGCGTTCCATCGTGCCTGTCGCGGTAGGCCTTGACGACCGGGCCGGAGTGGGTGGCGAACCAGTCGCGGCGCTCGCGGATTGCCCGCGCGCCGGTGACGGCATTGCGCAATTGCTGCTCGATGAAATCCGCGTCGGCGACAGGGTTTTCGAATTCCGCCCAGCGCCTCTCGGCATCGAAGATGAACCGTTCAAGACTGGGCAGCGTGATCGTCGCCAAAACACCCCGACGATTTTTAAGTCGGCCGGCAGCCTGAGCAACCGCTTGTTTCGCTTTAGAAAGCTGGCGACCATAAGACCCGACATAGAAAAATTGAGATTGTTTCATTCTTAGATGTGTTCCCTCGGGCGTCGAGAATCGAACACGAATGGCATAGCGACCATCGCGCAGGCCAGACAGAGGCAATGAATCGAACTTCACCGTTCGCTTGCGTTCGCCGCTCAGGCGGATGGGTTTGAGGTAGGCAATCCGTGAGCTGTCACAATCCTCGACAAGTCCCGCCGCCCTGATGACGCCAGTGGTTACGGCGGCCGTCGGGCCAATGCGAAGACAAACGACTAGATGCTCATCGGCGGTCAAGGCGGGGTGTTCGGGCGCAACCTCGATGCCCTCGGCAAACATCCGAAGAATGTCCACGGGCGCGGCGTCGCCGTCGAGCTCGACGCCGATGTCACGGAGCGGTTCTCCGTCCTCGTTGACCAGACGAACCGAGAATCCCCACGCCCAGAGCAGCTGATCCACTTTGACCAGGAGATGATTGCTCCCTTCACGCAGACGGATAGCGACCGTGTCTTCGTCCTGTTTGTATGTGCGTGCGCGGCGAACCTCGTGGACCAGGCGGCCGTTGAGCCAGACTTTGATGCCGTCGTTGCTGCCGATTTTCATTTGGGCGGTGCCGGCGCGGCGACACCGAAGGGTGCAAGCGGCGTAAGCGACCACGTATGTGCTCGGGGTGTTGTCGGCGGCAAGATTCACATAGCCCAACGGCTCGGCGGCGATCGGATGCCAGATGCGCTCTGCCTGGC
>Ga0315277_10002199_pt1 | contig 27364 bp, 22 predicted proteins | sample YL17G05_15_MG_FD_203695 | JGI IMG/M metagenome (GOLD analysis project Ga0315277, IMG submission 203695) | Sediment microbial communities from Yellowstone Lake, YNP, Wyoming, USA - YL17G05_15 | ecosystem: Environmental > Aquatic > Freshwater > Lake > Sediment | place: USA: Wyoming | collected... | reverse complement strand
TGAAGATAAACGGTTCTCGGACTGCAGCCGTGACGTCTGGCGACGCGGGCGATAATCGCCTTTTCATCCAGACCGGTTTTAAGGCCGTGTCTTTCAAACACACCGGCCAGCTTGCGGGTCATCTCGGCCATTCGCTCATCGTCGTTGTCGCGAATGATTTCAATCAGCTCCTTTGCCAGCGGCGTCATCGATGCAAATTGCGTGATGCCCTTGCCGCAGATATAGGTCTTGCCGGGATTGGCCGGGTCGTTAACGCGAACGCCTTTTTCCAGCGGTTCCAACTGCATTGAGATAATTTCCAGCCCGAACAGCGGAAAAATCCCTTTTTGCCGGGCCTGCCGGCCAAAATCCTCATAGACCGCGTAATCGTAATAATTGCTCAGGCCAAGGATTCGGACATTCTGCTCGGACGCAAGCCGTACAGCCTGCCCAACGGTATCAAAGGCGGAAAAATTCGGCGGCAGATGAATATGACTGTTGACCGCGGGCTGATGTGCCGGAGCAAAATTTTTCGCCGCCAGTTTTTCTATCTGCTCCACAGCCCCAACAGAACCAATCGCATTGAGTATTGTGGACGAGCTCATCGCATTCTTTCAAAATTATATTTCTTCAGCCTGTGCGGCCAGGCGAACCATTGCCGACGGTGGTAAATGCAATGCCTGATTGAAACTGTCCTCCGCCGCTTCCTTGACCGCCTCGCCGATCGTCGGATGGGCAAAAACCATCTCGGCCAGGTCTTTGGCCGAGGCTTTCAATCCCAGCATTGCCGTCGCCGATTCGATAATTTCCGTTGCGTTATGACCGAAAATATGGACTCCCAGCAGCGTTTCATCCTGCCGATGGCGAATGACTTTGACAAAACCTTCTTCCTCGCCCACGGCCATCGCCTTACCCAGATAGCCGATGGGGAATTGACCGACTTTGATGGGGATCCCTTTTTCCGCAGCCTGCTTTGTCGTCAGCCCCACTGAGCCGATTTCCGGAAAGGTATAAACCGCGCCGGGAATCGGCAAGTCAAAGTCTTTGCCGTGGCTCAGCGCGTCTTCCACCGCCGCCATACCGTGGGCGCTGGCAGCGTGTGCCAGCAGACATCTGCCGTTGGCATCACCGATGCAATAGACATTTTTCACTGCCGTCTGCATCCGGTCATTGACGCGAATAAATCCGCAGTCGGTCTGCAACCCGATACTGTCCAGTCCCAAATCCTGCGTGGCGGGCCGGCGTCCCGTAGCGACCAAAACCTTATCCACTTCGATGGTCTTACCGCCGCTCAGCGTCGCTTTCAGACCATTGTCTATGGTTTGCAATTCCTCCACCTTTACGCCGGTGAAAATTTTTATGCCGCGTTTTGTGAATACCTCCGCCAGTGCCGCTCCAAGCTGACGTTCCATCTCCGGCAAAAGTGAATCCATCATTTCGATGACGGTTACGTCCACGCCGTATTCATACATCATACAGGCGAATTCACAGCCGATGACGCCGCCGCCGACAATCAGCAATTTTTTCGGCAGTTCCTTCCAGTGCAATGCCTCATCGGAAGTGCAAACCAGATTCGCGTCCGTCGGCCAGCCCGGAATACGTGACGGCACGGAGCCGGTGGCAATAATAATTTTATCCGCCGTAATCAGACTCTTCGGGCCGTCGGCGGCAGTGATTTGAATCTTCCCAGCCCCGGCAAAGGCGGCCTGTCCGGCATATAACGTCACCTTGCGGGCGGCAAACAGACTTTTAACCCCGCCGCGAAGCTTGGCCAGGACTTTATCTTTTCGCTGCTGGATTGCGGCCCAGTCAAAACCGATCTGCCCTTGTACCTTCACACCCAGAGAATCGGCCCGACGAATTTTATGCAAAAGTTCCGCCGAGGCCAGCAGAGCCTTGGATGGAATACAGCCGTAGTTCAGGCACGTCCCGCCAAGATAGTGTTTCTCGACAACTGCCGTCTTTGCGCCCATCTGGGCGGCCTTCAGCGCCGCGACGTATCCGCCCGGCCCGGCTCCGACTATCGCAATCTGATAATGTTCAGTCATAATTTAGTTCGTAGTTTTTAAAACAGTCCTGAAAATTTCAACCATCACTCCACGAGCTGTTCAGGCTTTTCGAGAAGTTCTTTAAGCGTCTTCATAAATTGCGCCGCCATTACGCCGTCAATGACCCGATGGTCCACCGATAGGCATAATGTCATCAGCCGTGTGGGACTGACAATGCCGTTTTCAACTTTGATATCTTCCCGAATCGCGCCGACGGCCAGAATCGCCGACTCCGGCGGATTAATTATAGCAGAAAATTCCTCGACGCCAAACATTCCTAAACTGGTAATGGTAAATACTCCCTGCCCGACGCCATCCACCTTGCCGTTGCGGGCGTTTTCAGCCATCTGCCGCGTCCGCTGCGAAAGCTGCTTCAAATCCATCCGGTTCACATTCAGCAGCACCGGCACGGTAAGACCATTGTCCGTGCCGACGGCAACGCCGATGTTGACCGATGGATTTTCCACAATTTCATTAGTGGCGTACTGACTACGAAAAGCCGGATATTGGCGAATCGCTTTGGCACAGGCCGCCACAACAAAATCATTTACGCTGCATTGAAATTGCTGTTTGACCTGCTTATACAAATCAAACAACGCCTGTGCGTTGACCGTCAGCTTGATATAGAAATGCGGAATATGCTGCTTGGAATAAGCCAGATTTTGTGCGATGGCCTTGCGCATTTTATTCAGCGGATGACGAACAGCCCCGTCAGGTACTGTGGCCGCCGCATCGCCTGTTCCGGCGATGAGAACATCGGTGGAAAGAATTCGTCCGCCGGGGCCGCAACCAGAGCTAATCGCGGCAAGGTCAACCCCCTTTTCTTCAGCTACTCTGCGGGCGGCGGGCGAGGCCTTGACCCTGCCGGTATCGCCGACCACAGCGGGTCTTTTTCCCACTACCGGCGCCTGTGTGGCCGATGATGCCCGCGGCCCAACAGGCTTTTGCGAAGGTTCGGCCCCAACGCCGCCCTGTGAACCAATATACGCATCCACATCAGCGTCGCTTTCAGCCAGATACGCAACGGGAGTTTTCACCGGCACAGACTGGCCTTCCCTCACGACAATCCGCGCCAGCCGACCTGAATGAATCGCTTCCACTTCCATCGCGGCCTTATCAGTTTCAATCTCCATAATCACCTGCCCGGCGGTGATCATACCTCCTTCTTTGACTTTCCAGGAAAGAACCGTTCCTTCCTCCATCGTCTGGCCTGCCTGGGGCATTAAAACCGGAACCACTTTGCCTGCGGGAGCTTTGCTTTCCATTTTGACCTCTTTTTCCGCCTCAACGGCGGTTTCAGGTTGGAATTGTTTTACTGTAGAAATCACAGAAGTGGAATCCATATCTGCCTTGGCCGGGGCTTTCTTTGGGGCAAGTTTTTCCAGAACTGCCGAGACATCCTCACCCTTCCGGCCCAGAATCATAAGGGGCTGCTGAGCCGAAAAAGGTATGCCGGCCCCGACAAGTATTTCCAGCACATCGGCGGTCAGTGGACTTTCCAGAGAAATAACCTGGCCAAAAACTTCAATCTGAACCAGAATTTGCCCTTTTTGCACGGCCTGTCCCTTGGAAATCAGCCATTCGGCAACGACCCCTTCGGACGGAATACGGGCCTTTTGAGGCAATTTTATTGTGTACATATTGAATCCCAAAAATTCCAAATCAATCACATATAATCAAGAATAAATCATATCCAATCAAAATTCAAGCATAATTTTTCATTTTTTTGTTGATTTATATATGTTTTTATGTTTTAATTCGCTAAGAACGTGGTTTTCAGTGTTATTAAAGGCGATTATGACCAATTCCACTCAGCAAAGACGAGAGGCAATTCTGGCCAGCGCCTATCGCGGCGGTTTTGTCGGCGTTCGACAGCTTGCCGATGAGTTAAGCGTCTCCGAAGCCACAGTCCGGCGGGATTTACACGGCCTGGCTACCGAAGGGCTTTTGCAGCTCAACCACGGCGGGGCCTCGGTCATCCGCGGCTCTGACCACTCATTTCTATCTAAGCTGACGCGAAATGTCGAGGCCAAACAAATTATCGCCCGACTGGCGGCCCAATTAGTCGGCGACGGAGAACAGCTTTTTCTCGATTCCGGCACGACCTGTTTTGCAATGACGGCTTTTCTGCGGGCCAAGCGGGGCCTGTCGGTCATTGTCAATTCCGTACGCACCGCGCAGGAATTACACGCGCCGGGGCTGAATGTGCTGATGCTGGGAGGCCAATACCGCCCTGAACGGATGGACACCGTCGGGCCGATGGCCATAGCGTCGCTGGATAAACTGCGGGGCTATCTGGCGTTCCTCGGCTCCGACGGGCTGGGGATGGATTTCGGCCCGACCGCAGTTGACATCGAAAGCGCTCATATCTTCGGACAGGCCGTTCGCAACGCCCGTCAATCCATTTTATTGGCCGACCACAGCAAATTCGACAACCCCGGCCTGTATAAGACCACGGATTGGGCGGACATATCGAAAGTCATTACCGATAAACGTCCGCCGGATGCCTGGTGTGAATTTTTTGCCGACAGGAAAATTGAACTGATTTATCCGCAGGATTCTTTCCTGCCGAAACAATAATTTTCTTCAGAAAATAACAGGAGTACACAATGCCAAAGAGTCAAATGGTTGACCCGTAGCAGATGCGCAAGAGCGGCAGAATTGAATTTCAGCCGATACCGGTGAACCAGTATCAAAAAACCGTCGAACAGGAATTGTCGCGTTATACGCCGCAGGATTTGGTGCGCATTCAACGGGATATGGTTGTGATTCGCACGTTTGAGACGATGCTCAATGAAATCAAACTTCGCGGCTCCTGGCTGGGGACTGAATATGTCCACGCCGGGCCGGCGCATCTGTCCATCGGGCAGGAAGCCGCCGCCGTCGGTCAGGCCTATCATCTCGGCATCGACGACCACATTTACGGCAGTCATCGCAGCCACGGCGAAATCCTGGCCAAGGGACTTTCCGCCATTCATAAACTCGACGAACAGACCCTGATGAACATAATGAAAAATTATTTTGGCGGTCAGCTTGGTACTGAGGGCCGGGTAAGGATGTAGATATGTATGAGGATTTCGAAGGCTGGACTTTGAGTGAGATTCGAGAAAGAGTCGAGCTGGTGCAGGATTTTGACAAGCTATGTGATACCATTGTCAGCGAGTACATTTGCACGTGCAGAAATTACCGGATCACAGAAGAAGAAATACTTGTACCCAAAACGATTAAAATTTTAGAGCCGGTCGGCTGATGGGAGGTAAGTATTATGGCAGAACAAACAATTATGACCGTGGCTGGATTCAAACAGCTTTTAAGAGAGTATGGAAACGAAGTGACCGATAACTTCCAGGTCTGGCTGTCCTCGGATGAGGAAGGCAATGAGTTTTTACCCATGCTGAAAAATCCCGAACTTTGTTTAGCGATTGATCCTGGGCAAAACCGGATTATTTTGTTTTCTTCGCACCGATAGCAGTTTTTATGCATCACAGGAGTCGGAGGACTCCTTTTTCTACCGCGGCCGCATTTTCTGGCCACGGTCTTTACCACCTCTTAGCGGTAGCTATGCCAAAGTTCAACGGATATATAAAATGTTTATCTTTTTCGAAAAAATTATAAGTGCCTCATATACAAGAATTTACGAGGCGATGATTTATGTAAATTCATGGGCTATTGGGATATTTGGTTGTAATTTGGTTGTAAGGTTTGGCTAAACTTTATCTTTAAAAGTTTCCTTGCGAATCATCACCTCTTGTGCTGTTTCTGAACCTCTACCGCCAGTGCTTGCAAGTGACCAAGAGCATGGTCGAAAAACATCTTATACCCCTGGCAGAAATAACTCGGCACTTTATGCGTTCCGGTCAGTATGGCCCGGTCTTTCGGACACCCTCCCCGGCAAATATCCAAGTATCGGCAAATGAAACACTTATTATCAATCTCTGTTTTTTTGTGGGCAAAATCACGCTTGACCTGAGAGTTTGCCAGTTGCTCAATCGGGGTATCCATGATGTTACCCAATTTTGTCTGGCCGGTAACATAAAAATCACAACAATAGACATCCCCATTGTGTTCAATCACAATATAATCCGTACAGCGACGGCCAAATGTACATTCCGTATGCAGCCTGCTCAAGAGATAGTACAGCATACTGTCAAAGATCCGAACACTTAGCTTCCGAGTCCAGCCTTGCCGCCAACGGTCAAAAAAGCGGCACAGAAACCTTCCATACTGTTCCGGTGAGATACTGTAGGCTGCCGGCCATGTCGACTCGTCCGGGCTCTGCTCCACACACGGGACAAATTGAAGGTATTGAATTCCCATTCCGGTAAAAAAATCGAACAATTCGTCCGGGTACTGAACATTGATATTATTAAGGAGTACAAGAATATTAAATTCAGTATTATATTTGCGGCAGTTATTGATCCCTTTCATCACACGATCAAACGTCCCGTTACCGGCTCGATCCTTGCGGTAGACATCGTGACATTCTTTCGGTCCATCAAGACTGATCCCGCAAAGGAACTTATATTCTGTAAGAAACCTGCACCAATCCTCGTCCAGCAGAATGCCGTTTGTCTGCAGTGCGTTGGTCACAACCTGTCCAGATTCACCGTATTGGGCCTGCAATTCCACCAGCCGCTTATAGAAATCCAGCCCCATCAACGTTGGTTCACCGCCCTGCCAGGCAAAACTGCTTTGCTCAAACCGCAGGCCCAAATAGCTTTTGACCAGATGTTCCTGGACAGCTTCGCTCATTCGGTGCGCACCACCTCCGAAGAGTTCGCTCTTGCACGCATAAAAACAGTATTCACACGCGATATTACAATCCGGACCTGCCGGTTTAATCAGTAATGTGAATGGCCTGGCCATAATTATTCTCATACAAAAAGGTCAAAAGATAATTCAGTTGTTCATGTTTTATATGCCAAATCACCGCCAAATACAATTCGTTTTTTGAAAAACCTATTCTGGACAATTTCAAATCAATGCGATAAGATGGCTGACATCGTCCTGAGAATTGCTCTGGAACCATTTAACTGGAAAATGTGAGTTTAAGGAAGACCATGACACTCTATGTCAATGAAGAAAAGATAGAAAACACCTTGATTGAAGCAGAGATAAATCATTTGCGCCCCAACTATCAGCACGTCTTCAAAAACCAGCCCGAGCAAGAACAGGAAAAGCAATTGGCCGAATGGGCACGCGAAAATATTATCGAAGCGACGTTGTTTCGACAGCAAGCGAGAAAAGCGTTTCCGCAGATTGAGCCGCAGGAAATCCAAAACACCCTTCAACAATTACTTCAGCGTGAAGGTCAAGATGGCCCTCTGCATCAGCGGCTCCAAGCCAGAACTCAAGAGCAACAAAAACTATACGATGAAATCGCTGACCAGATTCGGCATGAAAGATTGCATTCGCAGATTACGGAATCTATCCGGCAACCCTCACAAAAACAGATTCGCCAATATTATGACCAGCATCTGGCCGACCGATTTACGATTCCGGAGATGGTACATGCCGCTCATATCGTCAAGCACCCGAATGCCGACGAATCCAAAGAACAGCAGTACCAACAGATGTGCGAAATCAAGGAAAAACTCGATCGGGGTGTTTCGTTTGAGAAACTGGCTAAGGATAATTCTGATTGCCCGGACAGTGCAGGTGATCTTGGATTTTTTGCCCGGGGTAAGATGGTCCCGGCTTTTGAAGAGGTTGTATTTAATCTCAAGCCTGGTTCATATAGTGATGTTTTTGAGACTGAATTCGGCTGGCACATCGCCAAGGTCATTGAGAAGCGTCCGCCCATTCCCTGCTCACCGGAGCAGGTGCGAGAAGTCATCGTTCAGGATTTAGCTCGACAGGCACAAGAAAAGGCTCTCGAACAGTTTCTCGATGCTCAAAAAGAGAAGGCCCATATCGAAGAACGATAGAGGCCTTGTCATGAGCTTTCGCCATCTCGGATGCTCACAAAAGAGTATCGCCGCAAAACAACATATCATTTTGCATTTGGGTTAGGCGAGGGCATCTTGGCGTCCATTTCTCTGAGCCAAGCCTGGAGTTCGGTATAGAGTCTATTTGCTACTTCAGGATTTTCGTCGATGACATTATGCTGTTCCCCAATATCATCTTTGAGATGATACAACTCTCGTCGATTGTCCTCATACCAAACGATCAATTTCCAGTCGCCGTTGCGGACAGCAGAACCGGGGGAACCGCCCTGATTACCATAATACGGATAATGCCAGAACAATGGGCCGCGATCTATCTTTTTGCTTTTCAACAGCGGGACCCAGCTTTTACCGTCAACATGCTGTTTGTGTTTGCTTGGCAAATCCGCCATTTCAAGCATTGTTGGGTAAAAGTCGGTACTTATTACCGGCTCAGAACAGATGCTGCCGGGCTTGATTACCCCGGGCCATTTGACCAATACAGGCTCACGGATGCCGCCTTCATAGAGCCACCCCTTTCCACCGCGAAGTGGCAGATTGGACGTGGGCCATCCCTCCGCCGTAGATAGACCGCCATTATCCGACATAAAGAACACAACTATATTATCTTCCAGCTTTAATTCCTTTAAGGCACCCAGCACTTTGCCGCAGGCCTGATCCATTGCCTCGACCATACCGGCATAGACGGCATTTTCCTGCACCAGCCGAACCTTGTTGTTTCCCTCTTTTCCCCACTTTGCTTCAAGCCTTAAGATCTCTCTCCTTTTCTCGTACTTTTGTTCCAAATCCTTGCGCGTCATCAATGGTGTATGTACCGAATAAAACGATAAATAAGCCAAGAAAGGCTTGTCCTGATTATCAGTAATAAACTTGACTGTTTCGGTCGCCAGGCGGTTCGGCAGATGCTCCCCCGGCGGTCCGTCTTTCAGACGGGGATTGCCATAGGGAGGAAAGTATTTGCCTTCACCGCTGGGAGAACCGGAGGCCCAGCCGCCCTTGTTGATGTCAAAACCCTGATGTTCCGGCCAGAATTCTTCGGTCTTGCCCAGATGCCATTTGCCCGCGAAGAAAGTGGCATAGCCGTCCTCTTTTAAAGCCTCTGCGATCGTTACTTCTTCCAGTGGGAGTTCTTCTTTATATGGCGCCGGCAACAGTGGTTTATTACGTGTCCAATGCTTCTGCACAGCATCCGGCTGGGGGGCGCCGAACCAATCGGTCGTACCCATCCGGGCTGGATATTTGCCCGTCATAATACTGGCCCGGGTGGGAGAACAGACCGGACAGGCGGCATAGGCATCCGTAAATTTCATCGATTCTTTGCACAGACGATCAATATTCGGGGTTTCGTAAAATGTTGAACCGAAACATCCCAAATCCTTCCACCCCAAATCATCGACCAGGATGAACAAAAAATTCGGTTTTTTCTTTGGCAACGGATTGGACATTCCTGAAACACAAAATGCTGCAGCCGCTGTTCCAAATGTTTTCAAAAAGTCGCGTCTATTCATAAATCCCTGATTAAAACAATTGAATTTATATCCTGCAATTAAACTGTCGTCAGCCCTATTAATTTAATTGGCGACTGTTTTTTTCTTTTTTTATTCTGTCAAGCTTATCACGCAGCTTTGTAACGATTTCGGGATGATCCAAGGCAACATTGTTCTTTTCGCCCGGGTCTTTTCTCAGATCATACAATTGGGTTTCCGGATTATTGCCGGTTTCAATGCCGGTCTCCCAGGCAACTTTTGATTTATTGCTGGGTTCGATATATTTCCAGTCGCCTACGCGAATCGACAGAGTTCCAGACTGTGAATGTTCAATGATATAGTCCCGGCCAACTTTATCCTTACCCATCAGCACATCCAGCATCTCCAGACTATCCGGAGCATCTTCAGGAGTCAATTTTTCACCCGTCAGGGCGGCTAACGAAGCAATCAGGTCCACCTGGCTGATAAACGCATCGCTTGCCGCAGGCTTGATACGTTTGGGCCAACGGACAATAAACGGTTCACGCGTACCAGCGTCAAAAATGCTGTATTTGCCGCCGCGAAGCGGGCCAGCGGGCTTGTGGTCGCCCAGCCTTTCTTTTGCCTGATCCTTGTACCCATCATCCAGAACCGGACCATTGTCACTGCTGAGAATCACCAGCGTATTTTCCGTCAGGCTCAGACGATCGAGTGTTTTGAGAACCAAACCTACCTGCCAGTCAAACTCGGCAATGGCATCACCGCGAGGTCCCATGTTTGTTGTACCAACGAAACGCGGATTCGGCACACGCGGAACATGGATATCATGGGTGGAGAAATATAAGAAGAATGGATTGGCTTTATTCTTTTCGATGAATGCGACTGATTTCTCAACCAGGGTGTCGGCTATTTCTTCATCTTTCCAGAGAGCCGATTTCCCGCCAGACATATAACCTATCCGGCCGATCCCGTTGATCACGGAGTCGTTATGACCGTGGCTCCAGTCCATTTTTAGCTGGTCACGGTGTGTTTTACCCGTGGGCAGGCCTGGAATTGGCTCTTTATAACTAACCGTAATCGGGTCATTCGGGTCGAGGTTAACAACACGATGGTTTTCTACATAAACACATGGCACACGGTCACCGGTAGCAGGAATCAGGAATGAATAATCAAATCCTATTTCTAATGGGCTGGGTTTAATGTCGCCGTTCCAGTTGAGTATGGTTTTTCCGTCACCCAGACCGAGATGCCACTTACCCACAACACCGGTTGTATAACCCGCAGATTTGAGCATAGACGGCAGGGTCATCTTATTGGTATCAATGATCATGCCGGCGTCACCGGGCAAAATATCCGTTCCTGACTTTCTCCAGGCATATTGACCGGTCAGCAGCGAATAGCGGGACGGGGTGCAGGTCGCCGAAGAGGCATAAGCATTCGTGAATTTCAGGCCCTCTTTGGCCAGACGGTCAACATTCGGGGTTTGGACCGCGGTCGCTCCATAGCATCCCAGATCACCAAAACCGATATCGTCGGCGTAAATCAATACAATATTCGGCGTGGAAGACATCGCGGACCCAATATCCACAAATTTATTCCCCATTGCAAAAAGGCTCGGGCCTGCGGCCGTTCCCAGCAATGCCCACTTTATAAAGTCTCTTCGATTTAAACCTATTGATGTGAACATATATCATCTCCCGACATATTTGCTAAAAAGTATACTTTTTCAAAATTTAAATCCGATAATCATCCGTTTATGCGTGAGTTCATTAAGCCAAACAGAGTTTTATTTATTCTTCCTCTCGGGAATATAGGCGTTTACTTCTTTAAGCCATGCATCCAATCTCGTTTCCAATTCCATTGCTTTTTGAGGGGATTTCTCCACCAGATTATTCGTCTCGCCAATATAATCCTATTCGCTGTCCAGCGTCAACTATAATTATTTCTTCCCTTTCGTTATCATATTTCTACCATGAACTAATGTTTCCTGGGGGCGTATTTTAAGGTTTATTGAATATCCACTGTTCATTGAGACCTTCCGACAACACGGCATTTGTGGAAACCCCGCACCGCCTATGCCTGAGAAACACTGACGGGTAGGGCGCCAGCGTCACCGCTGTGTGAGTTTTTTAATGAATTCAACTTCCTTCTGCTGATAAGCTGTTCCGTCCATTCGCAAGATATCATGAAACCAAAGTTCCGGTTCTTTGGGGGTCTTATTCGGCTTTACAGTAGGAGTTGGAGCGGCGTCGCCGGCCCCGGGGGGGTTCCGGCTGGACCACGGCCACTTGGTGCCGGATTTTCCATCGACCAGTCCCCAGTTCCAGCAGGCAATGCCGTGCTCAATCCAGAAATTGCGGATGCCCTTGTCCGGGTGGCTCAGCGTAAAGCCGTCGGCGGCCTTGGGGTGTGAAAAATAAGTCGGATTGAAATCCATCCCCAGTTTGTTGGCTTTGGCCCAGTCAATCCAACTGCGGAAATGTCTGGGCATCATCTCGTTTCGGTCCACATATTTGCCGCCGTTGTCTAAATAGCAGGCGTGCAAATTCAGACGATGTCGTCCCGGAATCAGGCTCAGGGCCTTTTCGACATCGCCCCGTAATTCGTCGATGGTACGGGCCTTGCCGGGATAATTGCCTGTCGCCTGAATCCCGCCGCCGGACAATTCCGCGCCGACCTTTTCATATCCGCCCACGTCGTCGCCCTGCCAGCAGTGCAGTGAAATCGGAATTTTCGCCAGTTGAGCAATGGCCCTGTCCACATTCACGCCAATCTGAGCATACTGTTCCCTGGCCAACCGATACGCCTGTTCAATACTTTGTTTCTTCATTTCAAATTACTCCTCGATTATGTTTTATTGTAAAATTGCCCAGCCCGCAGGGCTGTCCTTAATTTTGATTTTTGACTTTTAATTTTTGATTTTTCTTTACCCAATTTGTTTCTTCCGATAAGACTCCACTTCCCAGTTTTCAATGAACGCCCTTGCTTCATCGGTCATAAACTGAATCCCGCCGAAAGCATTAGCGTAGTGTATTACCTGTGCCCCGTCAATCGCCAGTTCCAGCGCAAGCTGCGCGGATTTCGGACTGCTTCCCAGTCCATACACCGCATCCTTGGTAATCACCACCGCAGGCTCATAGCCTCTGTGTTGAACAAACGCGGCAACGGCCTCTTTTGTCGGCTGACCAATGAAAGGATATGACTTGGAATAGACGATATGGTCCAGCGAAATCGGGCCTTGGGCTGCGGGAAATTTCTCTGCTCCAGCCACATACGCCGAATGCTGTGGAGAGAAAACCACGCTAAAAAGCGCTTTAGCGCGGTTGAGTTTATCCTGCGTCAGCGACTTCGGCTCAGGAAATCCCACCGACACTGAAGCAGCTCTGTATTGTGTCTTAAGAACAGTAAAGACTTCCTCATGCAGTTGGCCAATTCGATCCGGGTCATCAGCGGCGACAAAAATGCCGTGATTTTCCAATAAAATAATTTCGGGCTGCCTGCCGTATTGTTTTTGACAATCCAGAATATCCCGGCGGACTTTCATACATAGTGTGTATCCCGGGTCGGTATAATCAATCCACAGGGCCTGGGGGAATAACTTTTTAGCGGCGGACCTGCCGTTTTTAGCGCAGGTCAGACCGTTAACCAACACCGGATGCGTATGCACCACAAAGCAGGCGTCCAGCGAATCGTGCAGCGGCGCCTCGACGGAAGGTCGGCCTTTGCTGCCGGCTTTTACTGCCGCAGCCATCATATCCTTGACCATCGCCTCACGGGCCTGCGGGTCGGCGGGCGTCGGCGCCGAATATAATCACGCCAGTTTATTTCTGTCTAATGCGACAAAATCTTCCGGCTTAAGCTGACTAAGCGTGGTTCCCGAAGGCTTGACCCAAAGAGTGCCAGCGTCCTTTGCCGAGGTATTTCCCCCGCCGCCTCGGACATAATCCGCCGGCCCGAACTGATGCGATAATTCGACAATCGTCGCCAGCAAATCCAAACCGAATCTCCGTTTTTATGATGACTTCATAACGGAGGAATTATAGGCGACGCGACAGATTTCGTCAAATCCTTCTTTTTCGATGTTATTCCGAATCCCCGCAGGGAGTAAGGAATCCATTGAAAACAGTTCAGCCCTTTGGGTTGCTCGCCTCGCCGTAGTTTTAACGAAGGCGGGTCCTCAATTTTGATTTTTAATTTTTAATTTTTTACTTTTAGTCTACCTCGGGTCCGGCACAGGATGCAGCGCGACCAGTTTTGGTTTATCGGCCGATGACCAGACATTGCTGCGGTCGAAAATGGCCAGCATCCGCCGCTGCGGACCGTCGGTTCCGAGACGCACGAGAATATACGCCGTGAACGTATCGCTGCGAACGGTAAAAATATTGGACAGCCGCGACAAAATCCAGTCCCGCTCTTCAAGGTCATTATCCATACCGGTGTCGCCGACATTGGGTGCACTGCTCCAAAGATATCTTTTTATCATCGGTACTTTCAGCAAATCGCCCAGATTCGTATAAGGCCGGTAGGCGACAATCTGTTCGGCCAGAGTCAGAGCATTTACCGCCAAGTTGGGGTCCGTCAGTTGCGGCGGAATCGCCGCGGCTATCACATATTTCGGCGCCGTATTGATATTGATTCGCCCCGGCAGATTCCCCTGCGAACGATTCAACGTACAAATATAACCGAGCAGGCCGGGGTCCACAGTCGCATCAAACCGAACTTTTGCCTCGCTGGCCGCATTGGCTATATGGTTGGTAAGCTCATTCGGCTCCACCCACGCGACTTTCTGAAAATCGCCGAGCCGCGGAAAAACACAGCCGGAAGTATTCCCCGACCCGGTCGGGTCGGTCGTATTGGCCACAGGCAAAGCAAAGCCTTTAGGGGTAAGATTGATACCATTCACCACACCCAGCGTAGTGGTTGCTCTGTCAGGCACCATAACTATCGAATAACTACCGCTGCTATTATTGGCAAACTTCCAGCCATTATCGTCTCGTTTTGCGGAATGAATCCCATCAGCAAACAAAGTTTCACTTGAACTTTTATTGATATCGCTTTCTCGAACCCGGTCAATCGTGACAAATTTCGCCGTATCGGACGGGTCAGGACGCAGCAGACGAATATCTTGATTAATACCAAAATACTGAAAAAAGGAAAAATTCGGTGTCTGTGAACTCGTAATAGGAATAGGAATAGTGGGGATACCGGGATTATAGGTGGAACTTTCCGCATACCAAAGCGTATGTCTGCCGTATTGAGCCGGTGTTGTTCCCGTCGCAGCGGGTACTATAATGGCGGGAGTCCTTGTGAGAGAAACATTCAGCGTTCCAAGACGGATTTTCCAGCCGGATAAGTCAAACGACGAAGAATAAGGATTAACCAATTCAATCGCAAGGGCTCTGACGGCTCCGCCCGGAACGCCTCCATCATACTGGCAATAAATTTCCGAGATAAACGGCTGCCGCTCATAACCATAGACTGTTTCCGACGCATTGGTTATCCCCAGACCGAACTCATACGAATTTAAAGGATTAGATGGATATTGCCCTATATCAATAGGATTGCCAGCATTAGTACTGACCTCCAGAATCATTTGCCGCACAATAGCACGATTGATATATATCGGGTCTGCATTTTTTTGAGGAATACCGGCATTGCCAAACGTAGAACTCCCAAATGGCCCTGAAGCTGTTGTCGTATTATCATCCAGATAATCAATCATATTGGCCACAATCTGCGCAGCCTTAATCGCGGCTTTACGAATCTCAATCTGCTGCTGTGTCGCCGATAATGTACTAAAATTGCTCGGCAGATAATACTCCCGAAACGCATAAAGCAGATATAGTATATTCTTGCGGGCGGTTGGCAAATTGGACGTAATATCAATTGACCTCAAATCAATCGGACGATTGTTTATCGGCCTGAAAAATCCTTCTATAGTCTGTCTCTGCGCCGCCGAAAGTAATTGCAACGCAGGAGATTGAAGCGCAACGTCAATCAGAGGATACTTTCCGGTGCGGATATTCCGGTCAAAACTGTAAAACGTACACACATGCCGACGGTCATATTTATATGCGTCGCTGCTGCTTCCCCCGCTCCAGAGGTCAAAATTTTTCGGGTCAATTCGTACTTTCCAGTCACTAATGGGATGGCTGGCCCCGTCTCTTGGAATTTCCAGCGCCGCATAGATTCCGCCGCCGGCGTCAAAAGTGTAATTGGCAACATCTTTTCGTTCAAATCGTGACTCGACCCTGCTGGTCAGGAGAAAGCGATTGCGGATTTCCAATTCATCGCCGATGTCAAACAAGTTGTATGTTTTGCCGGCGTTCTCAATATCCATCAGAACCGTTTGGCATTGTCCGGTTGATAACTGCGAGGTTAGTGAGTAACTGTCGCTGCCGCTGACCTGACAAAACCTTTTGGCGGCAAGGAGGTTGTACCAGCCGTCGCCGACATTGCTGCCCCAAACGCCGTTTAAATCTCTGCCTCGCAGAAATGGCAGATAATTGATTTCCGACAGATAGCGCCCGCCATCCGCATAGGAAGAACCGTTTGGGTAAGAAATTCCCATAGTTTTGGTGGCTTGATTGATATACCATATTTTCTCAAACGGTGATGTTGCGCTTTCGGAATATAACTTTTGATAAAAACAATATGCCGTGTTCAGATTCAGCATCGCGCAGTTATCGACAATGCGCACCGCGGCAAAAACAGGTTTAGCCTTGCTGGTGGAGAGATTCGGCAATTTAATCCACATACTGTCGGCCACGCCGTCGTCGTCGGCATCAGCAGGCAGACCAATCGCCATATCCGGATGCTGCCGGACATATTCCGGCGTTTGCTTAAATATCGCGTCAAATTCCTGATAGTCCTCGACAATCCCGCCAAATTCTTTCTTGGTTATATCCCAGTCTTTGCCGGTATCGTCGCTGGTTTTTTTGCCGTTTCGAAGAACCAGGTCCCATTTCGAAGCCACGGCACCGCCGCTCAAATCGGTAATACGTTCCCATTGATACCAGTCGTCGGTCGGATCGCTCACCACTCGCTGATCATACAGCACCGGTTCCAGACTGGCCAGCCAGCGGTCGTTCGTTCCCAGACTGTCATACGGCTCATTGCCGCCGGTTCCGTCGATGATACTTTTGTTCAAACTCGTCCCGAACAAATCCTGCACTAAAATAGTACCAATTTGTCCGACCGTCGAATGCACCGCGGCATCCAAATCCCGGTTGTCGGTGATGTTGGAGGTGGTCATCTCCCGCATCCGCATCGTCATCACAAATATCACGCCGATGACCGACAGCAGTGCCGTCACCACAACCACCAGAACCAGCGCCGAACTGGTCTTTTTGTGATTATTTTTAGTTTTCCGTATCCGCATATTCGGCCCCCGCTGAAATTATTATTCATTATTCATTCATCATTATCAATTAAAATAGACAATGTGCGTGAACGTCTTGCCGTCCTTAAACACGCCGTTGGAGTCATACAAAGTAAAGGTAAATTTCAAAGCTGTACCAACCTGATCATAATTAAATAGAGAAGTATCGCTATCGTAGGCCGCCACATCTCCCAGAATCCATAATCTTCGTAAATTCACAGTGTCAATCTTATTGCCGTCCAACAAGTAATCTGGAACAGTACCGTCAGGATTAGTTTCATTATATATACCGTCGCCGTCTGGGTCGATTTCAGGAAACCATCGGTTTAAATCTGAACGCCAGATTTGCACGTGAAACTGTCCGATACCCTGCATAAACAATTGATGCACGGTTTCGCCTGTTTTTTGCGGCGTCGACATATCAACTTTCGGCCCGCCCTGTGGAGGCGGAAGAACGCTAGCCCCAACTCCTAAATCCAGAATTTTGGACAACATATCATCTTTGATCGGCGTTGGATTTCCGACCGGAATAGCAAGCCAGTCTTCCATCGTCATGGTCTGGTATTCACAGGCAAAGTTCTTCTGCTCGAAACCTGTCGCATCCCAAGCAACGGATAAATCCGGAAACGTCGGCAAACCCATATCGCCGCTGAATAAATGTTGTGTCCGGCAGAGCATCCGCTTAACCGGATTCGGCTCATTCCACGCCCTGACATTTTTGGCGTCTCTGCCAAAGCTATAACAGACCCGCGCCAGATTGGAAGAAACTCGTATCGTCCCACTCGGCGGCGGTTGCAAATGATAACTTTGAAAATCGCCTTCTGTAAAAAACAGCAGACGATCAAACGAAAAATATCGATCCGGAATAGTATCGTTGTTTTCATCCAGAATCGTACCATCTATTTTCAATTCCGGCGACGGCGCCCAGACTAAAAGAAATTCCCCCTCTTTTCGCAGGCCGCGAAAGTCGGCGTTGAGCTGCTGGGTGATGACCTGCAATTTAGCTGCGATTTCCGTCGTCGCCCCGGCTGTCCGATAGGCCCTGACCGCGGTGGAAAAGACAATCCCCGATATGGCTATCAGCATCGCCAATAGCGCCATCGCCACCAGAAGCTCAATAATCGTAAATGCCTTTTTCATACGCTTTTCACCATTTGGCATCACCGATGCAAAGAATTCTCCAAGACCACATCAATACACGGACTGCGGCTGCTGCCGACCGCCGGCGGAACCACCCACACATAGACACTGGGGTTGACTGTGGGAAAAACATCCTGCAGTATCTGCAATACCAGGGTTTCCCTTCCGGCGGTCATATCCTTGTCTTTCATCTCCAGCACCTTGTAGCTTCTTCCCGTGCTGTCCTCAACAATCATGCACCCTTCAGTGAAAAACTTATAAACTGTTCCCGCCGGCGCGAACTGAGCATTCGCCTGAACCTGAATTTCATTACCTGTCGCCGTATTTTTCACCTCTACTTTCACCGGCACCGGCCAGGGGTTATCATTATTATTGGGCGACGCATCCATATCATAATACTTCGCCCCCATCGCCAGCACGCGACAAACAAAAACACGGGCTTTTAACTCCGTTACGTTGTCGCTGCTGTCAGTCCCCGTTTTCCACACCAGCGCCGACCAATAGTACTTTTGTTCTTGAGCCGGCGGTACCAGCGATGGATAAACTCGTTCGCCGGTCGATGCGGCGGGGTCGAACAGCGTCGAACCGTTGACCACATCATGAAATTCCAAGGCGCCATTGGGGTCCCCCCCGACATTAGTCCAGCTTGAATCGCTCGCAGTTTTAACCCAGTACAATTTAATTTTAGCCAGAGCCTCTTCGCCTGCGACGGTACCAATCGTCCGTTCCGTCGCGAGACTGGCCAGCTTGACCCCCACCGGGAATACCATCGCAATCATCGCCATCCCGATAGCCAGTATCCCCGTCGCCAGCAGCACTTCCGTCAGCGAAAACCCGTTATGTTGTGGATATCCTGTCATTATCTTTTTTTCTTGTCATACCCGTTTTCTTGTCATTCCGGCCTCCGAGCCGGAATCCAGCAATTTCCCTTTTCTTGTCCTCTGTAGCCCTGGCGAAGGAGGATTAATTTTTCTTCACCAGCTCACCCGTATAAGGATTGACAAATTCCGTATCAAGATTTGACAACCCCGTCGGTACCGCCGTCCACGGCTTCGGGGTTGGCCTTACAGCTTGAGCCTTCGCCAATTCTCTTTTATCATAAATCCGAAACCCGGATACGCTGTTTTCTTTTGTCAGTCCATATATTAAATAATCGTCCTCGTCCTGAGTAAACATCGCCGCCCCCAAATCAACCTGTGCCTTGGTGTTAAAAATCTTATCTGTACTTGGGGGATTTTCCGTATAGGGTTTGCCATCTTTATTGCGAACCTGAACCGGAAAAATCACAAATTTGCCTGATTGATTAAACACTATCGAAAACGTCGTCGCATTGGTCATTCCCTGGTCATTATCAAGAGCGATAACGCCTGGAGTTCCTGTTGATGTATCACTATATGTTCCGGTCGCAATCAGTCCCACATTTCCCGGCAGAGCCATTGGTTTGCGCCCCGGTACCGCATAAAAACCATTAGCAAGCCCTCCCATCTTTGACGAATCGCTTTCATGGATAATAAACACCAGGTATTGTCTGCCGGCGCTGTCCTGCTGAAATCGCACGCCGGCATATTTTTGTTCGCGGACAGCGATGGCCCGCGCATTGCTCATCGCTGCGCTGATAATGCTTCGCGTGCCGGCGGAATTTTCCAGCGATTCGGACAGCTTTTTGGCCGTGGGAATGGAAATCGCCAGCAGAATCACCATCACCGACATTATCACCAGCAATTCTGTCAGCGTCAAAGCCCGGATTGTTTTTCTGCGATTTCTCATCCATTTTTTCTTTCCCGAAAATATCCGGTCGCTTACGTTCCCGGCTTCTTGTTGCCCGCGATTGCCCTGCTTCGACAACAGGCCTTCTTAGTCTATGAACTACGAACTAAGAACTATGAACTTTCTCTACTTTTCACTCTCATCAAAGTTATAGACGTCATCCGGCGTTCCATACAACCCATCCGGCCCTGCGCTGAGCAAAATAAACGAATCAGCCTGATACGGCCGAGCGTCCAGATGATTATTTGCGTCCGTGCCGGGAAAATTGGGGTTCTTAATCCGCTGATAAAAAATCGTCGGATCGTTATACATAGGATGCCTTAACGTTGCATCCCAGGGCGGATTCGGAGAAACGAAACCCATAAAATTATTATCGATATCATAAACGCTCTCTGACGTCTTAGTCGGGTCCAGTTTGCTTTTGCTGCTATCGGCCCTGAAATACAGAATCGGCATCCCTGTCTTTTTGCCGGCAGCCATCTTCTTGAGAAACATATCCACCAGTACATAAGTGTTCAGATTGACATTGAGGTTGGACGAATAGACGGAACTTACTTTTACCGCGTTGGCTTTTTCCAGTTCCAGATAGGGGCCTTTGCGAGCTTTAAAATTTTCATCTGACGTTTCAAAATTGACGATATCCGAACCAATATGATATAACGATATCGGACCGGGAATTATATTGCCGTCTTTGCCGAGTACATTGGTGGCCATGCCGTCGTAACGCCACTGGCTTTTTGGATGAAACCCAAAGCCATCCAGCCCAACCACGGCCTCGGCCAGTTTTTGGGCGCCGGTATAACCTGTTCCATCAGATATGCCGCTGATATAGATATAATTCGACGGCGGGTAGTCGCCGACGTCCGAACGAAACGCCTCCAGCGCCACCTCGATTGCGTGGAATTGCGCCTTCTGTTTGACCGTCTGGGCCATCGTCTGAATTTTCCCAATCGCCGGGATTAACAGCCCAATCATCAGGGCGATAATCGCCAGCGCCGTCAGCATCTCCAGCAGCGTAAACCCGCGTATTAATCTTACCCGTCTCATATTTCTGCCTCCACACTCTAAGAACTACGAACTAAGAACTAAGAACTTTATCAGTAATCAAAATTGGTGATATCATCCTTGGTGCCATAAACACCGTCCCAGCCGGCAGAAATCAGGATAAATTTGTTGGCATTAAACGGCTTATAATAGTTGCGACCCGTATCGGCCGTCTGCGTAATCTTCTCATAAAAAACCTGAGCTAAGTTTTTGGTCGCATCGGCCGGGTCTTTAAAATCCATATCCGTCATGGCCGGATCGGACAATACCGGCAGCGTGACCACAGGCAGATTGTCGTCAAAATTGTAACTCCACTTGCTGTAGTCTGTTGTCGTGGGATTGGTAACCAGAGTGTTCGTCTCGTTCACGCGGAATCGCTTGGTACCATCCGTCTTGAAGTACAAAACCGGCAGTCCCACTTTCACGGTTGTGCCGCCCAATGTAATCGTGTTTAGATTCAAGGTATCCGTAATCACAGGACTGCGCAACCGGTTGACCGCTCCGGCTGAGGTGTAAATATTCGACGGCGCCACCCCGCTTTGCCAGAGTTCAGCTATCGTATAAACCCCGCTGTGTTTTAACTCCACATACCGCTCCTTGCGGCGTATTAAGCTTGTATTATCGCTGGCGTTATAAAGCGTATTCAAAGTGGCGGCGTCCAGGCTGGCTCGGTACAACTGGTCATTCGGCGGATACCAGCCCGTCAGCGGTTCAAACCCGCGGTCGTCTCGTCCCAGCAGGGCCTCCGCCAAATGCTGCGCCCCGCAGACCGCAGGCCCCCCTTTATCCGGCCCCAAAACCTTCGAATCCGGATACCCGTCAAAATCTTTGCTGAACAGTTCCAGTCCGATTTCCATCGCCCGCAGTTCGGTCTTTTGCCGCAGGTTTTTGGCCTGCCGAGTCGCCATTTTTAAACCGACCGCCATAATTCCTACCAGCATCGCGATAATGGCAATCACCACCAGCAGTTCAATCAGCGTAAACGCCTTTGTTTGTATTTGAATCCGTTTCATCATTTTTATCCTTTACCAGTAATCGCCTGATGACGTCGCATCTGTAAGAATGTGAAGAGGCAATTTAACATTAAACATTTAACACTAAACATTTTTATTGGCTGCTCAGGTCATCTTTTGTATCAAACTTTTTATCCGGCCCGGCAGAAACAAGGACTGGAAAAGCGTCTCCGCTCAAATAAGTATAGCGCAGGGTTGTTCCCCATGCGTCCACAAAGCGAACCCAGTCGTATGTCGTTCCGCCGGCCGGAATCTGCACCTGCAAACCTACTCCGTTCAAATCCTTGTTGCTGAGCATCCGATTGGACAAACTATTCAGAATCTCTTTCGATTGCGGTACTTTATTCAAAAAATAAAACGCCGCTTCACTCCGCCAAAAAACTGTTCCCGTATCATCTGTAGCGGGATCGGTATCCGGAACCGGATGCATTCCCTTAACAACGGTAATTCCCTGAGTCGGCGGATCCCCAAACAAAGCCTTTTCCATACCACTTTGATTGTCAACCTGCGGCGGAAATTGTTTTGGATTTGTCTGGTCATAATACTGTTCCAATGCCGTAACGATGACTTCGATGGCGCTTTGGGTCAGTTGCCGCTCGGCGCGGGTACGCAGATATTTTCCTGTCCCGACCAGCGCACCGGCCAGAATCAGGATGATCGCCAGCGTCACCAGAACTTCAATCAGCGTAAAACCCAATTGCCTGCGTAAAGCGGCATATCTTCCACGCTCAGGACGGTCGGGCAATATTGCCCATGACCCCCATCGAACATTAAACATTAAACATTGAACATTAGTCATTATAAATGTCCGCATTCATCACACATCTTTTTCATCGGCGCCGCAACTATTTACCGTGGGAAACCGTCATTCCGAATCCCCTGAGCTTGCCGAAGGGGTGAGGAATCTGTTGAAATTTCCATCCCGACACCAATCGGGATTCCGCAATTTTACTTTTTACCGTTTGCCTTTTACCTTAAATAAGGCATTCGCATCACCACTCATCCGGATGCGTCTCGGACCCTCGGCGAAAACTAACTGCCGTTCCCCCGTTGCCTTTCATCGCTATTGTTCGGAACCTTTGTCAAAATTGAAAATATCATCCGCGGTGCCATACAATCCATCCTTGCCCGCGGACATCAGGATATACGAACTGGCCCGATAAGGCCGTTTTACAGGCGAAAGTTGCTTGTTCAATATAGCGTTTTCAAAATTGAGCGGGTAGTCGGTGCCATATAATGGGTGAATAACAGGTGCTATTTCCGGAGTGCCCATTAACAAAAGATGGTAATTATCAGGATAGTAATAAATATCGTCATTTTTACCATCTGTACCATTTGTATTTATATCTTGGAGTGTATTAGTGGTTCGAGCCCGGTAATAAAGAATAGGCATTCCCGTCTTTTTGTTGTCCGTCCCTATTCTTTTCTTGGCATACACATCGCTAAGCACCAGAGAATAGAAAGAACCGTAATTAGCAACATACGATCCGGCTGTCAAGCTCGCCGCAGGATAGATGTCATCCATACGAAAAGCATTGGCGTTTTCAGCTTCAATAAACGGCCCTTTCCTTGCTTGTATATTTTCGCTCGCAGTCTGCCACACCGCCTGCGAGTTGTCATAGGCCCAATACACGACTCGGTTGCTTTTTGTAACCCCGTCTTTTTCGACCACCTGATTAACTCCTGTCGTCCGAAAATCTGAATTGGGGTGAAATCCCAAAAGATCCAATCCAACTAACGCCTCAGCCATTTTATTTGCGCCACAGTAGGGAAATGCGTTATTCGGATGATTTTTGCTGGCGTCGGCAATATCCACATTGTCATTGGATTCCGGGTATGTTCCGAATTCCGTTTTGAACATCTCCAGCGCCACATCGATGCTGTGGAACTGCGCTTTCTGCTGAATCTGCTTGGAATAATCCTTGACATGGTTGAGCGCCGGAACCAAAAGCCCGATCAGGATGGCGATAATCCCCATTACCGTCAACATCTCCACAATGGTGAACCCTTTTGTTTTGCCTGCGAATTTCATTGTCTTTTCCTTTCTAAAAGTAATTGATGCCCATCACACCTTTTTATTGGTTAGTCATCCCGACTGTTGCCGGGATTCCACGTTTTTAACTTTTGGATCTTAACTTTTAACTTTTTTACATCATGACTTCGATCATTTTGACCATCGGCAGAAACATCGACAGCACAATGGTTCCGACAATCAAACCCAGCGTCACAATCATAATCGGTTCCAGCATACTCATCATCGCCGAGACCAGCACGTCCGCCTCCTCGTCGAAGTTGTCGGCCACCTTCATCAGCATTTTGTCAAGGTCGCCGGTTTCCTCTCCGACATCGACCATATTGACCACGATGGAATCGACCGTTTTGCTCTGCCGCAGCGGATTGGCGAAGGTATCGCCCTGCCGAATGGCGCCATGCACTTTGCCCAGCATCTTCGCATATACCTCGTTGTCGGCGGTTTCACGGGTAATGTTGATCGCCTCGAGAATCGGAACACCCGCCCCAATCAGCGTCGCCAGCGTTCGTGTCCAGCGTGCCACCGACGTCTTGTACACGACCTTTTTTACCACCGGCAGATGCAGTTTCAGCCAGTCCATTGTGAACCGCCCATATTTGAATTTTCGGATCATCTTGAAAATCGAAAAGATGATAAAAGGCGAAACCGCCACCATTCCCGCATTAAGTCCTTTGTGTCCCGTCAGCCAGCCGCTGATATTCAGCAGCGTCTGTGTCAGCGCCGGCAGCCCCTGCTTCTTGTCGCTCATCTCCCCCAGCACTGTCGCAAAAATCGGGACGATTCTAATCATCAAACCCAGTACAATAAGCATCGCCACCGTCATCACTACCACCGGATAAACCATTGCGCCCTTGATTTTGGACTTGAGCCTCTCATTCTTTTCCATAAAGTCCGCCACGCGGTCCAGAATCACATCCAGCACGCCGCCGACTTCCCCCGCCGCAACCATATTCACAAACAGCCGGTTAAAGCAGCGGGGACATTTGCCCATCGCCTCCGACAGCGTCGAGCCGCTTTCGATATCATCGGCGACATACCCAATAATCCGCCGGAAGGGTCCTTTTTTCTGTTGCTCCTCCAAAATCCGCAGAGAACGCAGAATCGCAAGCCCCGCGTCCTGCAGCGTCGAAAGCTGGCGGGCAAACTGAGTCACCACCTTGATTTTGACTTTTCTGTTGGCGCTTCTGCGTTTCGGAGCGGCGGCGGCGGCGGCTTTAACCTGTACCTTCTTACCCCCCGACTGCGCCTTGACCTTAGTCGGAAACAACCCTTTATTGCGGATTTTGCTGATGGCTTCCTTGCTGCTGAGAGCCTCAATTTCCGCTTTGACTTCTTTCCCTTTCGTGTCCAGCGCCGTGTATTCAAAAACAGGCATAGGATTTCATCTCCGTTTTACCCTTCGGCCGTCAGCGTCTCACGGCCCACCTCGTCGATCGTCGTAATCCCGTCGTAAATCACCGCCAAACCGTTTTCCCGCAACGTCCTCATCCCCGCCCTGCGGGCCGCCTCCCGCAGCACCGCCGTAGAGGCGCGATTCATAATCAAATCCCGGATCTCATCATTGAACATCATAACCTCAAACAACCCAATTCGTCCGCGATAACCCGTGTTGTTGCAGTTCTCACATCCTTTCCCGTAATAAAGCTTCTTGCCGCGGATCTCTTCCGAAGTCAGCTCCAGTTCCATCAACTGATCGTCCGTGGGCGTGTATTCGGTCTTGCAGTGATTGCAGATTTTCCGTACCAGCCGCTGGGCGATAATTCCTTCAATCGTCGCGGTCACAAGGAAGGTCTCCAGCCCCAGATCCAGCAGACGGGCGATGCTGCTGGGCGCGTCGTTGGTGTGAAGCGTCGTAAAGACCAAATGGCCGGTCAGCGACGCCTGAATCGCTATCTCCGCCGTTTCGAGGTCGCGAATCTCGCCGACCATACAGATATCCGGGTCCTGACGCAGAATCGACCGAAGACACCTGGCAAACGTCAGACCAATTTCCGGCTTGATTTGCACCTGAATCAGGCCGTCAATATCATATTCCACCGGGTTTTCCGTCGTAATGATTTTCGTGTCGATTTGATTTAATTTTGTCAGGCAGGAATACAGCGTCGTGGTTTTCCCGCAACCGGTTGGGCCGGTAACAATGACAATTCCGTTGGGTTTTTCAACCAATTGATTGACCATCTCCAGTTCCCGGGAGCGAAGTCCCAGCATATCCAGCCGCAACTCCAGTTGGGTACGGTCCAGCACACGAAGTACTACGCTTTCGCCGAACATCGTCGGCAGCACGCTCACACGTAAATCCACTGGATTGCCCCCCACCACCAGCGGAATGCGCCCGTCCTGAGGCAGACGTCTTTCAGCGATGTCTAAGTTGGCCATAACCTTAATACGGCTGGCCACTGCCAACGCAATACTCTTGGGCGGCGGCACCATTTCATACAATACGCCGTCGATACGGTATCGCATCTTATACTCGTCTTCAAACGGCTCAAAGTGAACATCTGAGGCCTTGTCTCGAATCGCCTGGAGCAGTACATAATTCAGCAGTTTCTTGACCGGATTCGATTCAGCCAGCTCCTTGATGTCCTCCAGATCAATACTTTCCCCCCGACCTCGGAATTGCTGAAGGGTCTTATCGCCCTCAATCTCGCCAATCAGATCGTTAAGACCCTCCTTTTCTTCCTTGTAATACTTATCGAAGGCCGCATTTAACGCCTCGGTATTCGTCACTTTCGATTCCACGGAAAAGCCCAGCAATGTCGCCAGGTCGTCCGTCGCGCGAAAATTATCGGGGTTGTCGATAACTACGGTGATTTGGTTATCGGATTTATTATAGCGCAAAGGAATAATACGATAACTGCGGGCCATGTGCGCTGGAACCAGCCCAATAACATCGTTGGGAATTTCCATGTTTTCAATGTCCACATATTCCATTCCTCGCTGGCCGGCCAAGGCAATTCGTAGGTCCTCTGGTGTAATAAATCCCTTTTCAATGAAAAGCTCTCCCAATTTAACCTGCCCTTTTCGTTCCTGCTGTATCTTCAGGCATTCATGCACTTTGTCTCGAGTCAGCAGACCCATTTTGATAAGAATGCGTCCTATAGTTCTTCCTTTTAGTTCAGTTACAGGCAGTATCTTACTCATTTCTTAAACTCCTCAGCCTTTCCACTTACGACCCATCCTATAATTATTATACGGGGGAAAAACCTTAATGGCAACACAATATTTAGATTCGACACTTGGTATGTTTTACTTTTTATGCGGTTTATGCCTGAAAACCTAAGGAAAAACAATCATTGCTACCAAAATAGGAATGAAAATCATACCAGATTTTTCACATTATCATGGTTGACACTTGGCTAATTTAACTTTCCCCAGAGGGCCAATTTGGGTTCACGTTTTTGTCCCAATTAATTTAGAGCCTATCCGAATAACTCTTTCGTGATGAGGTCGAGCGAAAAGGCCGAGGCCAAGGCGGCAGGGGCAAAATCGCCGCAGGCGTAGCTGAATACTACGTCGAGGACGATTTTGACCCGACAACACCGGCATCGG
>Ga0315277_10002198_pt1 | contig 27379 bp, 16 predicted proteins | sample YL17G05_15_MG_FD_203695 | JGI IMG/M metagenome (GOLD analysis project Ga0315277, IMG submission 203695) | Sediment microbial communities from Yellowstone Lake, YNP, Wyoming, USA - YL17G05_15 | ecosystem: Environmental > Aquatic > Freshwater > Lake > Sediment | place: USA: Wyoming | collected... | reverse complement strand
CTCGACGGCCTCGTCGAAGGTCATGCTCGTCGTGCCTCGCAACTGCCGGATGCGCTCCAGCGCCATGAACGCGGCGTGTCCCTCATTCATGTGACAAACGGTGGGCGTGATGCCCAGGGCCGCCAGCGCCTTGAGGCCCCCGATGCCCAGCAGAATCTCCTGGCGGATTCGCAGCTCGCGATCTCCGCCGTAGAGGCTGCTCGTGATCATGCGATCGGCCGGTGAATTGGCCGTGATGTTCGTGTCCAGAAGATAGAGCTTGACCCGCCCAACGGAGATCGACCAGATCTGGGCGTGTACGCAGCGGCCCGGATAGTCCACGCTGATCGTCAGCGGCCGGCCGCTGGTCTTGCAGGCCAGCTCCATGGGCATGTCGTGCACGTCGTTCTCCGGGTAGGTCTCCTCCTGCCAGCCGTCGACGCTCAGCTTCTGGCGGAAGTAGCCCTTCTGGTACATCAGGCCGATGCCCACGATCGGGATGCCGAGGTCCGAGGCGCTCTTGAGGTGATCGCCCGCCAGGATCCCCAGGCCGCCGGCGTAAATCGGCAGACACTCGTGGATTCCGAACTCCGCACTGAAATAGGCGACGACAGCGTCACGATTATCGGAGCAGACCTTCTCAAACCAGGTGGGCGCCTCCAGATAGTCCCTCATGCTCTCGGTCATCTGCTTCAGTTCGTTGAGAAACCCTTCGTCCTTGGACAGGGCTGCCAGCCGCTCCTGCGAAACGCCTCCCAGCAGCTTGACGGGATTATGGCCGCATGAGGCCCACAATGCGGGGTCAATCCGCTTGAACAGATCGGTAACTTGAGGATTCCAGGACCAAAACAGATTCTTGGCGAGAACATCCAGCTCCTCCAATGGCTCCGGTAGCGCCGGCAGCACAGTGAAACTACGCACACTCGGCATTTGGGCTCCTTATCATGCAAGACCCTCACATGGCGACACCGCAGGGAGCGGCAGCCAGTCCGTGAGTTTCATCGGCAATTCCATCCGCCCGCTTTACCCCCAGGAAACCAGGATTTGCAGACGGCGGCGGGCACACCCGTCCGGCCGGCAGCGGGTGCACCGGCCAAGACCGCGGAAATGAAAAAAGGCCTGTGCGTCTAGGCAGACAGGCCTTTTGTCAAAATGCCAGCTTACCTCCACCTGTGCCGTAGGAAGGCCATTGAAGGGAACCCATTACTATCAGGTGGGTGATCGTTACTTGCGTCCGAAAGTCCTATCAGGTAGGCATTTCCGGTCCGACAAGATCTGATCTCCCTAAGTACGGGTATCGGTTCCTTCAACTGTACGCCTTCGATACGCACACCGCAGGGGTCAGCCTGCAAACCATATATATCACATCCCTGACGCGCGGTCAAGGAAATAAGGCCCGTTCAAAACGAGCCGGAGCAACTTATGCCCGGCGCCTGCCGTTTTTATCGGCACGTGGCGCATCGTATCTACAGGCAAATGTGAGACTGCATCTAAATCGAGCAGTAGACAACACTTGCGCAGAGCTAGATGTGCCATACTCCCTGGAGATGACTCATTTTCGAGAATCGCTGCGAGTTACAGAGTCCGCAACTTGGCCCCGACGTCGTGATCGAGGCTCTCCAGGATCGCCGCCTGATAGCCGTCCACGGTCTCGTGGGTGAGCGTGCCGTCCTCGTCGCGGAAACGCAGCGACAGCGTTACGCTCTTCTGGCCCGGCGCGATACCTTTGCCGCGGTAAATGTCGACGAATCGTATTTCCTCAAGCTCGGCCGGCGATTTGCGCTGCACCGAGGCGACGATGTCCGCCCACCGGGTTTCCTCCGCCACGACAACAGACAGGTCTCGCTCGATCTCCGGGAATCGGGGAATCGTCCGAATCTTGATCGGCTCCGCCTTCAACGCCATCAACTCGTCAAAATCCACCTCCGCTCCGCACGGGGTCTGGTCCTTGATGTCGAGTCTCTGGCGAATCGCATCGGAGAAGATGCCCGCCTGCCCGATTTCCCGCCCGTTCACCAGGATGCGGGCCCCTACTTCCGCCCACGCCATGTCGGCAGGCACGAACTCCAGCTTCGCATTCCGATTGAGGCTTGCGACCAGGCCCTCGATCGCGCCCCGCAACGTGCGGAAGCCCTGATCCACTACGAGTCCCAGTTTCGCCCTCTCCTGCGGCAGGGCATCTTTGGCGCCGGTCGGAATGAACGTGTCGGCGATCTCGTAGACCTTGCAGGGCAGGTTCTTTGCGTTCACGTTGGTCCTGAGCACTTCGGCCAGCGAGCTCAGGAGCGTGCGGCGAAGGAGACTGGCGCCTCGGCGGCCCACTTCCCGCACGGCCAAGTACGCTCCCGGCGCGATCGGATTGAACAGCTCGGCGATACCCTCATCCACGAAATCGACGTTGATCGTCTCATAGAAGCCGCACCCGTTCAGGAACGTGCCGATCAGCTTGGCCATCGTATGCCGCGGGTCCGCAGGCACGGCCTGAATCTGTATCTTCCGGCGGGTTGGGACTTTGTCGAAGCCGTACACGCGGGCCACTTCCTCGATCAAATCCACCTCGCGATCGACATCGCTGCGCCATGTCGGAACCGTGCAGACGATGGACCCATCCTGCTGCCGCGGCTCGAAGCAAAGGGCCGAGAGGATCTTCAATACTCGCTCCGCCGGAACCTCGATCCCGAGCAGCTTGCTCAGACGCGAAAGTCTCATCGTGATCTGCAGTGGCTTCGGCTTCGCGGGGTAGGCATCCACGACTCCTTTGGCCACTCGGCCGCCGGCCAGTTGCACGATCAGTTGCGTCGTCCGTCTCGACGCCCAATCGATGTTCTCGATATCCACGATCCGCTCGAATCGGAAGGAGGCCTCCGACGGAAGCGCCAGCCGGCGGGAGGTCCTGCGGATGCACAGCGGGTCGAAGTATGCGTCCTCCAGGAGGATCGTCGTCGTCGCATCGCTCACTTCGGTAGCCAGGCCGCCCATGATACCGGCCACGGCGACCGGCCGCCGGGCATCGGCGATAACAAGCATCTCCGGCGCCAACGTGCATTGTGTGCCGTCGATGCTGGTGATCGGCTCGCCGCCGACGGCGGTCCGCACGATGATCTTGCGGCCTTCGATCGTGGCGTAGTCAAACGCATGGGGCGGCTGGCCGGTCTCCATCATCGCGTAGTTTGTGGCATCGACGACGCTATTGACGCTTCGCATGCCGACGGCCTCAAGCCGCTTCTGCATCCACGCGGGAGATGGTCCGATCTTGACGCCTTCGATAACCCGGGCCGTATACCGCCCGCAAAGCTTCGGCTCGCGAATCTCCACCTGGATGAAATCAGAGGCCGGCCTGTCCACCTCCGGAAACTCGACCTGCGGCAGCCGCAACGGCTTGCCCGTCACGGCCGCCAATTCCCTCGCGATGCCGATATGGCCCAGGCAATCCCCGCGATTGCTCGTCACTTCCACGTCGATCACCGCGTCGTCGGCCAGGTGCTCGATCCCCTCGCAAGGCAGACCCACGTTGCTCAGAATCTCTGCGATCTGCTCGGCGTTGAGGTCCGTCTGCACATAATCGTTCAGCCAGCTTAGAAGGATTTTCATGTCATCCGTCCTTACAGAAACCTACCAGAGGGCAATAGACTACCGGCGCCGGGAACGAATGTCAACGACGGACCCTCGTCATGCGGAATGGAGCAAAGCGAAGGAAAGCATCAGGGCATAACAATGGGGCCTGTTTTATTTCACCGAAGCCTTGTTGCGGGCGAACTGGCGGCTTGACCGGGCACCCCCCTGCCGGTAAACTCCTGCCTTGAACTGGTGGCCAAGAAGAAGCCTTTAGCAGCCGCTCGGTCGCTTCCTCGTTGTGCTCAGGACGAGCGACTCGGGCGGCCCCATTTTTCAGGAGAGCGATTGCGATGATAAAGACAAAGTACAAGGTTTACGTTCTGCTGGTCGCGTGGGCCGTGGCGGGCATCCTGATGATCACGATCGCCCGGTCGGGAACCGAGAAACCGGAGTTCTCGCGGACTACGATCGACATCGGCGTCGTGGTCGGCAATGTCGAGAAGGCCGCGAAGTTCTACACGGAGGCCCTGGGCTTTTCGGAAGCCGGCAGCTTCGACGTTGCGGCCCAGATGGCCGGCGATACCGGCTTGACCGACAACAAGCCCTTCAAGGTGCGGGTCTTCGCCCTGGGCAAGGAGCCGAGTGCGACGAAACTCAAGGTGATGGAGATTCCCGGCACCGGCTCCAAGCCGGTGGACAATCAGTACATCAGCTCCAGCCTGGGCGTTCGCTACCTGACGGTCTCTGTCTCGGACCTAAGCAGGACCCTGGAACGGCTCAAGCAGCATGGGATCGCGCCGGTCAAGCCGCCCTACCGCCTCGGTGGCAACAACCACCTGATCCTTGTAAAAGATCCCGACGGCAATATCATTGAGTTGATCGGGCCGATGCAATAGCGATTGCGCGGTTGTGCCCGGGGTCATCGTGATGCAGCCGGAAAAGCGGATGAACGATTTCGAGCGGTTTGAGCAGCTCATCGAGAGCGGCACGTACTGCATCTCCATCGTCACGCACGAGGAGCGTTACGCGATGGAGATCGTTCGCAAGACCGTCGCCAAACTGAAGCGCGACATGTGGGTCTGGTCGGTCGCCGACGGGGTCCGCGACGGCTCGATCGACGGCGGCCCCTGCATCGCCGGCACGGACGCTCCGGCGGCGGGACTGACCAACATGTCCCAGGCCAAGCCGGGCTCGATCTGTGTCGCGCTCGACCTGGCCGACCACCTCAAGAGCGGAAAGGCCCTGCGCATCCTGCGCGACCTGGTCGACAACTTTCACAAGACCGGCATCACGATGGTGATGGTCGATAGCAGCGACAATCTGCCCGACGTGATCAAGACCTACACGAAGCCGTTCGAGCTGTCGTTCCCCGATGAGGAGGAGTTGCAGCAGATCATTCGGGCCACCCTGCAACGCCTGCACCGCAAAAAGCCCATCGAGATCGGCATCACGCAACGAGGGCTCGACACGATTGTCCGCAACCTTCGCGGCCTGACGCGCCGCCAGGCGGTGCGGATCATCACCGACGCCGTCAGCGCCGACCAGAGCTTCACCGACGACGATATCAACGTGATCATCGCCAATAAGCGGCGAATGATTCAACAAGGCGGCTTGCTCGAATACATCCAGACCCCGCTCGACCTGAGCGAGATCGGCGGCATGCACCGGCTCAAACAATGGCTCAACGACCGCAAGGACGTCTTCAGTCCCGAGGCGAAAGCGTTCGGCATCGTCCCGCCCAAGGGAGTCCTCATGCTTGGCGTGCAGGGCGCGGGCAAGAGCCTCTGCGCCAAGGCGATCGCGACGGGCTGGCAGCAGCCGCTGCTTCGCCTCGACCCGAGCACCCTGTATGCGAGCTTCATCGGCGAATCGGAGCGGAACCTGCGCGAGGCCCTGCGCCAGACAGAGATGATGGCGCCGGTGATTCTGTGGATCGACGAGGTCGAGAAGGCCTTCGCCTCCGCGGCCAGCCGCAGCGCCGACGGCGGACTATCTCAGCGAATGTTCGGCACGCTATTGACCTGGCTGCAGGAGCACCAAGCCCCGGTCTTCGTAGTGGCCACGGCCAACGACATCGAGGCGCTGCCCCCGGAGCTGTTGCGCAAGGGCCGGTTCGACGAGATCTTCTTCGTGGACCTGCCCACTTTGGAGGTCCGAAAAGAGATCTTCGCTATCCATTTACAGAAGCGCGGCCGCGACCCGGCGACATTCGACCTCCATCGCCTGGCCGAAGCCTCGGACGGGTTCAGCGGCTCGGAGATCGAGCAAGCCGTGATCTCCGCCCTGCACCGCGCCTACGCGGAGAGAACGCAGCTCGACACGCAGCGGATCGTGGCGGCCCTGGAGGGCTCGCCGCCGCTGTCCGCGACCATGGCGGAGAGAGTCATCGCCCTGCGTCAGTGGGCCCGGGGCCGATGCGTCCCGGCGGACTGACGGGAGAGCGCCACGGCTCCGGTCTGTGCCGTGTGCAACTGATTTTCGTGAGGATAAATGGCTTCGCAAGACGAGCGAGGACGCTCGTCCTACGCAGAGGGCCGTCCGCGCTCTTCATAGGTCCCGCGTCCTCGCACGACTCTCCTGCCTCGGACGGAACAGGCTCGAAAGACGGGGTCTCCCGTTCGGCCAGCAGAATCTCCCCGCGAAATGTAGTCACACACTCCGCGCCCGATCCGCAGGATTCAGCTTCCCAAGACATCCGACCCTCGTATAATACCGATTCCAGTTGAGTTCTTCGTGGCAAATAGTAGTAATCCGGGTGGCATCGTCAAGCGAAGCTTGGCGATGGCCTTCTCAGGACCAGGTCAAACCATCGCCAAGGCCTGCGGCCTTGACGATGCCACCCAGGGATATGAGATGCCAGGAAGGAATCGGTATGATGGGCGGCTAGGCAGATATGGAAAAGGAATGGCCGGTATGAAAAGGTATCTGATGTCGCTTATCTGGATTGCGGTTCTTGCCGCTGTCGTGCTCGGCGGGTGCGTGGAACGCAGGCTGACGATCAACACCGACCCGCAGGGGGCCACGGTCATCCTGAACGATCAGGAGATCGGCGACTCGCCGGTGACGGTCCCGTTCAACTGGTACGGCGACTACTGGGTCCGCGTCAGCAAGGACGGCTACGAGACGCTCGACACCCATCGCGAGCTCAAGGCCCCGCTGCACGACTACTTGCCCTTCGACTTTTTCGCCCAGGTCCTCTACCCCGGCCGGATCGTCGACTCCTACCAGTGGACCTTCGAGCTGGCCCCCAAGCAATACCCCACGCGCGACCAACTCATACAGAACGCCGAGACCCTGCGTGACACGATCAGGTAGCGCCATCGGGAACGTCCTCCCCAAGGACCGGTGACCAACCAACGTCAAGAGAGGCCAGGAATTTTTTTCTTCCCCCGATTTTCCCCGATTTTGCTCTTGACAGATACTCCATACCGGCCTACTTTGCGAATAGAGACTTGAGGCTTGCGCCCCCCCCCCAGAGGGGGCAGAGTGCATGTATTGAGGTACTATCGTGAGAGGAACGTGCAATGGCCTAAGAGCGATAGGTCATCGTCTTCGGGACCAGGGTCCTGAAAGGAGGTGAGATAGACTCGTAAAAGAGCATTTCAGCGAATCGTTCCGTTGTCCCGCGTGAAGACGCAGCCAGACGGCGGTGCGCATAAAAAAGCCGGCGGGCCGGCAGTCTGCCTGTGAAAGCGATTGCCGGTCCACCGGGCCGCACCAAAGGGAGCATTGCTGCGCCCTTCGGCTGCCTCCTTCATTACCGCGCAGGACGCAAAGAGTCAAGGTCTTGTTGGGAGCTTTGTTCAAGGAGGTACGAACCATGAGTAAGATGGCTTTATTGGCTGGGATGCTTGGTGCAGTGTTTGCGGCCCCTGTTTTAGGTGTCTGGGAGTACCAGGGCACCGAGGTTTACGTCAGCGAACCGACCTGGATGGAAGACCCGTATGGCACTTGGTATTGCGGGTGGGACGGCTCCGGCGATGCCTATGGCGAACCAGGCTATTTGGCCACATGGGGCTGGACTGGAGGCGCCGCCGGCGTGGAACTGGCCGCCGACATGGGCACGTCCAGGTACGCCTACGCAGAGAGTCGCATCAACGCATCGTCCAGTTACGACTGGGTCGCGGACAACACGTCCAAGGACATTACTCTTTACGTCTATGTGACCATCAACGATGCCTCGGTTGACTACATGGGGTATGCTGATTCCGATGAAGAGACCTGCTCCGCCTCCTCCAGTTGCTCAGTTTTCGCGGAGGGTGGCGACGGCGGTTCGGGCGGCGCCGGCGGCTACTATCCTTTCGGAGTCGGCCAGGGCTCAGGGAGCAGTGGGGGTACCGCCGATGCCGCCAACACACCCTATGATGTCGACCCTGACGAGAACTCGACGTACGAGGGGTGGGGGCCCGGTTTCGGCGAATACGCCGGCTGGCTCACCTTCGCCTGTGAGGCATACAACGAGTTGGAGTATCACGGCACTACAGAGGATAACACGTTCACCGTGTACTCGAGCGTGAACGGCATGGCCTATGCTCAGGGGCAGTGCACGATCTATGCGCCGGAGCCCTGGGGCGGTTTCTGGGGCGATGCAAGTTACTATGTGTCGGGGACTAGCCAGGTCTATCTGTCCGGCAGCATAGAATAGACCACCGTGAACAAATGAACCCGCCAGCCCCAGCCAGCGGGGCTGGCGGGCGTTTGTAAAGGAGAGAAATATGGCCCACAAATTGGTCTCAATGATGCGATCGGGATTGTTCGCGCTGATCGTCTGCGTGCTGCTGTGCATGGGCATGGGCGCTGTTCAACCGCCCGATCGGGAGTTCCTGTCCGGGGCTCGTCGGTTGGCGGAAGCGCCACCGGGCCAGCAAGCCGCGGTGATGAAGACCCTTCACGTCAACTACCGCATGGCAGATGTATCCTTGGCGGTTCGAGAGCAGGCGGACTTCCTTCTGACCCCCGCGCTGCTCGTGCAGGAGGCGATTTCGAATGGGATCGTGTTGACATATCCTGAGGAGTAGGAGCTATGAAGAAGACACGTATTTGCGCGCGGGGGCTATGGGTGGCTGGGGTCTTAGTGGCCTTCTCGATCACCGGCGCGATTGGCCTTTGCCAGATCGAGCCTTCGGGGAGGAAGGCCGGGTTGATCCAATTTGATGTGATAAGCGACCTGAATATGGATTGGGGCGGATACACAAGTGCGGTGAGATTCGCCAGATACTGGGTCTGCCAGGATTACTATGCCGTTGCAGTGGTGTGGTCTGAGCCCCATGGGCGGGACGTGCAGGACAAGAAGACCATGGTGGTCCTCAGCGACAGGGAGGGTTTTCGAATCAAGTATGAGTTGGACGCTGATTGGCACCCGCTAAACACGACCTATCCCAAACCTGTTGGCGAGAGGCCTGCCTTCCGCTGGGGCGGCGGGGCGTACGGCGGTGACGAGATGCGCTTTGCGGAGGCGGCGGCTGTCTCGAGACGCGTATACGTCAGCGATCTTGAGCCGCCGAAGAGTAAGAAACGAGATGCAGGCGGAGTGACGGATGTGGACGTGCCCAGGGCTCCCGACGGCATCACGCGGAAACTGGCTCACCTGAAGGTCCAGACAAAAGACGACCGGATCGAATCAATGGACCTATTCGACAACCAGCGTCGGCCGCTCGGCAGAATGAGATACGAGTATCAACCCGATGGGAAGGTTCCTCGCATTGCCACACTCGTTGCCGATCTGCCTGTCAGGCGTGAGAAGCTGGCCGTCGATGCTAACGTGGTGGTCATCCCCAGGCATGCCGGCGCTCCCGAGCAAAAGGAAACCTATAGGGTCCCTGACGTCAACCACGTCTCTCACACAGGAGGCAGGACCGCCATTGTTACCTACAGCGACGTTCCCGTTGGCGATAAGGTGTTGCGGCTTCCGGTGAAGGTGGAGGTGCGCCGCAGCGACGACAAGCGCCTCGTGCGGTCTGCGAGGCTGATGAACTTCAGGCGCGTGGACCTGGACAAGGAGGGCGTCTGGAAGGCAGCCAAGGCATTTGCCAGCCTTGGCGACGAATACTGGACATTTAGACGCCTCAACGCGAAATACATTGATTTCCAGCCGACACTGGGCCCCCTGCGGGTCGATCCGAACGACCTAGCGTTTGTCCAAAAGCTCATCGCCAAGTACCCTTTGCCGGAAGTGATCCAACCACCGGGTGGATACAGGTCCGGGGCCCGCCCACAAGTGACGCGACCCAGGCGAATGGAGGTGGAGCCTGATGACGCGAGACTCATCCGCCAACTGGAGGCATACTATATGAGGACGCTCTCCACTCCGTTGACAGAGGAGCAGAGGGCTGAAATGAAGAAGGGCACGATCTTTCGAAGCGGGGGTAGACTCTCTGCGAGCGAGCGTCCCGTCGCGGAGTTGCGAAGCAAGTTGAGAATGATCCTCGTCTATCATCATGTCCCGGTCCTGCCGGAGGACAGGCCACCAGAGATGGACCCGAACGACGCCCGGGTTATCCATGAACTACAAGCTCACTACGAGAAGCTTGTCACTCAATCGGATCGTGGGTTGCCGGGCCAGCTCAAGGCACTGCATGTCCTGACTCGCCTCGACCTGATGCTCAAAGACTACGATGCCTTTGAACGACACACGGGTCGCTACCTGCAGATGCTTCAGGACGCGGGCCTGGGCGGCATGTACATGACCGGCGGGTACGGCAATATCCAGAATCTGGCGGAGAGGCGCCAGTACGATAAGGCGAACAAGCTGATGCGGCAGTGGGCCGATAGGTCGGCAGGCGCCAACGATGCCGACGGGGTGTACCGGTTCTGCGGCTCGGACCTGGGCGGTAACGGGGACCCTTGGGCTGCCGTTCAACTTCTGGACCGGTTTCTCAAGAGACCAGGCCTGTCACCCGTGCAAAGGTATGAGGGACTGGCCTTGCGAGCCATCAGCCTCGACAAGATCGACAAGCTGTTGGCCGATCCGGAGACCGCTTACGACGAGTCTCGCAAGGTTCAGGCCGGATGGGTGCTCAGCGGTACGACCAAGGCGCAAGTGGCGAAGCTGGTCGAGCCGGCGGTGCGTCAGGCGGTATCTGCCTGGGAGGCGTTGGGTCCGGCCAGACTGTCCGAGGCCAAGCCCTACTCCACGAACGACATGGCTGGCATGCAGCAGAATCTGATGGGGGCTCCTGACGCCACGCGGCTGCAGGAGACCTCCGCCCGGTTGGACCGGATCGTCAGCCAGCGGTTCGGCCAGAAAGGGACTACGCCTCGCCCAGGCGAAACGAAACGCCCAGCGCCGAGTCGATAGTAACGGGTCGGCCGGTCCTCGTCAATTCCGTGGCACGGCAGGGATCAGTGAAGGAGAAGACTATGAAACGCAGACGGACTTGGATAGTGCGAGCGGCACTGCTCGCCATGGTGATCTGTGTACTATTGTGCCTTGGGATGGGCGCTGTCAAGACGCCCGAGCGCGAGATCCCACCCGCCATGCGTAGACCGATGAATGCGCGAACAGCGGAGGAGAGGGTCACAATGCGCCTTCCGGTTCAAGCCAGAGTCTCTATGGCGGACGTATCGTTGAACGTGCGGGAAGTAGACGACTTCCTTCTGACCCCTGCGTTGCTCGTGCAGGAGGCGGTCTCGGACGGGGTCGTTTTGACGTATCCTGAGGAGTAGGAACCATGGAACGAACACATACGCACAGGCAATGCCTATCGCCAGATGTGCTACGCGCGGAGAGTATGTTGAGGACGTCGCGTTCTCGAATCGCGGGCAAGATGCCCGCGACACCTCACTTGCGCCAATGGCGGCCGTGGATCCTTCGGTTCTTGACAGTGCTTTTGTTGAGTACCGCCGGGATCGGTTTTTGCCAAATCCAGCCTTCCGGCAAGAAGGCCGGCCTGATCCAGTTCGATGTCATCAGCGAGGTGAACATGGAGTGGTCAGGCGCGACGAACATCGTGTTCTTCGCCAAGTACTGGGTCTGCGAGGATTATTATGCCGTTTCCGTGGTCTGGACGGAGCCCCGCGGGCATGGGAGGGACATGAAGACCGCCATAGTCTTCAGCGACGGGACCGGCTTTCGCATGGACAACGAGCTTTATTCCTATTGGGTCCCGACGAACACAACGTATCCCAAGCCGTTTGGCAAAAGGGGCCCGTTCCGCTGGGGTGGAGGCTTCTATGGAAGTGAAGAGACGCGGTTTGCGGAGGCGCAGGCCCTGGCAAGGCGCGTGTACGTCAGCGATCTTGGGCCCGCCGCGAGCCGCAAAGCGGGCGCTGACGGGATCGTTGACGTGAGCGTGCCAAAGGCCCCCGGCGGCGTCACGCGGAAGCTGGCTCGCTTGAGGTTCCATGCCGGGGACGACCGGATCGAATCGATGGAGCTGTTCGACGATCAGCAACGGTCATTGGCCAAGATGAGATACGAGTATGAAGGAGGTCCCGGCGCTGCTCGGCTCAGCACACTGCTCGCGGAATTGCCTGTCAGGCCCGAGAAGCTGCGCATCGATACCGATGTGAAGATGAGCGCCTCCGATGGAACCGAAACCACGCTCAGAATTCCCGATGTCAATTATGTCTCCCACAAGGGAGGAAGAACGTGCACTGTGACCTACAAGGACGTCACGCTGGGCGACAAGGTCCTCCGCCTTCCGGTGCAGGTGAAGGTCCAGCGCAGCGACAACAAGCAAATCTTACGGACTGCGAGACTGATGAACTTCAAGCGTGTGGACCTGGACAAGAGCGGGGTGTGGAAGGCGGCCGAGGCCTTCGGACGCCTTGGCGATGACTACCCGGCGTGGATCCGTCTCGTGGACAAGTTCCTTGACCATACCCCCAGGCTGGGTCCCCCGTCGGTCGATCCCAACGACTTCGCGCGCGTCAGGCGATTGGTGGCGAAGTACCCTTTGCCGGAGAAACCGCCGATGCCGGAGAGCCCCCAAACGAAACGCGAGCCGCTCGATCTTGACCCTGCGGTGGCGAAGGAGCAGGCGCTGAAGTCGGGTGAAGCCCAACGACGGGACCAGGCGCTAAGACAACAACAGATGAAGGCGTGGCGCGACCAGGTGGCCAGGATGCCCAAGCCGGCGAGAAAGACGATAGAGCCCAATGACGCCAGACTGATCCGCCAACTGCGCGCACACTATCGCAAGATGTTGTTGCCGCCGATAACGGAGGAACAGAGAACCGAGCTGAGGACGAAGGGAGGGCCACCGCCCTCATGGAGCATTCCGGAACGCCTGCGCGAGGTCAAGGAGCTGCGCGACAAGTTCGACAAGATCCTTGACTACCATCACGCCGCGCCTCTGCCCGAGGACCGGGCGCCGGAGCCGAACGATTCCGATGTCAAGCTGATCTGCCAGTTGAAGGAGCATTACGAGAAGCTCACCCAGCAGGAGGATCGGGGACTTGGGGGCCGGCTCAAGGCCCTCGACGCGCTGGCCTGCCTGGATTCGATGATCAAGGACTATGACGCCTTCGAAAAGCACGTCGCTCGCTATCTGCAGATGCTTCGCGATGCCGATCTGGACCAGATGTATATGGTAGGCGGATATTTCTACATCGACAACCTCATCGAGGCGGGCCGGTACCGGGACGCCGGCCGGCTGTTCAAGCAGTGGGCCGACAGGTCGGCCGCCGTTAACGATGCCGACGAGGTGTACCGCTTCTGCGGCTCGGACCTGGGCGGCAATGGGGACCCTTGGGCTGCCGTTCAACTTCTGGATCGATTTCTCAAGAGACCGGGCCTGTCACCCGTGCAGAGGTATGAGGGACTGGCCTTGCGCGCGATTGCCCTCGACAAACTCGACAAGCTGTTGGCCGATCCGGAGACCGCTTCCGACGAGTCTCGCAAGGCCCTGGCCGGATGGGTGCTCAGCGGTACGACCAAGGCACAAATGGCGAAACTGGTCGAGCCGGCGATACGCCAGGCGGTGTCTGCCTGGGAGGCATTAGGTTCGGCCAGATTGTCCGAGGCCAAGCCCTACTCCGAAAGGAACATGCTTGGGAATGCCATGTATATGACCGAGATCCCCGACTCCACGCGCCTGCAGGAGACTTCCGCCCGGCTGGACCAGATCGTGCGCCAGCGCTTCGGCCAGAAAGAGCCCGCGCCTGGCCCAAGCGGGACCAAGCGTCCCGCGCCGACGCGCCGGTAACTGTGGCCCGTGCGGGCGGTGTTCAGGGATTCCCCCGCACGGCAACGGCGCTACGCCAGGTTGTCGCGATACCAGTCGATGGACTTTTCCAGGCCCTCGCGGAAGAGGACGATGGGGTTGAAGCCGATCAGGTTTCTTGCGGCGGTGATGTCGGCCAGGGAGTGCTTGACGTCGCCCGGGCGCGAGGGCTCGTAGATCGGCCGGATGTGCTTGCCCAGAAGGTCGTTGATCGCTTCGATGATGGCGTTGACCGTGACCGCCTCGCCGCACGCGACGTTGACCACCTCGCCGTGTGTCTTTCGGGCCCGGGCGGCCAGAAGATTGGCTTCGACGACGTTGTCGATATAGGTGAAGTCACGGCTCTGCTCGCCGTCGCCGTAGACCGTGGGCCGCCGGTCCTGAAGGATGGCCGTCACGAAGGCGGGGATCGCCGCGGCGTACTGGCTCGCCGGGTCCTGGTGCGGGCCGAACACGTTGAAGTACCGGAGCGAGATCGTCTCCAGGCCAAAGACGCTTGAAAACACGGAGCAGTAATATTCCCCCACGAGCTTGCCGACCGCGTAGGGCGACAATGGGGCAGGCGTCATCGTCTCGACCTTGGGCAGGGTCGGCGTATCGCCGTAGGCCGACGAGCTGGCGGCGTAGACGAACCGCTTTACGGCTGCGTCGCGGGCCGCCATCAGCAGCGTGAACGTCGCGTCCACGCAATGCCGGTGCGTGCCGGCGGGATCGTCCACGCTCCTCGGCACCGACGGCAGCGCCCCCTCGTGCAGGACGACATCGATGTCCCGCATGGCCCGGCGCGCCACTTCCGGCTCGCCCATGTCCGCCTCGATGAAGTCGATCTTGTCCATGATCGGCGCCAGGTTGCTCCGCTTGCCCGTCAACAGATTGTCCACGACCCTGACGGAGCACCGCTCGGCAACCAGTCGTCTGCAGATGTTGGAGCCGATGAATCCGGCCCCCCCGGTGACCAGGTACTTCTCCATCCGAACCCCTTGGGATTTACCATTTATCGATCCCGCCTGCCGCGGCCAAGCCGCTTGCATCTTGCAGCGCGCAGCACGTCAGCATGGTAACGCGCAAATCGTAAATCGCAAATGGTAAATCGTAAATGGGTCAGGCGGAGTTGGCGGCCACCTGCGACTTGAGATATCTGCGGTAGGCATTGAACTGCTGGCGGAAATAGCCGCCCTTCATGGCTTCGGCGCCGAACAGCACGCACCCGACCACATTGGCGCCGGTGTCCTGCAGCTCGGCAATCGTCCGTATGGCCGCCCCTCGCTTCGTAGCGGCGGCGTTGAACACCATGAGCGTCGCGTCCACAAGCCTGGCCAGCATTTTCACGTCGCTGACCAGCAGAACCGGCGGGCCGTCCAGGATCACGCGGTCGTACCCGGCGGCGACTTTCTCGAGCAACTCCTTCATCTGACGGCTCGCCAGCAGCTCCGCGGGATTGGCGGTGGGCGGACCCGCATAGATCAGGTCCAGGCCCTCGACGCCGCTCGGACTGATCGCCTCGGTGTAGGCGCACTCGCCCGTCAGGATACTGGTCAGCCCGACCCGGCGCGACGTGCCTCCCTCGTCCGCGGTCTGCCGCGGAAATGCCAGATGCAGGCTGGGCTGCCGCAGATTCGCGTCGATCAGCAGCACCCTCTCGAACTTGGCCACGAAGGCGGACGCGAGGTTGCACGCGACGCACGTTCTGCCGTCGCCCGGGTTTCCGCTGGCGACAAGCACCGTCTTGTGCTCCGTCTCGCCGCACAGGTCCAGATTCGTCCGGCACTGGCGGTACGATTCTCCGATCAGCGAATACGGCGCCTCGTTCACGACCTGGCACAGGTCCACGTCGTTCACCGCGCGGTCCTCATTCGCATCGGGGATCACCCCGAGCAGCGGAACCGTCAGGAACCGCTTGACGTCACTCGGCGTCCGCACCAGGTCATTGAGCATCTCGACCAGCAACGCCAGGGACAGCCCCAGGATCAGGCCCAGCATCGTGCCCCCGGGAATCCAGAGCAGGTAGTGGCGGGAGAGGACCATATCGAGCGGCTCCGGGGCCTCCCAGACGAGCTGCATCTTCGACGTCTTCGGGTCTTCCATCATGATGTTGAGCTTCTCGATCTGGGTCTTGATCTGGTTGAGCATTTCCACCCGCTCGTCGCGTATCTTCGTGCTATGCTCGTACTGCGCGCGAGCCTTGTCGAGGGCTTTTTGCTTTTCCTGGGCCTCGCCGCGAAGCCTCTGGAGCTCGGTGAGCCGCTCCTGCAGAACGCGAAGCGTGTCATGAGCGTTCATCAGATTGGCGCGCCGGGTCTGCTCGCCGATCACGCTCTTCCGCTGCATCCGCTTCGTCTCGATTTCCTTGATCAGCTCCTCTGTCTGACGCACGATCCGGTGGCTCTCGCCGAACTTCGTGAGGCGTCCGGACAGTTGCGCCTGGTACAGAGCCACTTGCTGGGCCAGCGAGACCATCACGGGGTCCTGCTCGATCGCGTGCTCGATCTGCTCGGTGATGGGCCCTTCCGCCAATTGCTTGAGGTTCCCAATATCGGCCTGAAGCTGTGTGATCGCCAAGGCCAGCTCGTTTTCCTGCAGCTCAAGGCTGTTCAGGCGCAGGGTGATCGTGTGCTGAAAATAGCGGCCGGACGGCGCCTCCAAGTCCGATATTCCGCTCTGGTCCCGCACCTGCTGCATCGCCCGTTCGCTGTCGGCGATGTCGCCCTCAACGGCGCTCTCGCGAGCCCGCAGCTCGATCAGCTTCTGACTGACACCCTGCTTCTCCGTCTCCCCATGCTTGTTGACGAACAGGCGGGCCATCTCATTGACGATCAGCGCCGACTCCTTCGCGCTGCCGCACGACATCGACAGGACAATGTGCTCGGCCTCACGATGGGGAAAGGCGCTCAGGTTCCTCTCCAGGTACTCGACCGCCTCCGTGGCGTCCTCGTGCATCGTCTGGGTGAACCACTTCGTCTGGCGGACCTTGTCGTCCCTGGCAAGCTCCTGCAGGCTGCTCTGGAGCTTCATCAGGTTGGCCAGCGAGACGCGGTGCCCGTATTGGATATCCTGCTGGACCTGCGAGGCGACCACCTCCATCGGGTCGGTGTCCACCGGCGGCAAGACCTTGATGACGGTTTCCGCCTTGTACAGCGGCAGATACCGGCGGATCAGGTACCACGCCCCCCCGCCGAGAGCGGCTCCCAGGACGGTCATGAAGATGACCAGCCAGATGTGGCGGCGCAGCATGCCCAGGATTTCCCGCGGTGTCAGCGCCGCCGCCGGAGCTTTTCCCGCTCCGCGCGATCTTGGCGCCCTGCCGGCAGCCGTCGGATTTCGATTCACCATGTTGCTCTCCGATCGGCACCCGCGGAGGAATCCGAGCTCCGTGGATGCCCAGCGAAACGCATTTCCACCACGCTACTGCGTCAATCGCGCAATGGCGGAATTCACGCGGTTCTTCATGATTTCGGGCATCGTGCCCGCCCCGATCTCCAGGGCGCGGCGATACGCGGCCAGCGCTCTCTTGTTGTCGCGAAGCGCCTCATGGACCATGCCCAGGTGTTCATACGCCTCGGCCGACGGGGTCCCCTGCGCTTCGTACTGCTGGGTCGCCGCCGTCAATGACTGCATGGCCTCGGCATTTCTGCCGTTCTTGTACAAGACGTAGCCATACGTATCGTGGTAATTGGCCTCGTTCGGCTTCAACTCCAATGCCTTCTTGGCGTACTCCAGCGCCTTGTCGAGTTTCTGGCCATTCTGAGCCAGCATGTACGCCAGGTTGTTCAGCACGACATCGTTGTTCTTCGGCATTTTCTCCAACAGACTTTCGTAGAGCCCGATAGCATTCACAAGATACGCATCATCGGAAGTCTTCTTGTAGGCGACGGCGAGAATCTGCGCTTTCTTGGCCACATAATCCTTCTGCTGGTCCGAGTCGACGGGGCAAAGCTCGATGCACTTGTCGATGTACTTGATCGCCTCGCCGTAATCTTCCTTGATCTTGGCCAGGTTGAACAGGGTGAAATTGGCCGCCAGCGAATCCGGGGTGGTCTGGAGCCTCTCGCGACAGTATTTCGACACCTCGTCGCTGCCTATCAGCATGTAGACCTGCAGCAGGATTTCCACCGCCATCCGCTCATCGTCCCACGACTTATTGACGGCCTTTCGACAGTAATCCCGCGCGCCCTCCACGTCACCGAGCCTCTTCTTCGCCTCGGCCATCCGATACAGCGCGCCCGCCCCGTAAGGGGTGTCAACGTACTTGGCGCCTTCCTGGAAGACCTTGTCGAGTTTCTCCGGATGCCACGCCCCGCCGGCGGCGCCGGGCTCTCCGGCGGCAAGCACGAGCGAAAGCAGGTATCCGTCCAGAGCCGCCGCATATTGAAGATCGCGCACCGCTTCGGCCGCCGGTCGGGCGGCGGCGCTTTGCTGCTTGATCTGATACGCCTTCGTGTACAATGCCTCGGCCCTGGCATAGTCACGCTGGTTGATCGCGAACGTCCCGGCGCGATTCATCCAGTCGACGCTGTCCGGATATTGTGCCAGGGTCTCTGCATAGAGCTGCTGGAGCACCTCTTTGCGGTCGAGTCTCAGGTAGATGCTCTCCAGAAGCAGCCGAGCCTCCAGCGGTGGCTCCGGCCTCTTGAGAATGCCCTGCAGCTCGCTGATCGCCTCTTCATCCTTGCCGGCCCACAGGTACGTCTTGGCCAGCATCGTCGCCGTCGCGGGATCGTCCTCAATCGACCGACTCTTCTTGAGGTCGGCTGCGGCCTGGTCGTAGTCGCCTTTGAGAAACTCAATCTCTCCTCGCAGCCGCCACAAAGCAGGGTTCTGCTGATTGTCCTGCAAACTCCGGTTCACCAGATCGACGGCCTTGCCCAGGTCCCCCTGCTGTCTGGCAAGCAGCGCCTCCATCAGGCCGGTCCGCGCATCACCGGGATATTTCTGCTTGAGACTTTGTAACTGCTGCTCGGCCTCCGGAACCAGCCCGACATCCAGGTACGCTCGGATCTGGGCCAGCCGATTGACGACGCTGTCCTCGAGCGAGAGCAGCTCCTCCGAGTACTTCTTCACCTTGTCCTGGTCGGCGGCTCCCTCCGCCAGGAGAATGAGACCCTTGAGGGCATCCGCCTTGTTCTTCGGCTCGGCGTACATCTGCAGGAGGAGTTTCTCCGCCTCCTCGGATCGCCCGATCCGGAAGTAGTGACGCCACAGAAGCTGGCTGTCCTTGGATTCGGCGAGCAACTGTGCGGCTTTGCCGCTTTGGCCCCTGGCCCGGTAGTACTCGGCGTAGCTTTCGAGCATGAGCTGATTGGCCGGCTCCGCCTTCCTGGCCTGCTCGAACGCCGATTCGGCGACCGTGAAGAACGCCTGCTTCTTCGCCTCGTCGGTCTCTTTCAGGGCAATCTGCGTCGCCAACTGGCCAAGCCTCACGGCATTCTGGACACTTGGCGTGTTGATCTGAATGGTCTGACGCAGAGCCAGAGCCTTTATCGGGTCGCCGTCGCTGACCTGGTCGGCATAGGCGTTCAGGAGATTGATGTCCTGGGGATCGAGGTAAATCGCATGTTCGAGGGCCTCTTTCGCCTCGGCTTTCTGCTCCGACGAGAGCTTGTCCCCAAGCTTTCCGTTGCGTGCGTACAGGGCATTGGCCAGCGCTTTGGCCACCAGAGGGTCGATGGGATTGAGGGCGGCCGCCTTCTTGAGATCATCGACGGCCGCACGCTCATTGTCCAGCATGCTCTGGACGTTGCCCCGGAGCATGTAGCCGTAGGAGAAGATCGGCCGCTGCCGAAGACACTCGTCCAGAGCGGACAGCGCGTCCTTGTTCTCACCCTTGGCGACCGCCAGCCGGGCGGCGAAGAGATAGCCTCCGCAGTCATCAAGATTGTCCTCGCGGGCGATCTTGGCGATCTCCTCAGCGAGCGGCCAGTTCTTCTGATGTCTCGCAAGATCGAACAGATAGCTAGCTGCTACGTGCCGCGGACTCAACTGCCGGACCTGCAGATAGGCCGGCTCTTCCCGATCCACAGGCGGGGTCGTGGCTTTGAGCACCTCGCGCCACTGCCCGACTGCTTTATCGAATTGTTCCCGCTGCTGATAGAGCAGGCCAAGCTCCAGCCCCCGGCGAAGCGGGTCCGCGATACTCCCGAGCGCCTGCTCCTGGAGTTCCGCCCGTCTGGCCTGGGGACAATTCAGCGGGTCCGGCTCGGACAACAGCCCCCGCCACGGCAGCACCTCCGGGCTATCCGGGGACTGTTTCAGGAATGCCTCGGCGACCTCCCGGGCCGTCGAGACATCCTTCTGCGCGACCAGCATTTCGCACAGCCTGGCGACATCGGCGCCCTCGACGGCCTTGGGGGCGGCCTGCAACAGTCGCCGCACAAGGTCCGCCTCGCGGCGCTGACCGTCGCGCAGTTCCGTGGCAATCGCCTCGGCGGACCGATCTGTGTTGTCCTTGCCGGGCTTCGTTGGGGTGAACGTGATCAGAGCATCCGCGCCGGCACTCTCTTTGCGAAACGCCCTGCGAAGCTGCGCATTCTTGGCTCGCGCCAGGTTCAGCCCAAGCCGCAGCGTATTCGGGTCATCGGGGCTCAGGCGAGAGAGCGCATCTTCCGCCTCCGAGATATGTCCTTTTCCGATCAGGGCCTCAATCCGATACCCCCGGCTCATCGAGGTCTCCCCAAATCTCTCATCGAAGAAGCCGACCGCGCTTGACGCCATGTCGTACGATCTTGCCTGCAACAGGACCTCGGCATAATCCAGCAGCACGTCGGGCCTGGCGTCGATGATTCCCGCCGTCAGGGCCGAGCCGAGGAATTCTGCGACGGCGCCGACCTCCGTGGTCCCCTTGAAGATCCTGGCCAGCGTGTATGAAAGGAACGGGTCCTGCTGCGCCGAGCCGGACGCCTTGAATTGCTCGTAGGCGGCGTAGAGGTTCTTGATGGCCTTGCCGGTGTGGCCCTTGCCCAGTTCCAGCATCCCCTGCCACATCACCACCTGGGGATTCTCCCCGCTGCCGCGAATCTGCTCGATCTCGTGCACTGCCTGCTCGGCCTTGGCCAGCAACGCGGTCCTCTCCGCAGACGATTTGTCCAATGTAAGGATGCGGTCCACGTAGCATCGGGTCAGAAATGCGCACAAAGACAGTTTGTTGGCCTGCTTGGCATACTGGCGGGGTCCGGGCGAGTCCTGCGCATCCGGCAGCTCGCGGGCGTGCTCGGCAAGCTCGATGGCCCTGCGCAGCGACGCCTCATTCCTGTAGCGGGAGTACTTGTGGTAGTAAAGCCTCCCGGCGAATCTCGCATAGAGAACGCTGTTCTTGTCCAGGGCGGCGGCCTTGTCGATCGCCTCGGTCGCTCGATTCAGAGCATCCGTCGCCGCGGCCGAGCCCACGTATGCCGAGTACACGGAGTAGAACTCCGCCACGGCGGCAAACACTCGGGGGTTCTGCGGGAACTTCTCGGCCAGGGCCTGGTACTCCGGCTGCAACGCCTGCATCTGGGTCCGGGCGGCGGCAATCCCGCCCGTCCGCGCCGCGGCGAACTTGCGGGACAGGAGATTGACGTAAGCCTGCGGGGCCTTGCCCGTCGCTTCCACGCCCTGGGCCAGGATATCGGCGGCCTGCTTGATGGAAGCCTCCTTTTCCTGCGTACTGCCCCGCGATACCGCTCTCTCGCCCTTCTGCAGGACCACTTGCGCCAGGTAGTAGTAGATATCGACGTTGTTGGGATCGAGCTCTCTGGCCTTCTGCAAGCTGGTTTGCGCCTCGTTCAGGAGCTCATCAGGGGAAGTGACGGCCCCCAGGCTGGCCATTTCGAAGGCTGCCCGGCCTGAGATGAAGTGCAGGCACGGCCCGAACAGTCTGGCGCCGCCGCCCCAGCGGGGCTCATCGGCCGTCCCGAACGACGGCTCCCAGTCCGCCTTCGGCTTATCCATCAGCTTGCCCTCTTCGGCAATCTTCATGAATTCCGTCGCCTGCGTCAGCGTCTCCTTCCAGTAGCCGCTGATACTCTCGCCGACTCCGCTGAGACTGTCCGCCAGGATGTAACTGTACTTGAGCCGGCCCACCCGCGCCTTCACGTTGCGGGGGTCCAGGGTGACGATCTGCTCCCAGCAGGCCTGGACCCTGCGCCAATCGCCCGTCTCCCGGTACACATCGGACAATTTGAAAAAGAGATCGACTTTATCCGATGAGGATTTCGTCAGGCCCACGGCTCTCGAGTAATTCCGCCGGGCTGACTCGTAGTCCTTGGCCGCCCAGGCCGCATCGCCGTCTGCAATGAACTGGGCCGGGTTGCGGCTCAGCTTCAGGATCACGACGACGGTCCCCAGCCCCAACAGCAGGAATACCGTCGAACCGATGAGAGCGACTTTCTTGTTGAGACGTCTCCTGGCCATCTACGTTTCCCTTTCAATCCGGCCAATGCTCTTGCTCCAGGATTGGCAAGACCACGGCTAAGAGCCGCTCGCTCGCCCTTATCGCCTCCGCCCGATCCGGGGCGACCGGTCCCTGGTTGAACGCCAGCTCGATTTTACAAAAGTACGCGTACTTGCTAAAAATGTCTATGTTCATCGCGAACCGGGTGCTGCCTCTGTTGGCGGCGTATTCCCCGTTGACGCGGAACAGATACACAATGGGAAACTGCGACGAAAGAGAAGTGGTCGCGCCCGAGCCACCAAAAAGCAGATACCGTCCTGGAACATTCCGTCTTCTGTCAGGATCGCCAATTCTGAACTGGACATTGTCCTTTCGGAGGCACTGATAGCCCGCACCTGTATAACACTCCTCCGGCACGTGAGGCACGCGATCCGGAAGCTCATAATAAGTGACGAACAACAGCACATTTCGCACGGCGCTATCCTGCGGTTCGCACGGATCTTCCAGGACCCACTCGATGTAGTCCTCGGTCCCGAGGGACTTCAGGATCTCCGGATTTGCGATCGTCAGTTTCGCCGTCACCCGGTACGGGGCCAGCTTCGCCTGATCCAACGAGTCGAGCGATTTCTTCAGAGGCAGCGGCTCCTTCTGGAAATACAGGCCAAGCTGCTTTCTGGCTATGGACATGCTGGCTCCTGATGCGGCAAGCACCGCCACGCAGATCACGAACGCCGGCTGCAGATACGCCGACCTGCTTTGTCTCGTTCGCGCCGTCATTTGTCGTGCCTCCGTACAATCACTCCGCCACTGCCCGCGTTGTCCTCGTCCTCGACAAACAAACTGGACATGAACCATGCGAGAAAGCCGTAGAACGCAAACGCCAGTGGCAGCATAGCCAAACCGAGCATGTCGTGGTAAATCCCCTGGGTGTACGCGGGGTCCGCCAGCACGTAAATGAACCCGGTGACCGTCACGCGGATGATGTTGCACAGCACGGCGATGGGGATCGTGCTGACCAGCAGCACCACGCGCTGCCAGACGGGCCGGTAGTGCAGGTAGGCCATCGCCACGCCCAGCGCAAGGAAGGCCATCAGCAGCCGCATGCCGCTGCACGCCTCCGCGACATTCAAGGCGGGTTCCAGGCGATGCCCCTTGTACACGATGTCAATGATAACGCCGCTGACCGCCGCGTCCACTCCGTGGAGCAGATTCAACGATGCCGCGGCAACCGAGGCAGCGACCTCTTGTAAGGGCTCCGTTATGTCTCGATAAAAGCGCCGCGGAAGAGGGACCGCGAACATCAGGAACAGAATCGGAAGCCACGTGTACCGCAGCAGTCGCCAGCCGCCCAGAAACAGCACGATCGCGCCGAGGGCGGCAACCATCGAGAGCGGCCGGAAGTACGCGTATCCGGACGGGCTGACGAGGTTAAAGACATAAAAGGCGAGCGAGCCCAGGAGCAGCACAAGGCCGAGGTAGTTCGGCCGGGTCTGCGACGGTGACAACTGTCGGGGCCGGCGGCCGTGAAACAGCCCGGCCAACGGGTCCTCCGCGAAGCTCAGGCCCAGGATTTCCTGCCGACGCTGATGCACGAAATAGAGACTGAACAGCGGGATGAGAAAGCCGTGCGACCAACTGGGATCGGTAACCCACAGGTGGATGATGCTCGCCAGCTCGTCGCGGAACAGGAGACAGAACAGGCCCCCAAGTACGGCCATCTTCACGTAGCTGTGCAGTCCAAGCTCGCCCCATCGGCGATCCTGCAGAGACGGGTTCGCGGCATGCCCCTGGGTCGTTGACGAACCAACTGTCTGAGCCATACGTTGCGAATTCCCGTCATGACCAGTGGGTTCTGCTAAAAGAATGATGTGCCGTAATTGTAGTCTGCATAGGCGAAATTACGGTCATAAATGAAGCCGAAGCCATAGGCAGCCCTGAAGGCGTTCCGCAGGACGGCCTGCCAACGCGCCGTGGGGTGGGTTCCGACGTTGATCAGATCATGCGGCTTGATGAAGAAATCGGGTTGTTCCCCGTTGGAAATCTTGTCAAGATCCACCATGACGATCTCTTCCTTCCCTTTCCCGATTCGTCGTACGACCTCGACGTTCTTCGGCCACGCCAGAGGGCCCAGGCCGCCAGCCGCCGCGATCGCCATCTTCAGCGTCATCGGCCGGCCCGTGATATTGATCACCCCAGCTCGATTCACGTTCCCCATAATGAAGAATTCTCCGATAATGTCAACAGGAACGTAAATCGTGTCGCCAGGTTTGATGACAACGTTGTATCGGGGGTCGCCCGCCAGCAGCTTGTCGGCGGGAATCCGCAGCAGGCGGGTCCGTGCGCCCTGCTCCCACTCGATCTCCGCGGGCAGGTCTTCATCGTTCTTCAGAGGCAGCGTCGGGCCGCGAGCTTCGACACGCGTCATGCCTGGAGCTTCGGGTCGGGTCAGCGGCGGCGCGGCAGTGGCGCCTTTGTTGATCTGGACCCAGTTTCCGTCGCGGTAGATCCATTCCACCTGTCCCGGCACGCCGCTGTTCTGATCAGGCTGTTGCGGAAGTTCCCGGCGCATCTCGCTGCCAGGCCCGGCGGTCGTCCGGACCCATTGGCCGTCCCGGAGGACCCAGTCAAATTTCGGCTTGCCCGTCGGCTGGACCGCAGTTGACTCCGCCCCGCTTCTCGCATCATCCGCCAGCACGATCGGGGACTGCACAACATCCTGCGGCCGGGGAGGATTCACTTTCGGCGCCCCCTGCGTACGCGGCACAAGCAGCCGGAAACCGTAGGGCATATCCGTCGCCGCGACGCCCTCGTCCCCCCCGATCTTCGTAACGCCGGGGATCGTTTCCCTGCTCGTCGGCCGGCGATTGTTCGCCTGCGGAGCGATCATGTCGAGCATCTCCCGCTGAAGCTCGAATTTCTCCGCCGGCTCACGCGGCTCAGGGATGTCGCTCCGTGAGCTGGGGGCCGAAGGGATAACGGGCGCCGGAGCCGTGGAGGATCTGGGCTCGGACGGCGATGGCCTGGGAGCCGGCTCGGTCTTCGGTTCGGGTTGTCCCGGCCGGATCAGCTCGAGCTCGGGCGACGCGGGCCTGCCCATCGTGTTGATGGTCGGCACGCGCGTGTCGTTGATCGGCGGCACACCTGTCTTGTTGATGATCGGGATGCCCGTGTCCTTGCCCGGCGGAACGCCCCCCTCGTTGAGGGTTGGCACGCCCGACGTCGTGTCCTCTCGCGCCACGTACACGTAGCTGACGTTGAACTGCATCGGGCCGCCGGCCGTCGCCAGCGCGTCGGTCAGCCGGTAATTGTACCGGGGAATCAGGAACCGCCCGGGCCGCCCAACGCCGTTGCCCAGAACCGAAAAGGTCCGCTGTTGCGAGTCCAGCAGGATCACGCTCACCGACGGGTTCTTCAGGATTCCGGGCGACAGGATTCTGCGAATCTCCTCCTCCAGTTGCGTCTCGGTCAGGCCCGCCGCCTGCACGACGCCAACTTCCGGGATCGAGATCTTGCCCGTCTCGGACACGATGAAATCGTTGACCAGCGGGATTCCCTCCTGGAACAGCTCGTAGATCGTCACGCGCACCACGTCGCCGGACCGCAGCGCATGGTCCGTCTGGGTGGCGATGATATCCTTGGGGCGGGGGTCCTCCGCATTCTCCCACGCCAGGGGCGCCTCCTCGGCCACTCCGAGCGAGTCGAGGATCACGTTGACCGCAGGCGTAGGCCGGAACCGCCCGATCTGCGTGGGATCGAGGAACTTGCTGCTGCATCCCGCCAGGCTCAAGCCGGCCACCGCTAGTACTACCCCACCTCTGCGAATGCTATTCATAACGCCGACACCCCTTTATGATTTACGATTTATGATTTGCCATCGACGCGGCTGATTCGTGAGCCGGACTCGCCGCGACACCGCCCTCAAACCGCAAATCGCAAACAGTAAATCGTAAATGCCTACGGATTTATCGGTTCTACGCACCCCCCGCTTAAGTTTTTGACCACCCCCAAGCCAAATATGCAGCGGCCAAACGTGGCGGCAGAATGGCGTGTACACGGACGAGAGGTCTGTGTTCATGCGATGATGCCGCCCCATCTACAACCCGGCCCTGCCCGTCCGGAAACATCGGCCACAGCAGCTTCATGGGCTGCACCCGCGTCCGCCGGCAGGCCCGAGGTGTGAAACAGGATTCCGCCGGCGCAACGGCGAGTCCCCTTTTCAATACTGGTATCGCCGAGAAATGCTGAGCCTGACTCGGCCCCATGTCGCGCCATTCGGTGGGCAGCTTGATGTCCACGAAGATCCCGTAACGACGGGGCAACCTGCGCAAAAAAAAGCGGGGTCTGAAGCCCCGCTTCTGTTTAGACCATGTCTGGTTCTACCTGCCGAGCCGTCTCCTGATCGCGCGGACACCGGCAAGTCCCGGAACGAGAAGAAGGAGTGAGGACGGTACGGGTACGACGGTCCCGTAGCTGAAGTCGTCGAGAAGTATTCCGTCACCATATGGGTCGAGAGGCTGGAACATCTCGACACGCATAATGCCAGGCACGCTCAGTCCTACCGTATAGAACTCACCGACCCCAGCTTCCGTGACGCCGTACACGGTAGAGCTGCCTATCAGGTTTCCGCCCACTGCGGCGTCATACGCCTTCAGGGTCAGGCCGTTCATACCCACGTCGAGCCCCACTATGCTGACGCTGCTCGTTGCCGCACTGAAAGTTGCAACTACCGCGTGCGGCTCAAGCCAATGGTATTCCCAGCCATCGTACGTGATTGGAATGATCCCTAATGCACCTGAGCCTCCCGGCAAACCCAGATTCCCAGTCCATTGAGTGTTGCTGAACGTCACGCCGGGATAGAAACTCCCTACCGCCAAACCAGCCGTCCCGTCATCGAAGTCGATGAGGGTCGCGCTGGCCGTATTTGCGGCCCCTCCTAACAAGACTGCCATACACAAAACCACCAAGAATCTCGTCATACGTGTGCCTCCTTCCTAAGTTGCTATCGCCACGCTACACAAATCACCCATCCACACGGATGGTCTGGCTTCTCACGTTAGCACTATAGACAGTGCAGCCCCAATAACAACGGCAGTGTCAACCCACTTGATGCCCCTAATAATCGCGTTGTGAACCCGCAGTTTGGCCCGACAGCATATTGTCGATTATAAGAGGACATCTTACCGATGTCAAGGAAGAACCAGCCTTCGGCGGCGGAGGTGTCTGTGCAGATTTTAGGGCAATGTCCTGGGTGGCACGGGCAAACTCGTTTTGCCCGTGGGGTCTCGCGGGAGCAGGCTTTGCTGAGATAACACCG
>Ga0315277_10002197_pt1 | contig 27390 bp, 15 predicted proteins | sample YL17G05_15_MG_FD_203695 | JGI IMG/M metagenome (GOLD analysis project Ga0315277, IMG submission 203695) | Sediment microbial communities from Yellowstone Lake, YNP, Wyoming, USA - YL17G05_15 | ecosystem: Environmental > Aquatic > Freshwater > Lake > Sediment | place: USA: Wyoming | collected... | reverse complement strand
CAGGCGACGTCGTGGCAAGACAGGTGAAAGGGGTCCTGAAAGACGTCTCCGCGGCGGACGTCGAGAACCTCATCATCGCCTATGAACCCGTCTGGGCAATCGGCACCGGCCGGAACGCGACTCCACAGCAGGCCGAGGATGTCCACGTGCTGATCAGGGGTCTCGTTGGCGGTCTTTACAGCCGAGGGAGTGCGGAGCGACTTGTCATCCAATACGGGGGGAGCGTCAAGCCGGAGAATGCCTCGGACCTTCTCTCTCAGCTTGACATCGACGGAGCGTTGGTCGGCGGCGCTTGCCTCAAGGCAGATTCTTTCATCTCAATCATCAAGGCAGCTATGAGGTAGGGATCCATCCTTCAGAATTGTGAAACGCTTCCGGAAACTATAGCTGTTTCACGCCTTCCGCGCATCAATTCTTCAAGTGATGCCTGCAACTCCTTGCTGACCTTACAGTTACTTCCATTTTGAGTTTTGGAAATGTTACGATTTCCATTGATTTCTGCGCCTTTTTGTATTATATTGTGCTCAAATGAGACGGGTCGATCTGCCGTTCTGTCCCGGCTCACTTTTTCCAAAGCCGACCCAGAGAATTGATTAGAAAACCTCAAAGTCCCCTAGAGTTCCTCCCCCTTTTCTTTGTCGTTCTTTCCCTCCTGCTGAGCCAATCCGCCTCCGGCCAGTTCAGGATCTACCAGAATGGGCAACCCACGCTAACCGGCACCGAAGCTCCCCTCAACATCGATTCGCCGTCGAGGCGCAAGATCGATCTCTCGGGTGTCTGGAGCTATTCAACCGACGACGAGACGTGGAAAGACGCCAGAATGCCGAGCTCCTTTGACTATGAGGGCCGGGTCGTTTTCCTGCGCAAGTTCGCTGTGGACAGGGCAACGCTGAAATCATCTGCGCTCCAGTTGGTTGCGTTCGGCATCAACTATGACGCCGAGGTTTACGTTAACGACGTGTTCGTGGGGAAGCACGTCGGTGGGTACACGACGATCCAGTTCGAACTTCCGGAGAATTCGCTCCAGCTCGGAAGCGAGAATGTGATCAGGATTGTTGTCAAGAACGATCTTGGTGCGCGATCGACAATTCCTCTCCGCAAGCAGATTTGGGGATGGAGAAACTACGGTGGGATCCTCCGCGACATCTATCTGCTGGTGACACCGAAGCTGTGGATTGATCAACTTTCAGTTCGGACAGCTCTCGACGAGTCGCTTGCGCGTGGTGAAGTCCGTGTGACGGCAACGCTCGCGAGCAAGCCCGCAGAGGCTGCAGGTGACAGGCTCAACGCGCTCCTACCGTCCGGACAGGCCAACGTTGCGGTGGAACTTCTCGACAGGTCCTCGGGTGCTCTCGTCGGCCAGACGGCCCCTCAGCCTGTCAGCGTCCTGCCAAGCCGAGAGTACGAGATTCAGGCCTCGCTCCCCGTGGCCTCGCCAAAGCTCTGGAGTCCCGATCATCCCGACTTGTACGTGGTGCGGGCGAGGCTGTTTGTCCAGCAGGACGGGCAGGTGCGTCTCATCGATCAGTTCGATCGTATGACGGGCTTTTCGCGGGTGGAAGTCAAAGGAACCTCATTTGTGGTGAACGGAGAGCCGGTCACCCTCAACGGCGTCGTGTGGCATGAGGACTCGCCCGACCATGGTGCAACCCTCACGTACGAGCAGATGGAGAAGGACATCGTGCTCATCAAGTCGCTTGGAGCAAACGCCGTCCGGTTCGGGTTCCATCCCCCTCATCCTTACGTGATCAGACTTTGCAGCCGGTACGGACTGTTCGCGCTGGAGGAGATTCCCGTCTGGAACGCGCCGGGTGAAGTCCTCGCGCAGGAGTCCTTTCAGGATCTGGCGGCGGGGATGATGGAGGAGATGGTCGCCCGCGACGCGCATCAGCCATGCGTGTTGGCCTGGGGACTCGGCCACGAGTTTGATTCCGCTGACCCGCGCGCGAGAGGCTACGTCCAACAACTCGTTGCGGCAGCGAAGAAGCTTGACACGCGTCCGGTCTATTACGGAACACGAACGGTGTCCGGTGATGTCTGCTCCGATCTGGTGGCGGTTGCCGGGTTGAGCATGCCGGCGGAGGACGTCGAGTCGTTCAAGACGTACCCGGAGGACGTTAAGTCGTTCAAGAACGAGCTGCTTCGCTGGAAGCGGAGAGTGAAGAACCAGCCCGTGCTGCTGCTCGGCTACGGGAAAGAGGTCGCGCAGAACAACCGGAACGGCTGGAGCGATCCGCTTTCACAGGAGGCTCAGGCGAAGTACTTTGAGAGGTTTTATGCGGCGATCAAAGAGGCGAAGATCGCCGGCTCCTTTATCGAATCGTTTGCCGATTGGCGAGGTGACCGGCCGCTCCTCACCGCGCAGACCGGCAACCGGTATGTCCACCCCGTGGGCCTTGTGCCGTACTCGCGCGAGAAAAGAGTATCCTACGAGACGGTGAGGGCGCTTTACAACGGTGAGAAGATCACAGCGCTGCCGATCGGGCGCTATCGCGCATCGTTCCCGGTCGTGCACATCCTCTGGGGGTTTGCCGTTATCTTCGTTGTGGCGTACCTCTATCACTACAACAGGCGATTCAATGAGTCGTTTCGGCGGGCCCTCATCCGGCCGTTCAATTTCTATTCCGACCTTCGTGACGTCAGATCGGTCCCGATCCCGCAGACGACCGCCCTCGCCCTCGCAGTGGCGGTGACGCTCGGAGTCGTGGTCTCTGGGATTCTCTATCGCTACCGAACCGACTCGTTCGCGGATTACATCCTGACGCAGATCGTCGTGTGGGATGCCATCAAGGAGCGCCTGATCTCCGCGACGTGGAAGCCGTTTGAAGGGATCATAGCGTTTTCAATCGTGTTTCTTGCCTTCTATCCGGTTGCTGCGGCCCTGATCAAGCTCTTCTCCTTCTTGGTGAGATCCCGCGTGTACTGGTACCACGCGTTCGCCGTCGCGGTTTGGGGCTCGCTGCCGATCGTGCTGCTCAGCCCGCTTGGTATGGCCTTGTTCAAGCTGTTGCAGAGCAATCTGTATGCAATTCCTACGTTCGTTCTCATTGCCGCATTCCTTCTCTGGTCGTTCTTTCGCATCCTGAAGGGCGTGTCGGTGATTTATGACATCAGCCCGTTGAAAGCTTACATCGGCGGCATCCTGCTGACGCTCGTCGGCGGAGCCGGAGTTTTCATCTATTATGAGAGCGCGTACGCGATCACCGCATACGCTAAGCTTGCCTATCATCTCGCGCGGAGTCTCGGTTAATGTACCTCTCGAAGCTCGAGGTCTTTGGTTTCAAGTCGTTTGCCCAGAAGATCAACCTCACGTTTGACTCCGGGATGACCGCCATTGTCGGCCCCAACGGGTGCGGGAAGACCAACGTGGTCGACGCGATTCGCTGGGCGCTGGGCGAGCAACGGCCGACCATGCTTCGGAGCGACAAGATGGAGGATGTGATCTTCAGCGGAACCAAGGTCCGGAAACCGTTGAGCGTAGCGGAGGTGTCGCTGACCATCGAGAACACGAAGGGCATCCTACCCTCCGAATATGCCGAGGTTGTGGTGACGCGCCGGGTGTATCGGTCCGGCGAGAGCGAGTACTACCTCAACAAGACGCTCTGCCGGCTCAAGGATATTCGCGATCTCTTCATGGACACGGGGATGGGGTCGGATGCCTATTCCGTGATCGAACTGAAGATGGTCGAAACGATCCTGAGCGAGAGCGCCGAGGAGCGACGGAGGCTCTTCGAAGAGGCCGCCGGGGTCACGAAGTACAAGCACCGCCGAAAGGAGGCATACCGGCGCCTCGAAGACGTCCAGCACGACCTCACGCGCGTCGGTGACATCGTGCGCGAAGTCCAGAAGGCTGTCAACTCCCTTGAACGTCAGGCGCACAAGGCAAGACGGTACAACGAATTCGCCAAACAAGTGCACGACCTGGAAACGAATCTCCTCGCCCGGGAGTACTCGAGCGTCCTGACGAAAGTTGCGCCTCTTCAGGAGCAGTTGAACCTGGCGGTTACCGAGAAGGGCAAGATCGACATCGAACTTTCGCAGGAGGAAGCCTTCCTCGACGTCCTGCGTGTCGAGATGGGCGAGCATGAACAGAGGTTATCCGAGATTCAGATGGACCTCACAAACCAGCAGGGGAGGATCCATCAGCTTCAGAGCACTATTGCCACCTCGACCGAACGCCGTCGCTCTCTGACGACGAACATCGAACGGTACGAGAAGGAGAAAATCCAGCTGCGCCAGCGTCAGGAGGATCTCGCCGGGAAGCAGGACGAGCTTCACGGGAAGCTCGTCGAGGTCAGGAAGAAAATTATCGCAGCGGAGGAAACATATCAGCAGAAGAAGGACGAGCTCGATCGGTTCGAGGTGCAGCTCAATGAGAAAAAGAGTGAGATGAAGGCGCAGCAGAATCGGGTGATCAGCCTGCTGCAAGAGCTCTCAGAGGTCCGGAACAGCGAAGGCCGGGCAAGGGCGAGGATGGAAAATCTCCGGGGGCGCGTCGAATATGCGGCGGAGGAAAACCAACTCGCACGTGGAGAGATCGAGAAGAACTCCGAGCTCGTGGTCCTTCTGACCACGGAGGACAAGGAACTGCGACGCAGACATGCCGAGTCTGAAGTCCGGGCACACCAGATGGAGGCTCGGAAGGGGGAGCTTCAAAAAGAGCTCGAGTCGCTGCGCGATCGGGATTATGAGTTCCGCAGTTCGCTCGAACGGAAGCAGGCGAAGATGGATTTCCTCAAGGGCCTGATTGAAAGCTTCGACGGATACTCGGAAGGAGCTCGCTACCTCGTCACGAGCGACGATTGGAAGTCGATCATGCAGATGACTGTCGGAGAGGCGGCGTCGGTGGACCCGCGCTACCGTGTCGCCATCGAAGCAGCGCTGGGCGAGACCTCCGGCTACGTTATCGTGGAGAGCATCGATCACGCGTATGCGGCGATCGATTTCCTGAAGAAGAACCAGAAGGGGAAGGCGACCTTCATCTGCCTCGACCGCTTACCGAAGCTAATGGTGCACCGTCCGATGTACGGCGATCCAGGAGTGATCGGCTGGGCAGGGTCTCTCGTGCACACCGATGATCGATATCGTGAGTTGTATCGGGTCCTCCTTGATGAAACGCTCGTTGTGTCGGCAGTGGACGCCGCACGGACGATGATAGAGAAGATCAAAGGGATCCGCTGCGTAACGCTGGATGGCGAGATCGTCACGGACGGGGGTGTGTTAAGAGGAGGCAGCATTCGCCAGGATGAGGGCGGACACATCGGCCAGCGATCACAGCTTGAGGAGCTGAGTGAAGAGATCCGGGCGCTTGAGCGTCAGCGAGCAAGGCTGATCCAGGAAATAGAGCAGAAGAGCGACGAGATGAATCACATCGACGTGAAGCACCTGCTCGACGAGGCGAGAGCCGTCGAGCAAGAGATGACGAACGCCGAGATCAGGATCGCGCAGCTCGAGTTCGAGAAGAAGCGTGCGGCTGAGACGATAGAGCGCAACCAGGCTGAAGCGCAGCGGCTTGAGGAGGAAATCGACGGATTGAACGGCCACCTGGAGAAGCTCGTCCCAACCATTGAAGAGGTGGAGCGAAAGAAGGCTGAAGCCGAGCGGCAGTCGGGTGTGGCGGCCAGCGAAGTCGAGACGATGGAAGCGCTCTGGAGTGAATATTCCCGGATCGCCAACGAAGCGAACGTCCATGTGCTTTCGCTCAAGGGAGAAGAGCGGAGCATCCAGCAGGATATCGACCACGCGGCCTCGACCATCAAGGCGTTGGCGTCGACGTTCGTACAGCGTTCGGCAGATATTCTTGCTGCAAGGGAGGAGATCGGGATCCTCACAGGCGAGATGAAGGAAACCGAAGAAGCGCTTGAAGCAGCGCGCGGCGAGCTCGCGGACCTTGCGGAGAAAAAGAAGGAAGTCGAGAACGAATTCACCGAAAAGCGCGGCCAGGTGCATGAAATCGAGCTCAGGCTCAAAGATGAACGGTTGAAGCACGAAGGATCTCTGAAAGCGGCGCATGATCTCGAGTTCAAGATCCAGGAACTCTCAATGAGAGCCGAGAACCTGAAGACGCGCGCCAAGGAGGAGTTCGAGATGGACCTTCAGCTGCAATCGTTCGATGACAACGAGACGTTCGATTTCCACGGCGCCCGCGAGCAGGTTCGGACCTTGAAGGAGAAGATTCGGACCCTCGGGCCGGTCAACTTTGCGGCGTTCGATGAATACAAAAGCGAGAAGGAGCGGCTGGACTTCGTCAACGCGCAGCGCAAGGATCTCTTCGATTCAGAGCGAACATTGCTGGCCACGATCGAGGAAATCAATACGACCGCGCAGCGCCAGTTTCTGGAGACGTTCGGCAAGATCCGGGAGAACTTCATCACGACGTTCAAGGGACTCTTTGATGAGGGGGACGAGTGCGATCTCAGGTTGGAGGAAAGGGTCGATCCGCTCGAGGCTCGCATCGAGATCATCGCGAAGCCTCGCGGAAAGCGCCCCACGTCGATCGATCTCCTCTCCGGCGGGGAGAAGACGCTGACGGCCATCGCCCTCCTGTTCGCGATCTACCTCGTCAAGCCCAGTCCGTTCTGCATTCTGGATGAGGTCGACGCGCCGCTGGATGACACGAACATCGACCGGTTCACGCGCATCCTTCGTCGATTCTCGGACAATACTCAGTTTATCGTCGTGACCCATAACAAGCGCACGATGGAAACTGCCAACGCACTCTATGGGGTGACGATGGAGGAGGAGGGGGTCTCGAAACTAGTGTCCGTCCGCTTCAATGAGCCGGTGACGAGCGCCTGATGGCAGCAAGCGGGCGATCGCCGATGGTTCGGGTGTTTTGCGACTTCGATGGGACAACAGCCTCGATCGACGTGGGAGAGCAGCTCTTCCGCACGTTCGCGGGGGCGAAGGCGGTGGAGATCGTGCGAGGATACCTGGACGGTTCGATCACGGCGCAGCAATGTCTGCGACAAGAGTGTGCCGCGGTCGAGAGCGTGAGCCCGGAAGAACTCGAACAGTTCACCGAACAGTTTGCGCTCGACCCGCATTTCGAGGAGTTCGCCCTGTTCTGTGAATCGCGAGAGATTCCTCTCGTCATCCTGAGCGACGGTCTGGATTTCTATGTCGGGCGAATGTTGCGCAGGAACGGACTGGCGCGTCTGCCGTTCTTCGCCAATCACATCGAGTTCTCCCGCGAAGGAGCTTCGACCAAACTGGTCCCCTCCTTTCCGTACGCAGACTCGGAATGTGATCAGTGCGCCAACTGCAAGCGGAATCATCTGTTGACCCTCTCGGCTGACGACGACATCATCGTGTACATCGGCGACGGGATCTCCGACCGGTGTCCGGTCCGGTACGCCGACATTGTGTTTGCGAAGAGGAGTCTGGTCAAATACTGCCAACAACAGAACATCTCCTACCACGAGTTTCGCCATTTTGGAGATGTGCAGTCGCGTCTGGAGCAGCTGCTTCAGAGAAAGCGGATCAAGAAACGTCGCGAGGCAGAGATGGCTCGGCGAGAGGTCTTCCTGCAGGGATGAGGGTTGCTCCATCGGTCATCTCACTGGATCGAATCACTTGAGCGATTTTCGGCACACGTTATTTCAGTACCGCGGCTATACGCCGATTCCGTTTCTGTTGACGATGATCCTCTTTGCGAAACCCACCGACGAGACCATGCTGATCGGCGTGGTGGTGGCGCTTCTGGGTGAGCTGCTCCGGTTTTGGGGTGTCGCGTACGCAGGCAGTTTGACGCGGGCAACAGGGAGCGTCGGAGCACCGGAGGTGATCGTCTCCGGACCGTTCGCGTATACGCGCAATCCCCTGTACCTCGGCAACATCCTGCTGTATATCGGCATCGGCGTGATGGCGAACGCGCTGTCGCCGTGGTCGGTGATTGTCGCGCTGGCGTACTTTGTGTTTCAGTATTTGTCGATCATCTCGCTGGAGGAGGAGTTTCTCGAGAAGGAATTCGGCCCGAGGTATCTTGAATTCAAGGCAAACGTCCCTCAGTTCCTTCCTCGGCTCACGCCCTACGAACACTCCTCCCAGACGGGCCAGAAACCGCGTTGGTCCGAAGCTCTGCGCTCCGAGCGGCGCACGCTGCAGGCGGCCGGGCTTGTGCTCGCGCTGCTCGTGGTTCTGTGGTTGTGGAGGTGAGCCGTGATCCAGAGAGTCATGATTGTTGCGGGGGAGGCTTCCGGTGATCTTCACGGGTCCGGCGTTGTGCGGGAACTGAAGCGGTTGAATCCGAAGCTGGAGATCTTCGGGGTCGGGGGCGACCGGATGCGGGCTGCAGGAATGCAATTGATCTACCACGTCAACGAGCTGAGCTTCATGGGTTTCGCCGAGGTGCTCAGGCATCTCCCCATCATTCGGTCCGTAAAGCGCGCGCTCGAGATGGTGCTCAAGTTCCGGAAGCCTGACGTCGTTCTGCTGATCGACTATCCCGGCTTCAACCTCCCGTTCGCCGCCGCGGCGAAACGGAATGGTGTGAAGGTCGTTTACTACATAAGTCCACAGGTGTGGGCATGGCATCGCTCGCGCATCAAAGGTATGCGGGGGGTCGTTGACAAGATGCTCGTCATTTTCCCCTTCGAGGTGGATCTCTACCGTAAGGAGGGAATCGATGCTGAATTCGTCGGCCACCCGTTGCTGGAGGTCCTGAGGTCCAATCTGGATCGAGAAGGATTCTTCAAACGGTACGGTCTCGACCCGAACAGGAAATTGCTCGGCCTCTTTCCCGGGAGCAGGCTGCAGGAAGTCGAGAACATTTTTCCGGAGATGCTGAAGGGTGCGCGGATGATCGCCCGCGATCGGGAGATGCAGGTTGCCGTCGCGGTGGCGCCCACGCTCGACGAACGACACTTTCAGCCGTTCTACAATCTCGAGGGGATTCATCTGATCAAGGATGCGACGTACGAGCTGATGGACCACTCGGACTTCGCACTGGTCACCTCCGGCACCGCCACGCTGGAGACGGCGCTTTTCAGAACGCCGATGGTGATTGTCTACAAGACCTCATGGCCGACATTTCTCATCGGTCGAGCGCTGGTGCGGATCAAGAACATCGGTCTCGTCAATATCGTTGCCGGGAAAAGGATCGTGCCGGAGCTCATCCAGCATCGGGCGACAGGAGCGAACCTGGCGCGGGAAGCGCTGAAGATCCTCCGCAACGAGCCCGTGCTCGCGACGATGAGGGAGGAGCTCTCAACGGTCAAGGAGAAGCTCGGCGAGATCGGCGCATCGCGCCGGGTTGCGGAACGGGTCGTTCAGACGGCAACCGGGTGAGTCGCATGCGCGAATTACTTCTTCCGTTCTCTTGGATTTACGGCACGGGAGTGACGCTTCGCAACTGGCTCTTTGACATTGGGGTTCGAAAGGTTCACACCGTCGGCGTACCCGTCATCTCGGTTGGGAACCTCTCAGCTGGAGGCGTGGGGAAAACACCCTTCGTCGAGTTGCTAGCGAGACGCCTGACGTCGGAAGGCCACAGGATCGCTATCCTGAGCCGGGGCTATAAGAGGAAAGGGACCGGAACGGTGGTCGTGAGCAACGGCAGCGTTCTCTGTGTGGAGGCGGACCTGGCAGGCGATGAGCCAGCGCAGCTTGCTGAGAAGCTAAGGGGCGTCGTGGTGGTGGTTGATGAGCAGCGCGTGCGCGGAGCACGGTATGCCATCAAACAATTTGGTGTCGACCTGATCCTCCTCGACGACGGGTTCCAGCATCGTTCGATCCATCGGGATCTCGATGTCGTCCTCCTCTCGGCGGCGGAAGTCCTGTCGGCCGGACACATGCTGCCCGCGGGCAATCGGAGGGAGCCGTTTCGATCACTCCGCCGCGCAGACTTGATTGTCCTGTCCCGCTGCACAGATGAGGCGCACTTTCGCCGACTAGAGGAGCGGCTGCGAATACGGATCGACAAACCGACAATGGGCGTGCGAGTGAAGGTGCGGGCGGTCAGGCGGGCGACGACGAGGTTCAGCATCGACCTGAACGGTGTCAAGGGCAAAAGGGTGGTTGCGTTCTCAGGCATTGGCAACCCAGCCTCGTTCGAGCAGACTCTGAGTCTCCTCGAAGTTCAAATCCGAGAGCATGTGAAGTTCGCCGATCATCATCGCTATCGAGTTGAGGATTTGAGACTCATCGAAACGGCTGCCCGCCGGTCGGGGGCTGACTATGTTGTCACGACTGAGAAGGATCTGGCCCGGCTAGGGGGAGCGAGTGTCAAGGCGAGTGATTTCCTGGACCGAAACCCGCTCTACTACATCGAAATCGAGGAAGAGATCATCGCTGGAGATCGGCATCTGACGGAGGCCTTGCGCAAGCTTCAAACGAGCTCGTGAGAAAGGAGATCGTCTTCGTGCGTATTGGCGTCGCAGACACGCTTAGTCCTGCGCACAAGCTTGAGCGTTACCTGGAATGGCTTCGCCGGCGCGATCCGGCGGTGGAATTTGTTGTTCTTTCGTACCAGCTCGGGAACGCAAGCGAAATCGGGAAGGTCGATGGGCTCCTGATAACGGGAGGGGGTGACATACATCCAGCCTACTACGGAATGGATGTCGAGCTCGACCGCGTGGAGGGGGTGGACGAGAGGAGAGATGTCTTCGAGTTTGATCTGGTTGATCGGGCTCTCGACGCGGATCTGCCCGTTCTTGGCATCTGTCGCGGCATGCAGCTTGTCAACGTCTACCTGGGCGGGTCGCTCATCGTCGATCTTCCGTCGGCCGGCCACGCCGGTCACGCCTCCGCGGGGGATGATGAAAAGTATCACGAGGTTGCGGTCGCGCCGCCGTCGCTCCTGGGAGAGATGACGGGAGCGGAGAATCTCATGGTCAACTCATCTCACCATCAGGCCATCGGTCGACTTGGAAACGGCCTTGTCGTCAGTGCGGTCTCACCGGACGGCGTCACAGAATCCGCGGAGTGGATCTTGAGGGATCGGATGCCGTTCCTCCTGCTCGTGCAGTGGCATCCGGAGCGAATGAAGGATGTGGGTTGTCCCGCAGTGCGAAGCATTGCAGATGGGTTTCTCAAGGAAGTCAAGCATTCTATGGAACGACGAAGAGCATCATATTCTATTCACTCTAACGTGAACTAATGGAAAGAGAGAATCTCCCTATGGCTAAGACATCAAAGTACGTTTACTTCTTCGGCAAGGGAAAAGCCGAAGGCACAGCTGAAATGAAAGGTCTGCTCGGCGGAAAAGGGGCTAACCTGGCCGAGATGACCAATATCGGTCTTCCGGTTCCACCCGGCTTCACGATTTCGACAGACGTCTGCACCTACTACTACAAGCACGGCAACTCGCACCCCAAGATCCTCAAGAAGGAGGTTGAGACGGCGCTCGCGACAGTGGAGAAGGCGATGGGCGCGAAGTTCGGTGACGCGACGAATCCGCTGCTGGTCTCCGTCCGATCCGGCGCCCGCGCATCAATGCCCGGAATGATGGACACGGTCCTGAACCTCGGGCTCAACAACGTAACCCTGGGAGGACTCATCAAGAAGACGAACAACGAACGCTTCGTCTACGATTCGTACCGGCGCTTCGTTCAAATGTACGGCGATGTCGTGCTCGGCCTCAAGCCTGCGCACAAAGATGATATCGATCCGTTTGAGGCGATCATTGAGCAGAAGAAGAGAGAGAAGGGTGTCCATTTCGACACCGAGCTGACCGCCGACGACCTGAAGGATCTTGTGGTGCGTTTCAAGACGGCGGTCAAAGAGCGGACCGGCCGTGATTTTCCCGAGGATCCGATGGATCAACTATGGGGAGCGATCGGCGCGGTGTTTGGGTCGTGGATGAATGATCGCGCCATCGCGTACCGCAAGTTGTACGACATCCCCGAATGGTGGGGGACCGCGGTGAACGTGCAGACGATGGTGTTCGGCAATATGGGAGAGGATTCAGGAACGGGGGTCGGTTTCACGCGAGATCCCGCCACCGGCGAGAACGTCTTCTACGGGGAATATCTCATGAACGCGCAGGGCGAAGACGTCGTCGCAGGCATCCGGACGCCGCTGCCGATCTCGCGGATGGCCGAGCAGAACCCGAAGATCTACGCAGAACTCGAAAAGTATCGACAGATCCTCGAGAAACACTACCGCGAGATGATGGACATCGAGTTCACCATCCAGCAGGGTACGCTCTATATGCTCCAATGTCGCGTCGGCAAGCGGACGGCATTCGCGGAGATCAAGATCGCCGTCGACATGGTGCAGCAGAAGCTCATCTCCGAGAAGGAAGCGATCTCGCGAGTCCATCCGGATCAGCTCAATCAGCTCCTGCGGCCGATTTTTGATTTGAAGGAGAAGGAAGCAGCCGTCAAAGGCGGCCGCCTGCTGGTGAAGGGACTCAACGCTGGGCCGGGTGCCGCGACGGGGCGCGTTGTCTTCAACGCGCATGACGCCGAGGCGTGGGCCAAGCGCGGAGAGCACGTGATTCTCACACGCGTAGAAACTTCGCCCGAGGACATCAGGGGAATGAATGCAGCGGAGGGCATTCTCACAGCGCGCGGCGGCATGACATCGCACGCGGCCCTCGTTGCCCGTCAGATGGGGAAGGTGTGTGTTGCAGGGTGCAGCGGGCTCGATATTGACTACAATTCTCACACGATGAGAGTGAATGGAACGGAGATCAAAGAGGGTGACTGGATCTCCATCGACGGAACGACCGGCGAGGTCATCAGCGGCAAGATCAACACCAGGCCGTCCGAGGTCCTCCAGGTGCTCATCGACAAGACGCTCGATCCGACGGACGCTCCCGTCTATCAGGAATTCGAGAAGATCATGAAATGGGCAGACAAGTTCCGGACGTTGAAGATCCGCACGAATGCCGACCAGCCGGACCAGGCGGTGAACGCGGTCGCGTTCGGGGCGCAGGGGATCGGGTTGTGCCGAACCGAGCATATGTTCTTCGGCGAAGGCAAGATCGGGCCGATGCGTGAGATGATTCTCGCGGACACTGTTGCAGAGCGCAAGGCTGCACTGGCGAAGCTGCTGCCGTTGCAGCGCAAGGATTTCGAGGGAATTCTTGAGGCGATGAACGGCCGGCCGGTTACGATACGCACCATCGACCCGCCGCTGCACGAATTCGTGCCGCACGAGGAGGCAGCGCAGCGCGACCTGGCGCAGCAGATGGGGATCTCGTACGAAAAGGTGAAGCAGCGCGTCGACTCCTTGCACGAGTTCAATCCGATGCTCGGCTTCCGCGGCTGCCGCCTCGGCATTATCTACCCCGAGATCACGGAGATGCAGTCGCGCGCAATTTTCGAAGCCGCTGCGGAAGTGAAGAAGCGCGGGATTCCAGTCGAGCCGGAGGTAATGATCCCGCTTGTCGGCAACGTCAAAGAGTTGCAGCATCAGGAGCAGATCGTGCGGAGCGTCGCGGAGGAGGTGATGAAGGAGCAGGGGGTGAAGTTCCCGTATCTCGTCGGGACGATGATCGAAATCCCCCGCGGTGCGGTGACGGCGGATGAGATCGCACGCGTCGCGGAGTTCTTCAGCTTCGGCACGAACGACCTGACGCAGACGACGCTCGGCGTGAGTCGCGATGACGCGGGCCGTTTCCTCCTCCCATACGTCGAGAAGGATATCTATGCGAAAGATCCGTTCGAGGTGATTGACCGGATCGGTGTCGGCGCCGTTATGAAGATCGCTGTGGAGAAAGGGCGCGGTGTAAGGCCCAATCTCAAGCTGGGCATCTGTGGCGAGCACGGAGGAGATCCTTCGAGCATCGAGTTCTGCCACATGATTGGACTGAATTACGTCAGTTGTTCGCCCTTCCGCGTGCCGATTGCACGTCTAGCGGCCGCGCGCGCGGCGCTGATGAACGCAGGCGGTTCGGGAAAGGCGGCGAGGACAATGCACTCAAAGCGGCATTTGGAAAGGCAACCGGCTCGGAAGCGCTGACCGGACGAGGATCCAAGGGAACAAAAGGGGAACGCTGGCCCCGCCTGGCCTTGCTGTGCCGCGTGCGAGGCCCCCCTCCTCTCCGATCTATGGTGAACTGTCATAGGCTCCACATCACTTCACATCATGAGGGAGAGAGATGAAGCTCTCTGATTTCAAGTACCCCTTGCCGCGAAATCTCATCGCGAAGTTTCCAGCGAAGCCCCGTAATCATTCGAGATTGATGGTGATGAATCGTGCCGATGAATCGATTGAAGATCACAGATTCTATGAGATCCTGGATTATCTGAGCAGAGGCGATTGTCTGGTCATCAACGAAACGAAAGTATTCCAGGCGCGCCTCTTCGGGAAGAAAGAAAAGACGAATGCGAAGATCGAAGTGTTCCTGCTGCGGGAGCTGAATGCAGAGGAGAATATCTGGGACGTGATCGTTGACCCTGCCCGGAAGGTGCGAATCGGCAACAAGATCTTCTTCGACGACGGCAAGCTCTCGTGCGAGGTCATCGATAATACGACGTCGCGCGGGAGAACCGTCCGCTTCAACCACAAGGGAGATTTCTTCAAGATCATCGAGCGGATCGGGATCACGCCGTTGCCATACTATATCAAACGGGACGCGACGGACAAGGACAAGGACCTCTACCAAACCGTGTACGCGCGCGTCCTGGGGGCGGTGGCCGCACCCACCGCGGGGCTCCATTTCACCAAACAGCTCCTGTGCAAGATCGAAAGCGGAGGGGTGAAGATCGCGCCGGTCCTTCTTCACGTGGGGCTCGGCTCCTTCCGGCCAGTTGAAGTCGAGGATCTCACCAAACACAAGATGGACTCGGAGTACTACGAGATTTCGGAGGAGGCGGCGCATATTATCAACAGGACCATCGATTCGAGGCACAACGTCGTTGTCGTGGGGACGAGCGCATGCCGAGCACTGGAGTCCAGCGTGACCTCCGACGGCCATCTGAAACCGTCGAAAGGCTGGACGGACAAGTTCATCTTCCCGCCGTACGATTTCAAGATCGCGGACAAGCTCATCACGAATTTCCATCTGCCGGAGTCGACGCTGCTGATGCTTGTCAGTGCGTTCGCCGGACACGAGTTCCTGATGCGAGCCTACAAGCGGGCCACGAAAGAGGGCTATCGCTTCTACAGCTACGGCGACGCGATGCTCATCCTCTGATAGAAGCCCCACTCCCTTCAGGCTAAACCGTGATCGAGAGGGAGCCCAGGTGCACAAATGCCACGAAGTCGACCAAAGGTTTTCGTTGTTGTTCCCGCAGCCGGTGCAGGCACCAGGCTGGGCGGTTCCGTTAAGAAGCAATTTCTTCTGCTCAGAGATAAGCCGATCCTGGTGCACACGCTCCAGCGGTTTGAGCACTGCCCTGATGTGGACGAGATTGCCGTCGCGGTGCCGGAGCAGTCCATCGTGGAAGTGGAGTCTCTCCTGTCGCAGTACCGACTCCACAAGGTGAGCAAGGTGACGGTGGGTGGCGAGAAACGACAGGACTCCGTCTTCAACGTCCTCAAGCGGCTTCCGCTCAAGGCCTCCGACATCGTGCTGGTTCATGACGGGGTGAGACCGTTCATCGAGCCGAAAAGAATCTCGCACCTTATCAGGGCCTGCAAGGAGCACGGCGCGGCGGTGCTTGCGGTGCAGCCGAAGGACACGATTCGCCGCTCGGCAGGAGGCGAGTTCTTTGATCAGACGCTTGATCGCAACGCGCTCTGGCTCGTGCAGACTCCGCAGGCATTCCGGGCGTCGGTCTTGATCAGAGCGTTTGAACGGGCGAAGAAAGAGAAGTACTATTCGACGGACGAGGCCGCGCTTGTCGAGCGCATCGGTCTGAAGTCAAGGATCGTCGAGGGCTCCTACGACAACATCAAGATTACGACGGACGAGGATCTGGAGCTCGGGAAATTGATCCTCGAGCGGTGGAAGACGAAGGGACTGTGTTGATCGCTGCACCGCGGATGCTTCGTTGTCTCTCCGACAGTGGCGGAAAGACGACGATCAGTGAAGCAGATTTTGCTCTCCTCTTCTACCCGCTGCTCTTCGGGTAGGCGTTGCCTCCGAGGTCACACATTCTCGGGGCGCGGGAGATTGAACTTGCCATCGTGATTGTCGGCCGATTCCTCTCCTGGCGGCTCTGCCGTTCTTGAGAAGATGCCATATCAACCGGCTCTTGCCGCGCCGCTTTTCTCTTGACTTTCTCCCGCAGGCTTGCTAGATTTTCCACAGATTCTTTCCCCCCAACCGTGATCCGCAAGTAGAGGCACCTATGTCTTCTCTCCGAATTTGCTCTTGCACATTGCCGATCCTTCTTACTTCCTCCGTTGCATTTTCTCAGGTGCATATTAAGGAGCGCCTAGAGATAAAGTCGCAGCAGGCGCCAGTTCGCTCGTTACAAGGCGTTGAGGAGATGACGCCCGCGACGCTTGAAATCATCTGGGATGCGCCTGATGACGTGGTGTCGTATGCGGTAACACCATGCGGCGGGGGGCAACTCTCCGAGAGCAGTCCGGGAAGGAAGGTGTACACCTTCCCAGGCTCAGTGGCAGGCGGGTACTTCTTCCGGATTTTTTACTACGCCTGCAACGTTTTCGGTCAACCAGCGGCTCCACCTGCAAATATCACCGGTACACTGAGGGTTGGAAGTGAAACACCAATCGTTTTCCACGGCACCGTTCAGCCGAGGTACTACTGCATGGGTGCACCAAATTATTTTGAGTTCACCTATGTTCGTTCTACACCTTACGTCAGTTTAAGCCATTTGTACTTGAGGCCGGACGATGGTTTCATCACCGATGGCTGGGGCACCGGCTTCTGGTACGAAGCAAACGAAGGGTGCGTCAGCACGCGATGGTATCCGGAAAGTGATCCTATAACACTCACGATCGTCTCAGGAAGTGAATTTGGGAAGTTTGTCGTTGGTGATGATCCCGCGCTTGTTACAACGGTAACACTCTTGGTGAGTGAGTTGCCAACTGTACGGTTTATACCTTCTGGGCGGTACGCGCCAGATGGGGAAGTCACCATCGAGGCGCGCTGCCTCTCGCTGGTCAGTGGTTGCCTGCTTCGGGTGAAATACTGCTCGATTCTTCTGGGGGAGACGAAATACTTCTACGCGGTGCAGGAAGGCGGGTGTGAGACGTATCCCAAGCTCAAGATTTACGAGGCGGACTCCCCTGTGCTACCTCCGGGCGCGGAAGCAACTGATGTATGGGTGGTTCCCGATAGGGGGAATGGAACATCTCCGGTGAAGAACAGCGGGTATGAGGAGAATTCCGGCAGCCGGCTTGGTGTGTATTGGGAGAAAAACAAGCCGATCCCCGGTGGAGCGGGCAATTTGCCAGTTGGGATGATACGCCTCGTGGGGCGTTATTGGCATCCTGATTCGGTCTACACGGTCGATCTGAATGCCACGAAAAAGGCCGTGTGTTGGGGGAGGGAAGGAATCTTCGGAGATTGGGTACCGATTGAGGTGAAGAAACCAGATGTACTGGGGAATCCAGGAATAGCTGATCAAGCCAGGCATAGCATCGTAAAGGATGTCACGAACAACGATCTCCATCTAGATGCACTGATTATAAAGTATGCTGGAGAAAACGGTCTGCCGCCGCAGATCATAAAGGGACAGATCGAAGAGGAGACTTCATTCAGACCCGCGTGGCGTTACGAACCCTTTAGGGACTTAGAGTGGCAAAGGGGCAAGTACCAGGCATATTTTGCATCTGATCTCCCCTTTAACGTTCGCGAAGGAGTGCCGAATGATCTGCCACCAGCCCACACGAACGCTTCGCCAACACGATATGTGCAGAACCCGGCGAAGATCGGTGATTTCACGGTTCAATACTGGTTCGATCGCTATGTCCGCAGAGGCGTCGATGATCAGCCGGACGTCATTCTGGGCAGCAAGCGCCTGACAAAATTGTGGTATTGGGTTTATTGGAGCACTTTGTTGTCCAGCGAGCAATCTGGAATCCCTGTGGGAGTATCTGAACTAAAGAGCTACGCCCACGACTTTGTAAAAGCTAGGATTCTTGATGGAAGCTACGATAAAGATTTCAACAGAATAGCCCAAACGCGGAAGGTGACATCCTACGGTTATGTGCAAATGATGTACACCACTGCCGTTGACTACTCTTGGAGGGAAACCGAAGCTAGATATGGCACGATTGGCCGCGCATACGTCGACAAGCGTGACCCAGCTCAGTACCCAGAAAAGTTAAATGAACAAGAATTCCTCTTCCCTCGGTACAGTGATTTCACTCTCTTCGATCTCCGGGTGGCCATCACAGAAGCCGTAGCCGGACGTAAGTTACGACCAAAGGACCTGCCTTCGACCAAACTTGTTGAAAAGCTCCCCGATGCAAATTGGCCCACGGGATTTGAAAATGTTTGGGCTCGTACTATTCAATGGCACAATTACTACTCTGAGGGGTATGGGCAAGCAGTGATACTCAATGCAGAGAACTTTCACCCGGCCAAAAAGTAACTGATGGAGAGTGTGTTATGGAAATTTATAGACGTGGATCTTGGTGTAGCGCAGTTCTTGCGGTTCTTGCGACCTATGGTATCTGCACCGCGCAAAACGTGGACTATTTTGATCCGACAGGTGCTGTTCGCTCGCAACTTGAGAATGCGGTCGCAACCCGTTTCGGATCAGTTTTTGTCTGGCAGTTCGCGATTATGGATTCGCTGCTAGCGCACGGAACAGATATTCGTCACTGGCCCAGGGAAGCCGTGACGGATCCGTTCGGCTCCCTACGAGGCTGTATTTTCTTCTCTGCCCGCAAGTCCTTAGATGAATCCGGTGTAGAAACGGATAGTTGCATCACGGGCGTCTATAAGAACGGGCAGATAATTTGGGACAACTACCCGGGCTCAAAAGACTGTATTGGCTGGAGCATCCTGACTGCGAAGGATATGAATCAGGATGGCCAAGTTGACATCTTGACTCCAAGTTCGTCCGAAGATTTCTCACGGACAAACGGGGACAACATCACATTTCTTTCCGTTCTTACGTGGGATGGAATACGGGGGAGGTTCATCAATGATGTCAACACTAATCCTGAGGATGCCGGTGGGGCAGCCTATCTCCGTTCTAAGTTGATCTCGGAAGATGGTACCTTCGAGACTCTCGATGCGGATGGCGATGGAATCTTTGAGATACGTGGCCAAGTGGGCGAAGACTGGCTAGAGGATTTTCCAGCGTACCGAACCACCACGAGTCCGTATGTTACCTATGGCTGGAACGGATCAAAGTATGGATTGTGGGCGTCCGTGCGCCAAGTGCCGCGGAATGAGTTCTTACCTGCCAACAGACTCTCCGTTTCGGTCAAATGCATTGTGCTCCCAACAGACAGCGGACTCGTCTATTCGTACACTGTCTCTAACGACTTGACCAGCAGGCAAAGGATCCAGCGGTTTTTCGTGACCGGGTTCCGGCAGTTCGGTACCACTTTTGCGCCTCCTTCTTGGATCGCTGGCAGCGCAACCTACATAGAGGCCAGGGTGTTCTCCGAGCTAAGTCTCGACGGAGTTGCTACGATTGCACCCGGAGAGTCTAAGAGAGGATTTGGAATGAGCTCCACCGGCCTTCCGTCTGTCGTGCAGTATTATGTACAAGGCCTCACAGCGGGCACTCCTATGGTCAGTGATGAGGAAAGAAGAAACGACATTCTCAAAAACTCAGTGACTGGCTACACGGTTGGTGTGCTCGATACTGCCCGTCCGCCTGTTACTGCGGAGTTTCTCGACACCCTCACATCTTATACCACCCAATCCCGCTCGCTGGGTTGGATCAAAGACCAACCGACAGCGGACAAGTATCTGGGGTACTTCTCTACGGCCAAGGCCCAGCTTAAGCAGCACAACTCAACCGGCGCCCGAGTAGCGCTCCAGTCGGTGCTGCGTGACGTCGATGTCGACAGCTCTTCAACGCTCACGAGCGAGGCATATGCACTCCTGCGGCATAACACAGAGTATCTACTGGATCAACTCCCAGCCCAGTCGCAAGAACCGCCCTTCGTAGTCCAGGTCGACTCACTCAGTGCACGCCTCACAACAGCGCACGCCAATGGCTGGATCGGGGACAGGGGGTTCACCAACTCCCTTAACAAACAGCTGACCGACGCGCGAAAGAGCCTGGAGAAAGGAAGTCTTACAAGGGCGAGCACCCAGCTGCAGGACTTCCTCAACCGGCTCCAGAAGGTCTATCGCCATACCCTCGAAGAGCAACAGAAAGGGAAACGCAGGCCGAAGAACTTCGTCACGGAGGAAGGCTTTACGTTTCTTGCCGGCAAAACAACCGAGCTTCTCAAGAAGCTGGGATCGCTCGGAGAGATCCTCAACGTCCCGGGGCAGTTCACGACGATTCAGGCCGCCGTCAATGCGGCTAAGCCGGGAGCCACGATCGAAGTGGATGCAGGGACCTACAAGGAGCTTGTGGAGATCCAGAAGAAGGACTCCCTGACGCTACTGGCATCCGAAGACGTCACCATCCAGGGCGTCCGCATCGCCCGGTCCAACGTCATCACGGTCAAGGGCTTCACCATCGATGCAGCCGGGACCAAGAGGGACGCCGTGGAGATCGAGGGGCAGGAGAATACCGACATAACGATCGAGGCGAACGAGATCACAAACTCCTCCAAGCACGGCATCAGCGCAGGGAAGCACAACGTTCGGACTCGCATCGTCAACAACGTCATCGCCGGCAACGAGAAGAACGGCATCGACTTCGCCGACGGCACCGACGGGGCGCAGTATGTTCTCAACAATACAATCGTGAAGAACGGTTGGAACGGCGTTGAAGCCGCCTCGCAGAAGAACCTCTATCTGGTCAACAATATCATCTCCTTCAACGGGACAGCCAAGGGAGATGCGGAGGGGCGCTACGGAGTCAAGAGGGACGGCAAAGCCGGCGCAGGGAAGATCGTCTTGCTCAACAATCTGATCATTGGGAACGATGGAAAGGTGAACAAGCAGAGCTCGAAGGACGTTGCGAATTATGACCAGGTATTGGATGGAACGGACAGCGGCAACATTACCAGTACGGGTGCGGAAGGAGTGGGAGTCAGCGGCTCGTCAGCGCAGTCGTTCGGCGACGTGCTGCTGGCGGATTACCGGCTGGCAAAGACTTCCGTTGCGATCGACAAAGGGACCGTCAGCTTCGCCGCTCCAGATGCAGAGGCAGGAAAGCTGCCGGAGGAGGACAAGGATGGCAATCCTCGTCCGCAAGGAACAAGCATCGCTCTGGGGGCGTTTGAGCTCGAGTGAGAGGCGAGAAGCTCGACGAGGCACTCGTGGAGGAAGTAATGCACTTGACTCTTGATACATGACGTTAGGATCGAGACCCGCGCACAGGTCTCTGGAGATCCAGGGGGTGAAGCTAATACAATCCGTTCCGACTAACGAGAAATCAGTTCGGGCGATACTTCGATCCCATAGAGTTCTTCGAGATGGGCCTGGATCCTCCCGCGTGGTCATCCCCCGAGCATACATCGCGATGAGCTTCTCGTCGAAGCCCGGCAACCGGCGTTGGTATTTACGGATCAGGCCTGGCTCAAAATGTCCCTGACGGTCACGCGGAATCTCAACATCCAGTTCTTCGCTATCGGTCAGGACCGTCTTGGAACTGCTCCCATTGCGATGGTTCCCTGAGGCTTCTTCCGATGGTTGGCCCAGGTGGTGATCCATCTCGGCGTTCAGGATCCGTTCTGCGAGAGCCTTCTTCAGCTCTCCAAATAGTCCGTTGGATGAAAGAACTGTCTTCGGGTCTTGCCCTTTGAGAAGCTCATCCAGCAACTCGGGCTTGAACTTTGACTTTGCCATACGTCCTCCAACTCACAATGTATAACGTATGGCTCATAAACACAAAATTCAGGACAGTGTCCCATTGGCTGAAGGTCCATGGCTGAAGGTCCAGAATTTCGTGCTTGACATTATCACCGGAAATCTGTAGCTTTTCGCTGGCGTTAGCGAATAATAGTTTCCTCACCCTCCTTCACCGTAGGCACCGTATGTCAACTCTCCTTCGCTTCAAGACACTCGCAGCGATTGCTGCTTTCTGCATCGTTTCTCCTGCCTTTCTCTTGTCTCAAGTGATCATCAGAGAGAGGATGGAAATCAAGCCCAAGTCATCAGACAAAGAAACGACCAAGCTTCAGCATCCGGCGCACACAGCTGATGCGTCCGAACGCTTCTACGATCCTCCCCTCTTCGTCAGAGAGCCATTCTGGCAATACATTGGGCTGACGCTTCCCAGCACAATCACGATTAGTGGCACGGTTGATATCGCTGGATCGATCGGCACCAACCAGCATGCGCTTGTAGTCTACGTTGACCCCTCTGGAGCTGAGCACGAGATCGCTGCAAAGGGACGTGATGCTATTGGCTTTGGCGGAAATATGTATGAGAGACAGACCCCCTTCACCGGAACGCTCGGCAAAGGATCATTTCCAAGTATTAGCCTCTATCTCTTCGACAGCCAATGGGTCACTCGGATAGGTGAAGTCACGATGGATGGCAACACGTTGACCTATAGCTTCAGCGGCCTTCTCGATCAGCACACGTTACCAGCGGCGCAGGTCACAGCCACGGCAACCGTCACGGGAAGCTTTCTACCGGATTTTCAATTCGATCATTGGGAGATTTTGGCTGAAGATATGACCGTTACGGGACACGACTCAACGTGGGTTCGGTTTGCGCCGATGGACGGTACTGCAGACCCCGGCGAATTCTCTATGCTGAGCCTCTACAGACCTTGGGGTATCTCACCAAGTGAGGCCGGCATCACGGCGCGTGTCGATGCAGATGGAGAGTACGCGTTCCTGGCCTACAACGAATTTGTGGAGGGCGGGAATAGTCCCTACCATTCAGGAAAAGAGTTGGCGATGTCGATGAAGTATACACCGTTCTTGGTGTATGCTGACAGCCTGGGTACATTCAATGGTTCCACGGAGACCCTAAGTATCACAGTGACCGGAGGGGGGAAGAGCGCAACGGTCCCCGTAGTTCTCACGAAGAACGAGATCCTGCTGGGAGAGACAAAATACTACTATGTTGCAGACGTAGATGGGTGGCCAAAGATCAAGGAAACCAGCTCGACCTCTGTACCGGAGGACGCCATGCCAGACTCTGAGTGGGGTGAGGAACCGGTGGAGGTTGTTGAGAGCGGATTGAACTCAGGAAGGAGACTCGGCGTATACTGGGAAAGAGGAAAGCCAATTCCGAACGCAACCGGCACTCTGCCGGACGCTCTCATACGATTGATTGGACGCTACTGGTCTGCGGACTCGGTGTACAAAGTTCGCCTGTCAGCGACAGACTCATACGGTGAGACGGTGAGCACAGTGATTGAGGTGGAGAAGCCGGCAAAGCTTGGAGACAATTCGATTGCGCGCTCACGAAGAATCTATTTGGACATCGAGGGCAAACCAATAGATGTCGACTCCTTGTGTGTGTTCTATGGCGGCATCCATGGAATTCCTCCCCAGTTCATTAAGGGGCAGATCCAGGAAGAATGTGCATTCAGTCAAGCGCTTCAGAAGCTGGTACCATCGTACCGGTTCGAGCCGTATACTGAGCAACTGACCATCTACAATAGAAGTGCGCGATATGGGAATAATCCATTCTTTGTGAGAGGGCCGTGGGATACCCAGATGGGGACAGGCAAATGCATTCCAAGTCCCCAGTGTCCTCCCGAGCACAAGAACGTCTCATTCATTCCCTACATTCTCTATCCAAAGACCTTGTGGGATTTCGTGTACGACTATTCCCAGCTCGTGACGATTGACCCGCCGAGGGGAGACATCACACCAAAGCAACATGCTATCTACGGTACGAGAACCCTAGAGGGAAAGATGGATTTCGGCAAAGAAACGTATTCCACGATGCAGAAAATGTATGATCAGCTGTACGAACTCTACGACGATCAATTGGGAGGGACAGACAAAGCAAGAGCGGCGGACTTGGCCCGGGAGCTGATGGCCTCTAGAATGCGAGACGAGTGGAATGGAGTTGGATGGAAGAACATTGTAGCACAAACGCGAATTGCGAGTTCCTTCGGACTTCTTCAGATGCTTTATACGACGGCGACGGAAGAGAGAGAGTATCCGACAGGTTCTGACAACAGACCAGAGGACCTTAACGACACGAAAACGTGCATGGATTTCTCGATGATGCACCTAAATGAATTGGTCAAGAAGGCCGTGAGGAGCAAACTGGGTGGAAAACAAAACGACTGGCCTGGTGGATTTGAAGGTGCCTTCAGAGACTACATTTATCCGAGATGGAATCCAAAGACGGCCTATCCGCAGACTGTGCTATCAAACTCACTGAACCATATGCCAAAACCCTGAAGACCGAGGATATCATGAAACAAAGAAAGTTAGCAATGTTGGCGGCGGTGCTTCTCTTGTCGACGGCAAGCGCGGTCTTTGCGCAAGGGACGGATCCGCTGTATCAACAACTGAAAGCGGAGTTCAACGCGCGATTTGGAAGCCGTTATGAGCTAGACGTGTTCGTCAATGTCGATAGCTGCCTTGGACGACCTCAAGGCATCTTCAACAATTACAGTATCGCGGATCCGTACGGCACGCTCGCACACTGTATCATCTTCACTGGCGCTGGGGTGTCACAGGGTGGTGATAGGCCAGCAGGATTTATTGGCGTCTACAAGGAAGGGAAGTTCTTGTGGGTCTCGGATACATTGATCAGCGGCTACGCCATAACTTTCAACGGTATGATTGCAGCGACAGACTTGAACAATGAAGGTAGGGTTGAGATCATAGTTGGTACAGTCGGCGGGAGTCGCCACGAGCTTGAGTATCTCTGGATCGTTAGCTGGGATGGCCGATCTGGCACAATCCTTAATGATTCAGAGGGAGACGAGGCTTACGGATACGTATCGAAAATCGCTGGGTTTTTCGGTTCGTTTGAATTCCACGATCTCAATGGAGATGGTGTCAAAGAGATTATCGGCGAATGGTATTTGAATGATGGAACGGGGGAAACAGGGCAGGCCATTTACAGCTGGAATGGTCAGAAATATGGCAAATGGGGCGGCGGACCCCAGTTTCCGCCAAGTGGGTACCTCCCTCGGAACAAACTCACTGCAACAATGAAGGCAAAGGTTGTGAAGACGCCGGATGCGTACCGGTATCAATATATCATCCAGAACAGCTCCACCAGTCAACAAGAAGTCAACGAAGTGCTTGTGGCTGCCCGCACGGATTCCATATGGAACGGAGTGGGGCCGGAAAGGTGGGAGTTCTTCCTGCATCCGAGGCCGAAAGTCGGCTGGGTGCTCCTGCCATTTCAGGGGCACTATATACCCCCCGGGGGATCTGATTCAAGATTCTCCTATGAAAGCACCGGGCTGCCAGCGCCAGTATCCTGCTACGTTCGCGGGCGAAACGAGACCCTTCAGCCAGGACCGCCATTTAATGAGGAGAGCTGGTATGCAGATGTCGTACAGAACTCGTTTGTCATTACCACGGTGGGTGCAGTTGACGTTCCATCTCCTTTTGTCGCGGATCGTTTCTTGGACACCCTTACAATCTACGCTACCCAGTCCCTCACCCTCGGCTGGATCACAAGCCAGACCGTGGCGGACAAGTATCTGAGCTATTTCTCTACAGCCAAGACTCAGCTTCAGCAGAACAACACGGCCGGCGCCCGCACAACATTGCAGTCGGTTCTGCGAAATGTCGATGTCGACAGCTCTTCAACGCTCACGAGCGAGGCGTATGCTCTCCTGCGCTACAACACGGAGTATCTGCTTGATCAACTCCCGGCGCAGCCGCAGGAGCCGCCCTTCGTAGTCCAGGTCGACTCACTCAGTGCACGCCTCGCGACCGCATACGCTAACGGCTGGATCGGGGACAGGGCGCTCGTCAAGTCCCTCAGTGGACAGCTCTCCGACGCGCGAAAGAACCTGGGGAAGGGAAATCTCGCAAGAGCGAGCACCCAGCTGCAGAGCTTCCTCAACCGACTCCAAAAGGTCTATCACCATACCCTCGAAGAGCAACAGAAAGGAAAACGCAGGCCGAAGAACTTCGTCACGGAGGAAGGCTTTACGTTTCTTGCTGGCAAAACAACCGAGCTTCTCAAGAAGCTGGGATCGCTCGGACGGATCCTGAGCGTCCCGGGGCAGTTCACGACCATTCAAGCTGCCGTCAATGCGGCTAAGCCGGGAGCAATAATAGCGGTGGACGCAGGGACCTACAAGGAGCTTGTGGAGATCCAGAAGAAAGACTCCCTGACCCTGCTGGCATCCGAGGACGTGACCATCCAGGGCGTCCGCATTGCCCGGTCCAACGTCATCACGGTCAAGGGCTTCACCATCGATGCAGCCGGGACCAAGAGGGACGCCGTGGAGATCGAGGGGCAGGAGAATACCGACATAACGATCGAGGCGAACGAGATCACAAACTCCTCCAAGCACGGCATCAGCGCAGGGAAACGCAACGTTCGGACCCGCATCGTCAACAACGTCATCGCCGGCAACGAGAAGAACGGCATCGACTTCGCCGACGGCACCGACGGGGCGCAGTATGTTCTCAACAATACAATCGTGAAGAACGGTTGGAACGGCGTTGAAGCCGCCTCGCAGAAGAACCTCTATCTGGTCAACAATATCATCTCCTTCAACGGGACAGCCAAGGGAGATGCGGAGGGGCGCTACGGAGTCAAGAGGGACGGCAAAGCCGGCGCAGGGAAGATCGTCTTGCTGAACAATCTGATCATTGGGAACGATGGAAAGGTGAACAAGCAGAGCTCGAAGGACATTGCGAATTATGACCAGGTATTGGATGGAGCGGACAGCGGCAACATTACCAGTACGGGTGCGGAAGGAGTGGGAGTCAGCGGCTCGTCAGCGCAGTCGTTCGGCGATGTGCTGCTGGCGGATTACCGGCTGACAGAGACTTCCGTTGCGATCGACAAAGGGACCGTCAGCTTCGCCGCTCCAGATGCAGAGGCAGGCAAGCTGCCGGAGGAGGACAAGGATGGTAATCCTCGTCCGCAAGGAACAAGCATCGATCTGGGGGCGTTTGAGCTCGAGTGACAAAAGAGTTGAGAGAAAACAGGCGTTAGTTGGCAGCAAGCAGATGAAAGGAGGATCACCAATGAAACGCGCAATCATTGTTGTCGCGATCCTGATGCTGGCGGCGGGAAGGCAATCCAGTTTCGGCCAGTCGGGAAGCCTGGACGATCAGCTTGCCAAGGCCACGCCAGCTGCCACAGTCGGAACGGTGCATCAATTGCCGTTTGCATCAGTAGGCAACAGCATCGAGCTGAGCATCGCAAACGGCGCCTCCCTGCCCCTCTCACAGGTCACCGTGGAGGCAGCAGCGGTCCCCGGTTGGATTCGGTTCAAGGAAACACGACAAACTCTGCCGCTGCTCAAAGCGAATCAGGAGCTGCCGGTTCTCTTCACCTTCTCTGTGGACAAAACTGCCCCGGTCGGAAAAGAAGAGACC